>ERZ839823.2119-NODE-2119-length-16429-cov-4.989801_pt1 | contig 16429 bp, 9 predicted proteins | sample MGYA00519862_ERZ839823 | MGnify/ENA primary metagenome ERZ839823 (study PRJEB31850, sample SAMEA3708853) | human gut metagenome | biome: human gut; feature: human-associated habitat; material: faeces | place: China | collected 2014 ...
CCGATCTGCTGGATGAAGCCGTCGCGCATGATGACGATGCGGTCGCCGAGCGTCATGGCCTCGGTCTGGTCGTGGGTGACGTAGATGAACGTGGTGTCGATCTTGTCGCGCAGCTTGATGATCTCGGCGCGCATCTGGTTGCGGAGCTTGGCGTCGAGGTTGGAGAGCGGCTCGTCCATGAGGAACACCTTGGGGCTGCGCACGATGGCGCGGCCGATGGCGACACGCTGGCGCTGGCCGCCGGAGAGCGCCTTCGGCTTACGGTCGAGCAGGGCGGTGATGTCCAGGATCTCCGCGGCCTCGCGGACCTTCTTGTCGATCTCGGCCTTCGGGAGCTTCTTGAGCTTGAGCGAGAACGCCATGTTCTCGTAAACGGTCATGTGGGGATAAAGAGCGTAGTTCTGGAATACCATGGCGATGTCGCGGTCCTTGGGAGCGACGTCGTTCATGCGCTTGCCGTCGATGAAAAGATCGCCCGAGGTGATCTCCTCGAGACCGGCGATCATGCGCAGCGTCGTGGACTTGCCGCAGCCGGACGGGCCGACGAGCACGATAAATTCACGGTCGGCGATATCCAGCGAGAACTGCTGCACCGCAACGACACCCTCTTCGGTGATCTGCAGGTTGTGCTTCTTCTCGGGAACGTCGCCCTTTTTCTTCTTCGTGCCGCCCTGATTCGGATAGATCTTCTTGATGTCTACCAGACGTACTTCTGCCATGCGTACCGATCCTGATCTGAGAGCCTCCGCTGCTCAGACCTTACCTCCGCCGATGAATGTACGGAGGCTATACGGCAGGTCTCCACACTGCCGCACCGCGGATCCTGCGGGGAAAACAAACTCCTTTCATCGAACCGCGTACCGCTCGTAAGGTGGAGAGCGGAAGCCGTTCGGTATTGTATTTAACGTACCATAAAACCGTTTCCAACGCAAGACCTGTTATGGCATTTCGCCAAAACTTTACATGGTTTTTGCCTGCATCGCGCGCAGCACCTCGTCGATCCGATGCGCGGCGGCGAGGAAGTCCGCCTCGGTGTACCCCTTTGTCGTCATCGCGGCGGTGCCGATGCGCACGCCGGAGGTCTGCTGGGGGCTTCTCGTTTCGTTGGGAACGCAGTTTTTGTTGAGCGTGATGCCATGGCGGTCGAGCTCATCCTGCACCGCCTTGCCGGTGAGCCCCGTTTTCGTGAGATCGAGCAGGAACAGGTGGTTGTCCGTGCCGCCGGTCACAATGTCGTAGCTCATTTTCCGGAACTCCTCGCACATCGCGCGGCAGTTTCGCACAACGGCGTGGATGTATTCGCGGTATTCGTCCGTGCAGGCTTCCTCGGCGGCGACGGCCTTGCCCGCGATCACATGCTCGAGCGGCCCGCCCTGCGTGCCGGGGAACACGGCGCTGTCCACCTTCTTCGCAAGCTCCGGCTTACAGAAGATCATGCCGCCGCGCGGCCCGCGCAGCGTTTTGTGCGTCGTGGTCGTGATGATGTCGGCGAGTCCGAACGGCGACGGGTGGTCCCCTGCCGCGACGAGACCCGCGATGTGCGCCATATCCACCATAAAGTATGCGCCCACGCTTTTGGCGATGTCCGCGAAGCGCGCGAAATCGATGACGCGGCTGTACGCCGAAGCGCCCGCGAGAATGAGCTTCGGCTTATATTCGGCGGCCTTTTGCTCCACGTCCGCAAAGTCGATGAAGCCCTGCGCGTCCACGTCGTAGAATTTCATATCGAAGAGCTTGCCGCTGAAATTGACGGACGAGCCGTGCGTCAGGTGGCCGCCGTTATTGAGCGACATGGCGAGGACCGTGTCGCCCGGCTGCAATACGCTCATATACGCCGCGAGATTCGCGTTCGCGCCGCTGTGCGGCTGGACGTTCACGTGGTAGTCGGTATGGAACACCTTTTTCCACATGGCGCAGCAGTATTCCTCAAGCTCGTTCACGATCTCGCAGCCGCCGTAGTAGCGGCCGCGGTTTCCGGAAACGCGCTCGGCGGGATAGCCCTCGGCATACTTGTTCGTGAGACACGAGCCGACGGCGCGAAGAACATTCTCGCTCACAAAATTTTCGCTCGCGATCAGCTCAACGGTAGCGTCCTGCCGCGCCTGCTCGCGGGCGATATAATCAAATACTTTGGATGGCATGGGTCGTCTCCTTTTCATCTATTCATTTAAAAAATGCCTCCCTCTTTGAGGGAGGTGGACAGGTTATCCTGTGAAGTGCATCCCCCCGGTGAAAAGGGGCGGAGGCAAAAGACGGAGGGAAAAACGTTTTGCGCGGAACGCTGCGTGGGCGGAGCAGAGCCCCGCCCCTACAGGCATGGTGTTCGTTTGCCGCAAAACCAACCGTCCCCCTCCGGGAGGGGCGCTTTATCCCGCGAACCCGTTCGGGTTTTTGCTCTGCCAGTTCCAGCTGTCGCGGCACATATCCTCGAGAGAGTGTTCCGCCTTCCAGCCAAGCTCCCGCTCGGCCTTGCCCGGGTCGCAGTACACCTCGGCGACGTCTCCGGCGCGGCGCGGGGCGATCTTGTAGGGGACCTTCTTCCCTGTCGCCTTTTCAAAGGCATGCACCATGTCGAGCACGCTGTAGCCGTGGCCGGTGCCGAGATTGAACACGAAAACACCCTTCCGCTCCGCCATATAGTCCATCGCCGCGACATGGCCGCGCGCGAGATCGACGACGTGCAGATAGTCGCGCACGCCCGTGCCGTCCGGTGTGGGATAGTCGTTGCCGAATACGCTCAGATACTCGCGCCGTCCGGCGGCGGTCTGGGCGATGTACGGCATCAGATTGTTCGGGATGCCGCGCGGATCCTCGCCGATGAGTCCGCTCGGATGCGCGCCGACGGGGTTGAAGTACCGCAGCAGCATAACGGTCCATTCGCCGTCGGCCTTTGCCGTATCGGAGAGGATCTGCTCGCTCATGTACTTCGTCCAGCCGTAGGGATTCGTGCAGCCGCCGGTGCGGGCGCTCTCGTCCACGGGCATCGTATTGTCCGGCGAATACACCGTCGCGGACGAGGAGAAGAGGATCTTCTTCACGCCGTGCGCCGCCATCGTCTGGCAGAGATGGATGGTCGTGCCGAGGTTGTTGTTGTAGTACCGCAGCGGCTGCTGCACCGACTCCCCTACCGCCTTGAGACCGGCAAAGTGGAGCACGCAGTCAAACCGGTGCGTATCGAAAAGCGCATTGAGAGCTGCGCGGTTCAAAAGATCCATTTCGTGGTATTCGAGCGTCTTTCCGGTGATGCGCTCGACGCGCCGCAGGCACTCCGCGTTGGCGTTGACGAGATTGTCCACCACAACGACCGAATGTCCGGCGTTCAGAAGCTCCACGCAGGCGTGGCTGCCGATGTATCCGGCGCCGCCGGTAACGAGAACGTTCATAAATACGACCTCCTTTTAGTATCATAGGATAGTATCATAAGATATTATCTCATTATATCATCTCATTGTAACCGAAACCCCCTGCTCTTTCAAGAGCAGGGGGTTCCAAGACAGGGATTTATTTTTCGCTGAGTTCGAGATCGGCCTCGTCCACGTGGTAGAGCGCCTTTTTGGAGAGCGCGTCGTACATGACGGGCACGACGTAAAGCGTCATGAGCGTGGCGTACAGCAGTCCGCCGATGCACGTTACGGCGAGCGGCTGGATGAGCGACGTTGCCTCGCTCTGGCCGAGCGCCATGACGATGAGACCGAGGATAGTCGTGATGCTCGTCATCAGAATCGGGCGCAGACGGGTGACGGCGGCGTCCGCAATGGCCTCACGCCGATCCATGCCGCCGATGCGCAGCTGGTTGATGTAGTCCACGAGCACGATGCCGTTATTCACGATGATGCCGACGAGCATGATCATGCCGAGCATCGAGAGCAGGTTGATCTCCAGCCCCGCAATGAGCAGCGCGAGGAAGCCGCCGGTGAACGCGAGCGGGATCGTGAACATGACGATGAACGGCGATTTGAGATCCTGGAACTGCGCGACCATCACGAGATATACGAGCAGGATACCGACCGCGAGCATCAAAACGAGCTGTCTGAGCGCCTCGACGATGGATTCGCGCTCGCCGGTGAAGCCGATGGTCGTGCCGTCCGAGGGGGTGAACGAAGCGAGCGCTTCCTCGGCGGCGTTCGTCACGAGCGTGACGTTGCAGCCCTCGGCGATGTCGGCGGTCACGTCGATGTACCGGCGCTGGTTGAGACGGCGGATGCTCGAAAGGCTCTCGGTCTCCTCGACCGCGGCAATGTCCCTGAGCGCGACGGAATGCACCGTGCCGTCCTTCGCCGTCACGTCAAACGTAAGAGATCGGACGTATTCGGGCGTGATTTTGTCCTTCCCGGCGGTCTGTACGCTGACGGCATAGGTGTCGCCGCCGTCCGAAAGCTCGATGAGATCGGCCGAGCCGGTGAGCGCCTTTGCCACCTGCATATACACCTGCGCCACGGTGAGCTGCTCCTTTGCCGCCTTTTTCTTGTCCACGGTGAAGTGCAGCTCGGCGGTGGGCTCCTCCTCCCCGGCGGCGACGTTTTCCGTGCCGTCCACGCCGCGCAGCACATCGGCCACGGCGTCGGCGGTCTCGCGCAGATCGTCGAGATCGTTGGAGTATACGCGCACCGTGATGCCGCTGCTCGTGAGCATCTGCGTCATGGAGGACATGAGCGAGTTTGCGTCGGCGTTCACGGCGGCCTCCATATCGGCGCATTTCTCGTTGATCTCTTTCGCCACGCGGCTCGCCTTATATCCGCTCTCGAGCAGGACATAGAACGAAACGTCGCCCTCGGTGGTCATCATGGAAAGGCTGGAACCGGCGCTGTCGCCGATGGCGCCGCCGACGGTCTCCACGCCCGGCACGGTGAGCATTCGCGCCGCCGCCTCGTCCGCCGCGGCGGTCGTGTCGGCAAAGGAGCTGCCCTCCGGCATCGTGAGCGTTACCATCATCTGCTCCATCTCCATATCGGGGAGGAACGTGAAGCCCTTGGCGATCACTGCCGCGCCGCTTGCGATGAGCAGCGCCACCGCGGTGAGGAGCGTGACGGCCTTGTGGTTCACCGCCCAGAGGACGGACTTTTTGTATTTCGGCATGAAGCGCGTGAACGCCGTTTCGCTCTGGGGCCTGGCGTGCGCGAGCAGCTTGCCCGCGAGCGCCGGGACGAGCGTGAGCGCTACGATGAGACTGGCGATGAGCGCGTAGCTGAGCGTGAGCACCATATCGGTGAAGAGCTCGCGCGTAAGGCCCTCGACAAACGCGATCGGGACAAAGACGCAGATGGTCGTGAGCGTGGAGGCCGCGATCGCGCCGCCGACCTGCCGCGCGCCGGACACGGCGGACTTGACCGTTGATTCGCCGAGCGCGCGCAGGCGGTAGGTGTTTTCGATCACAACGACGGAGTTATCCACCAGCATGCCGACCGATATCGAAAGACCGGAAAGCGACATGATGTTGATGGAAACGCCGGTGAAGTACATGAGCGTGAGCGCGAAGAGCAGGCTGATCGGGATCGAGCAGAGCGTGATGACCGTGGGCCGCCAATCGCGCAGAAAGAGGAAGAGAATGACGACCGAGAAGAGCGCGCCCCAGAGAAGGCTCGAGAGGATCGAGTCGCGCAGGAGATAAATGTAATCGCCCTGATCCATGAGCGCGGTGAACGTCAGCCCCGGATACTGCGCGCTCAGCTCTTCAAACGCGGCGTTGATGTTGTCAGACACCCTCGCCGTCGCGTAGTTCGACTGCTTGGAGAACATGAGGATGAGACCGTTGTTGCCGTTGAGCGAGGCATAGATCTCCCCCGCGTTGTCGGCGCGGACAACGTCCGCCACATCGCACACGCGGATGGGGTCAAGGCCCTCGATGCCGAGATCGAGCAGCACAAGGTTTTCGAGATCCTCGCCGTCCGCGATGGCGTCGCCGACGGTGACGATGATGCCGTTGCCGTTCTCGTCATACACATACCCGGCGGGCATGTCGAGATTCTGCGCGGCAATGAGGCTGCTCAGCGTTTCGAGCGTGATGACGCCGTGGAGGTCGGCCGCGTCGAGCGCGGAGGCGAGCTGCTCCTCGAGCGTTTTCACCGCCGCGTCGAGCTGCGTCTGCGCGCTGGTGAGCGCAGTCTGCGCCGCGGCGAGCTGGCCGCCCGCGAGCGAGATCTTCGTTACGCCGCCCATGAGCTCGCCCGGCAGCTCCTCGAGCTGCTTCTGCATGTTTTCGAGCGATTCCATCTGCTTTTTGGATTCCTCTTCGAGCTGGGCGCAGCGCTCCTCCGCTGCGGCGATCTGCGTGCGCAGCTCCTCGGCCTGCACGCGCGCGGTCTCCACCGCGACGGCCTGCGCTGCGCGCGCGGTGCGCTGCGCGGAGAGATTCACGTCGTTTAAGTTGTTCATCGTGCGGACGCTGCCGAGATCGGTACAGCCCTTGGCGTTGAGCGCGGCAACGGTGTCCGCGTCCAGTCCGGCGGCCTCCAGCGTCGTGGAAGCATCCATGGAGTCGTAGGGCTCGCCGAGCGCTTTGGCATAAAGCGCGCTGTCCGCTTCCAGCGAGGCGATGCGCGCGTCGGTTTCGGCCAGACGCGCCTCGGCCTCCGCGAGCGCGGCCTCCGCCTGTTCGAGCTGGGCGTTGAGCGCGTCGATGGCGGCGCGCGCGGAGGCGAGCTTCGCCGCGGTCTCTCCGGCGGCGGTGAGCGTGTCGGCGAGATCGTCCTCGCCCTGCTTGATGGAATCGGAGATGCCGCTCGATGCGCTGAGAAGCTGGTTCGTGCCGGCCTCGACCTTCTCGCGGTTCTCGTCCAGCTCCTTCTGCGCGTCCTCGAGCTGCTTTCTGGCGTCTTCCATCGCCTTGTCGATGGCTTCGGCGATCTTTGCGTTCATTTTGTCGAGCTTGGCCTCGTTGACCTCGATGGTCATTGTCCGCTCGATCATGCCGCCGGTCGTGATGCTCGCCACGCCCGTCGTGCCTTCCAGCGCGGGGATGACGGTGTCCTTGGCAAAGCGAGAGAGCTCGTAGCGGTCCATTTCGGAAGAATCGACCGCCGCGACCATCACGGGGATCATGTTCGGGTTGATGCGGATGATGCTCGGCGTGCCGATGGAATCGTCCCAGCGGCCGGTGAGCATCTGCGTTTTCTGCAGAATGTCCACCACGGCGCTGTCCATATTCGTGCTCTGCTCAAACTCCAGTACAAGCATCGAATAGTTCTCCGCCGAGGTGGAGGTCACGGTCTTGATATCATTGAGCGTCGCCATGCTCTGCTCCATCGGCTTGGTGACGACGGCTTCGACCTCCTCCGGCGCGGCGCCCGGATACGTCGTCACCACGACGACGTAGGGGTAGTCCATGTTCGGCATCAGGTCGGGGGTCATCTTGACGTACGACATCACGCCGAACACCAGAATGGCTACCACCGCTACGAACACGGTAAACGGCTTTTTTACGCTGAAGGAAGTCATCGGGCAGGATCCTTTCGGGAATCGAATTCATTCTTTCTATGATAGCACCGCGCCGCCGCAAAATCGTGAATTTTCATTGAATTTTAACGAAAAAACAAGACGCAGCCGGATCCTGGCTGCGTCTTGACAGGGTCTTTATTTGCGGGAGGGGCAGAGCCCCTCTCCTGCGGGGTTTTTCAAGGGGTATCGCAGGGGCGCTGCGCTGCTTTGCCCGGATGTTTCATGCGGCTTTGAGCGTCTTCTTCGCCCGGAGGATCTGCATGACGACGATCGCGCCGACAACGACGATTCCGATCACGTCCGTCACCGTGCCGGGATCCACAAGGCACAGTCCGCCGGCGGCGGAGAGGATCCTCAGATACCAGGGGATGCTCCCGCGGTAGTAGCCCTCGAGCGCCATCCCGAGACCGAACATGCCGATGAGCGACGTGATAGCAATCATAACGACCTCCACGACGGTCGTATCGACGAGCACCATCGCGGGATTGTAGGCGAGGATATACGGGATGATGAACGCTGCGATAGCGAGCTTTGTTGCGTTGAAGGCGGTCTTCATCGGATTTGCGCCCGCAATGGCGGCGCCGGCGTAGGCCGCGAGCGCGACCGGCGGCGTGAGGTCGGCGACGATGCCGAAGTAGAACACAAAGAAGTGCGCCGCGACCGTCGGGATGCCCATCTGTACGAGAATGGGCGCGCAGGTCGTGGCCATGATGCAGTAGTTGGCGGTCGTCGGAACGCCCATGCCGAGCACGATGCAGCAGAGCATTGTGAGGAAGAGCGCGAGGAGCTTCGCGTTGCCGCTAACGCCGATGATGGCGTGCAGGATCTGGTTGGCGAGACCGGTCATCGTGAGACAGCCCGCGACGATGCCCGCCACGCAGCAGGCGACGCCGACCGAGATGCACCCCTGCGTACCGCCGGCCAAAGCTTCAAAGAATTTCTTCGGAGTCATGCGTGTTTCTTTGGAAAACATGCTTACGACGATCGCGGTGACGGTTGCTACCGCGGCGGCAAAGGCCATTGTCCGGCTGCCGGACGAGACGAGATACACAAGGATCACGAGCGGCAGCAGCAGATACGTCTTTTTCAGAAGCGGCATCACGGGAGGCAGCTCGCGGCGGGGCACACCCTGCAGCCCGGATTTCTTCGCCTCGAGATGCACGCAGATGAAAATGCCGGTAAAATACAGCACCGCCGGGAGGATCGCCCGGACGACGATGTTTGAATACGGGAGACTTACGTAGTCTACCATCAGGAACGCCGCCGCGCCCATGATCGGGGGCATGATCTGCCCGCCGGTAGATGCTGCCGCTTCGACCGCACCGGCAAATTCGCCTTTATACCCGGTCTTTTTCATCATCGGGATCGTGACGCTGCCGGTCGTTACGGTGTTTCCGACGGACGAACCGGACACCATGCCGCACAGCGCGCTCGAGATAACGGCGACCTTCGCCGGGCCGCCGGCGGACGAGCCGGCCAGCGAGTTTGCGAGCTGGATGAAGAAATCGGAAATGCCGGTGCGCTCAAGAAACGCGCCGAAGATGATGAATACGGCGATGTACTTGGAGCAGACGTTGATCGGCGTGGAGAGAATGCCCGTCTTTTTATAGAAGAGCGAGCAGACGAGCGACTTGAACGCCCCTGCGCCGAGCCCGCGCTTGACGCCGTAATAGTAGAGCGCGTACGCAATGAAGATGCCTGCCACGATCATGATGGGCACACCGGTGCTCCGGCGGCAGAGCTCAAAGAGCGCGAGAATGCCGATCACGCCGAGCACGACCTCGTACGTCTTGAGCGCCGGGAGCTGCTGCACGATGGTGTTGGCGTTGAAGCAGAAATAGAAGAACGATACTGCGCCGAGCGCCATGATGACCCAGTCGTACCAGGGGACATAGTTCACGCGGAACTCGTGCTTGTGGCTGGGAAAAATGAGAAAGCCTGCGATCAGCAGCCCGCCGACGAACGACGTGAGCCGCACCTCGTCGAGCATCGTGCCAAACAGCGTGACATACACCTCGAAAATGGCGAATGCCGCGAGATACGCCTGCACAGCGATCTTCGGCTTGCCCTCCCAGGCACGGGTATTCGATTCGCGGTCATACTTGCGCATGACTTCGTTGAGATTTTTTGTCGCGTCGTGAGACATGGGGCTACCTCCCGAAAAAAGAATCTTTTACATACGCAAAGGGGAGGAGCAGAGCCCCTCCCCTACGGGAAATCCAGGTTATCCTGTAGGGGCGGGATCTGCTCCGCCCGGGGGGCCTTGCGCCCCCGGTGAGAGGAGACGGCCGGGAGGATCAGCCGGCGGTCTCAACGGTGATGCCGTTTTCGGCAAAGTACTTCGCGGCGCCCGCGGCGAACGGAACGGCGATGCCCTCGGTGGCGAAGGTCAGATCGATGCTGTTGCCTTTCTCGTGCAGGGCGGCGATGTCGTCCTTGCTCTCCATGATGGTCTTGACGATGGTGTAAGCGGTGTCGTCGTCAAGATCGGCGCGGCAGACGAGCGTAGCCTTCACGGTGACGGTGGCGCAGTCCTCGTCAAACCCGGTATAGGTACCGGCGGGCAGAACGAGCTTGGCGTACCACGGGCAGGAAGCGAGCAGCTTTTCCATGTGCGCGTCGTCAAAGCCGATCATGTACACGGTCTTGGAGGCGGCGAGCTCGGTAACGGACGGGGTCGGAGCGCCGGCGCAGAGGAACGCGGCGTCGATCTTGCCGTCCTTGAGGCTCTCGGTGCTGTCGCCGAAGGACTGGTACACGGGGGAAACATCGTCGATGGTCATGTCGTAGGCGGCGAACACATCGACGGCGTTGAAGTACGTGCCGCTGCCGACGTCGCCGACGCACACGCGCTTGCCGCGCAGGTCTTCCACGGTCTTGAGCGTGGGATCGGTCGTGACGATCTGCACCGTTTCGGGATACAGAGCGCACAGAACGCGGAAGCCGTCGATCTTGCCGGAGTCGGCAAAGGAGTTCGTGCCGTTGTAGGCGTAGGTCATAACGTCGGACTGGACGGTCGCAAGATCGTACATGCCGTCCTGCATGCTCACAAGGTTATCCTTGGAGCCGCCGGTCGCAACGACCGTGAGCTTAACATCGGTCTTCTGTCCGATCACGGTGCCGAGGATGCCGGTGTAGCCGTAATAGGTGCCGCTCTCACCGCCGGTGCCGACGTTCAGCGAAACGGTGCTTGCCGCCGGGGTGTCGGAATCCCCCGAGCTGCTGCCGCAGGCGCACAGCGCGAACACCATGCACAGAGCCAAAACCAGAGCCAGAATTTTTTTCATTTTCATTTCCTCCTTTTCATTCTGACGGATGCACTTCCCGCAAAACCGCGAAATTTGCAAGCCGCAGGAAATAACTTTCGTATGAACGCATTATAAACGCTGAAAACGGCGATTGCAAGAACAAATTTGAATTTTACAATAAATTATTATGCAAAAAATTTAGCAGAGTAAATCCGGAAACTGTACAGAACAGCGAAATGCCCCCGCGCCGGTCTTCGGAAAGGATACGGCGCGGGGGCATATATGGAAGATCGCCGCCGGAAGAGCGGCGGCGAACCACTATATTTTGTTTTTCAGCAGTAGATATCCACGGCGTGGCGGTGGGAGCGCAGAGTAAGCGTCCGGTGTGCGCCGCCGTCCTCGCCGTCGCGCGTCCAGGGCACGGGCTCCTCAAACGTGAATTTCACGAAGCTCGACTGCGCTACGGTGAGACACGGGCTGTCGTAGGTCTTGTTCAGTACGCCCGTGAGGATGCTGTTGACCTCCATCACGTCCTTCGGGCGGCGGACGAGCAAAATCTCAAACTTGCCGTCCGAGAGATCGACGAGATCGTCGTTCAGGCGCACCATGCCCGCGACGCTCAGGGAGTTGGACATCGCGCCGTAAATGAATTCACCTTCGACGACGCCGTTTTCGTGCTCAATGATGGCCTTGTAGCTCTTGATGGTGGAAAGGGCGTTCAGCCCGCCGAGCACATACGCCAGATGGCCGAGCGTACGTTTGAGCTCCTGGTCGGTCTTGTAGCTCACCTCGGTGAACGCGCCGAATGCGGCGATATAGGTAAAGAAGCCAACGCCGTCCATCTCGCCGACGTCGTAGTGCAGCGGCGTTCCGGCGAGGATCATTTCCGCGGCGCGCCCCGGCTGGCGCATCGGCAGGCCGAGCGTGTTTGCCACGTCGTTCGCCGTGCCCATCGGGATGTACCCGAGCTTGGGGCGCTTCTCCTGCGGCAGCGTCATCAGGCCCGCGATCGTGTCGGAGAGCGTGCCGTCACCGCCGAGACAGACGAGCCGCTCGTAGTTCGCGGCGTTCTCTTCGACGATCTTCGAGGCCGTGCCCGGCGCGGTCGTATAAAAGACGGTCGGGCAATACCCGTTCAGAGCGAACGTGGACACTGCCGTGCCGAGATTGAGATCAGACATTGACCGCCCGGCGGCGGGATTCACCAGCATCATTAAGGACTTGGCCATAGTATATACCTCGCAAATGTTGTCGTATATGCAGGGGCGCTGCCCTGCCCGCACAGTTATTATAATGTATCTTCTCTTAGAATTTATGTCTTTTTTGCAAATTTGCAAAATCTTTATACTATATAAAAATAGAAAAACAGTGCGGCAGATATCTGCCGCACTGTCCGGTTTTGAGGATTATTCGCTCAGCGCGTTCATTTTGGAAGCCATGCTGGACTTCTTGCGAGCTGCGTTGTTCTTGTGGAGCAGACCCTTGGATACCGCGCGGTCAACCGTCTTGACAGCGGCTTTGTAGGCAGCCTCGGCGTTCTCCTTATTTCCTTCCGTCGCAGCGGCGTCAAACTTTTTGATCGTGGTCTTGAGCTCAGACTTGTCCGCCTTGTTGCGCTCGGCGCGAACACGGGAGACGAGAACCCTCTTGGCCGAAGACTTGATGTTGGCCATTCTTTAGCCACCTCCTCCATTCAATACTCCTGCGGATTGACGAACCCGCGTTTTGATATTATAAAGGAGGATTCCTGAATTTGCAAGCATTTTTTTCGTTTTCTCCCGAAAAATTTTGCATACTTTTGTGTCTCCTTCAAATACTGACCACAAGATATGGCACAGGAGGAAAATCTTTTGAAAAATTCTTTCCGAACCGATCTCGCGTGCGAGTCGCGCGACGTATGGCTCCGAACGCGCGGCGCCGCTCTCGCGGGCGTCTCGGCCCGGCAGGAGACGCGCGACGGTCTCGGCGTTGAGACCGTGGAGATACTGGACGAGGGAGCTGCCGAAAAGTTATGTAAACCGATGGGGCGCTATGTCACCATCTCGCTCGACGCGCTCGTCCGGCGCGAGGAAGACGCCTTCCGCCGCGCCTGCGGCGTTCTCGCGCGCGAGATCCGCACGCAGCTTGCCATGGAGCCGGAGGAAAGCGTTCTTGTTGTCGGTCTGGGGAATCCGGATATTACCCCGGACGCCGTCGGGCCGCTCGCCGCCGAGTGCGTTCTCGTCACGCGGCATTTGAAAACACGGCTCCCGGAAGAGTTCGCGGCGTTTCGCCCGGTGAGCGTTTTCCGTACCGGCGTTCTCGGCACGACCGGCATCGAAAGCGCGGCGCTCGTCCGCGGTGTTGTATCGCTCGTCCGGCCGGATCGCGTGATCGCCGTAGACGCGCTTTCGGCGCGCGAGGCGGCGCGGCTTTGCCGCGCGGTGCAGGTAACGGATGCGGGCATCGTCCCGGGCTCCGGCGTCGGCAACGCGCGCAGCGCTCTCACGGAGGAGACGCTCGGCGTTCCGCTCGTCGCCGTCGGGGTGCCGACGGTCGTGGATGCGCGCACGCTCTGCGCCGACCTCTCCGGCGCGGAGATCGATCTGCCCGAGGATACGGAGCTTTTCGTCACACCGCGGGATATCGACACCCGCGTGCGCGACAGCGCCCGGCTTGTCGGCTACGCGATCGATCTCGCGCTGCACGACGCGCTCACCATCGAGGACATTGATATGTTCCTCGCCTGATGTTTCACGTGAAACGTCAGGCCTCGCCTTTTTTGACAAAAACCAGCGTTTCACGTGAAACATCTCCCGAAGCGTTCGGCCGCTGAAAATGTTTCACGTGAAACAGTTGCAAAATGGAAAGCGCATCATTATAATAAACGGTGCTATAAAACAGAAACGAGAGTTCGGCGGCGAAGCAGCCGCGCACGCAGAGGCGGGGCACTGCTCCGCCCGCGCCGGACTTTGAGAGACCCAAAGGGGGCAAAGATATGGGCAAAGTGATCGCCGTCGCCAACCAGAAGGGCGGCGTCGGCAAAACGACAACAAGCGTGAATCTTACAGCGGCGCTGGCAAGACTCGGAAAGAAAACGCTGCTTGTGGACTTCGACCCGCAGGGCAACAGCACGTCCGGCATGGGCGTGTCCAAGCGGAGCAATCCGACGGCGTACGATGTCGTGATGGGCAGCGCGAGCGCGGAGGACGCCGTCATCCGTCTGCCGTACGGCTGGGTGCTGCCGTCGAACACTGACCTTTCGGGCGCGGAGGTCGAGCTCGCCAACGTGGAGCGGCGCGAATACCGCCTGCGCGAAGCGATCGACACGATCCGGGACGATTTCGACTACATATTCATCGACTGCCCGCCGTCGCTGGGCATTCTGACGCTCAACGCCTTCACCGCGGCGGACAGCCTGCTCGTGCCGCTGCAGTGCGAGTATTACGCGATGGAGGGCGTGGCCGATCTCACCACGTCGGTGAAGATCGCCAACCGGCGGCTGAACAAGAATCTTTACATTGAGGGCATGCTGCTCACGATGTACGACAACCGGCTGAACTTCTCCACGCAGGTGGCGGAAGAGCTGCGCCGGTATTTCGGCGCGCGCGTGTACGACACGGTCATCCCGCGCAACGTCCGTCTGGCCGAGGCGCCGAGCCACGGCCGCCCGATCACGGAATACGACGCCGGATCAAAGGGCGCGCGCGCGTATCTCGCCGCCGCCGAAGAATTTTTGCAGAGGCAGGGATGAAGATGGCAAAAGAAAAGACATCACGGCTTGGGACCGGGCTTTCCGCCCTGTTCGGCGAGGAGGAAAACGTCCTCGAAAACGAAACGGTGCAGACCCTGCCGATCTCGCGGGTCGAGCCGCGCAAGGATCAGCCGCGCCGGGAGTTTGACCCCGCGGCGATCGAGGAGCTGGCGGCGTCCATCCGCGAATACGGGCTGATCCAGCCAATCACGGTGCGTCCGCTCGATAAGGGTTACTATCAGATCATCGCCGGCGAGCGCCGCTGGCGCGCGTCCCGCGCCGCAGGACTCAAAGAAGTGCCGGTGCGCATTTTGGAGGCGGACGACAAGCTCGCCATGGAGCTCGCGCTCGTGGAAAACCTCCAGCGCGAGGATTTGAACCCCATGGAAGAGGCCGCAGGCTATAAAAAGCTTATGGACGATTACGGTCTCACGCAGGAGCAGGTCGCCACGCGTGTGCAGAAATCGCGCCCCGCGGTGACGAACGCGCTGCGGCTCTTGTCTCTCGGCGAGACGCTGCAGAAAAAAGTATCTTCCGGAAAGCTCTCCGCCGGCCACGCGCGGGCGCTTCTGCCGCTCAAAACCGAAACGCTGCGCGAAAAGGCTGCCGCGGAGGTCGAATCCCGCGGTCTGAGCGTCCGGCAGACGGAAACGCTCGTCGCTTCCCTGCTCCGCCAGGCGGAGCAGCCGGAAAAGGAAGAGAAGAAGCCACCGGTCGTGGATTACGTCCGTGAGGCGGAAAAGGCGCTCAGCGATGCACTGGGCCGCGGCGTCAAATTCCAGGGCGGGCAGAAAAAAGGCCGCATCGCGCTGGAGTTTTATTCCGCAGACGACCGCGAGGCGCTGATGGAAGCGCTCAGGCACATGGACAAGCCCTGGAAAAAGAAATAAAATTGAGGAGAATATATCATGCTGGACATTCGTTTTATCCGTGAGAACCCGGAGCTCGTGCGCGAGAACATCCGCAAGAAGTTCCAGGACAAGAAGCTCCCCCTCGTGGACGAGGTGCTGGAGCTCGATGAGAAGCTGCGCGCGGCGAAGACCGAGGCGAACGAGCTTCGCGCCAACCGCAACGCCCTTTCCAAGAAGATCGGCATGCTGATGGGACAGGCGAAGAAGGACCCCTCCAAGCTGGAGGAGGCCGAGGACGTCAAGGCCGAGGTCGCGCGTGAGGCCGCGCGTCTGGCTGAGCTGGAAAAGCTCGAGCCGGAATACGAGGCGGAACTCACCAAGCGCATGATGGTCATCCCGCAGATGATCGACCCGAGCGTTCCCATCGGCCCGGACGACAGCTGCAACGTCGAGGTGCAGCGCTTCGGCGAGGCGACTGTGCCCGATTTCGAGATCCCCTACCACACGGAGATCATGGAGAGCTTTAACGGCGTCGATCTGGACGCGGCGCGCCGCGTTTCCGGCAACGGCTTCTACTATCTGCGCGGCGACATCGCCCGCCTGCACTCTGCGGTGCTCGCGTATGCGCGCGACTTTATGATTGACAAGGGCTTCGTGTACTACATCCCCCCCTACATGATCCACGGCGACGTGGTGCAGGGCGTCATGTCCCAGACCGACATGGACGCCATGATGTACAAGATCGAGGGCGAGGATCTCTATCTCATCGGCACGAGCGAGCACTCCATGATCGGCTCGTTCATCGACCGCATTGTCCCCGAGAAGGAGCTCCCCATCACCTACACGAGCTATTCCCCCTGCTTCCGCAAGGAGAAGGGCGCGCACGGCATCGAGGAGCGCGGCGTTTACCGCATCCACCAGTTTGAAAAGCAGGAAATGATCGTTGTCTGCAAGCCCGAGGAGAGCATGAACTGGTACGAAAAGATGTGGCGCTACAGCGTGGAGCTGTTCCGCTCGCTGGAGATTCCGGTGCGTCAGCTTGAGTGCTGCTCGGGCGATCTTGCCGATCTCAAGGTCAAGAGCTGCGATATCGAAGCGTGGAGCCCGCGCCAGCAGAAGTACTTTGAGGTCTGCTCCTGCTCGAATCTCGGCGACGCGCAGGC
>ERZ839823.2142-NODE-2142-length-16224-cov-5.129693_pt1 | contig 16224 bp, 22 predicted proteins | sample MGYA00519862_ERZ839823 | MGnify/ENA primary metagenome ERZ839823 (study PRJEB31850, sample SAMEA3708853) | human gut metagenome | biome: human gut; feature: human-associated habitat; material: faeces | place: China | collected 2014 ...
TAACAATCGTAGACGTTAAAAAATTTAGGTGTGTGAGTGAGTGGGTAAGACTGTCTTTCACTCCACACCTTTTAACATTCTCGACAAACGCAAAAAATGTTGATAACTCAATATATGGCTCTTGTTCTCTACGTTCCTCACAATAGCTATATGTCGACATAGCACTTTTTTGGATACCTACGAGTATTCCAATTCCAATTTATTTGATTTTATTTAATTTAAATCATATATAATCATGGTAGTATCAATAGCAACATCATTAGTTACTTACATTCCTATAATGACAGTTCCTAACTTTCAAATAGGAGAAAAAGTGATATCCGAATTGAAAGAAATCAGTCCAGAATATGTATATACATTAGTATCAGGAAGTAATAACGAAAATGATTACGCTGATATTCAACCTTATACAAATTGGGATTGGAAATTCTTACATTAAGTATCATTTAAAAAGTTGAAAGCGTATATACTCTAAACTTTCATAATCATGATCATTTAATAGAAAACTAAGCGATAGTGAAAATCTATGTAAGTCTTAGCGTGGTTAGGTAACATAGACCACCGAAGCGAAGAGCTTGTTACTATCTGCTTATAGACCAGAGAATAATAGTCTATATTGTGTTCTACGAGATTAGAACTTTGCACTTGAGCGAGATTCAAGTAACACTATGTGAAATGCAGTCATAGTGAAATACTGGAAGTTTTCTAAAGGCTTTTGATGAAATTACAAAGCCTTATATTGAATTTATAGGTCAAAAGGGCATATAAGACCTTTATAAATCTGTGTACTCTCTCACGTACAAACTCGAGAGCTTTGCCTAATGTGTATCTCACTCTAAAAAACTCAATAACTTCCCAAGACATTGAGGGCACCAGTTTCTTATGTGAATCTAAAGGTTGTGGACTATCCACATAAATACTTAGCTACTACAACATTGATCCCTAGGGTCATAATGCCAGAGTAGAGAATTCCTTTAGTTTTAAGTTTTAGGTGTAAAATGCACATTAATAGATTATAATAGTAAAACCATATGGTAAGGACACAGTTAGGTTCGCTGTGAGTGCATCCTTTAGTAGCAACTAACCAAAGCAAGTATAGATGGGAATAAGCTATTACCTCGATATGCTTAATGAGGTGCTTGACAGTCTGACACTAACTGAACAATAAGTGTCAAATTTCTTTAGGTATCTAACTATTATATCAACACAATGATATATGAAAACTCGTGTATTTGTGTTCAGGTTTTAGATGTAAAATACAATTTAATTCAAAGTGATATGGAAGAGAACAAAGACAACAAACAGTCTATCCTAGAAGAGATATTAGAGCTTCTATGGGAAACCTTTGCAGTAATTATTTGTGCTGCTCCTTTTTTATTAGGAGTATATGCGCTAATCAAATGTATATTTGAGGCTATCTTTGGATAAGGCGAAAGCCTATAATTTAATATTATCAAAATATGAAACGAATAACAAATTACGCATTGGATTGCCTTATAAATCAAGGTATTTCAAAGGAACACATTAAGAGTCTGGTTAAAGCGATCGAGAATCAGACGAGAGACAATATCTTGACACCTGAGCAGGCTATAGAGATATTGTTAGATGGTGTAATATATGAAGAAGAGTTACATCAACAAACTGTACTTGACTCTAATGCTTGCAACTCTGGCAGTACAAGAGTAGAGAAAGCACTATACTCTAAGAAAGAGGCTGATTTGAAAAATTATATTACTGATACAGCTTATCGTTGCATAAAGAATTCAAGTAATATAGGAAAATACCATCTATACATCCGTTTACCTATATGGACAGGTATTACTGGAGCGGATATATATAATATTATGCAGAATACCTGTAGATTCTCAAATCTTTTTATGGAAATTATCAATGTTAATATACGTGGAAAAAATATTAACCATCTATTTACATTAAAAGACTGCGAGACTATCTTTGCTAAGATAATATCCAAAGTTCCTAGTAAATTCTGGGATGACTGCATGGTTATATATACACCGGATAAATATTTATCCATAGATCATGCTGCTAAAGAGTGGTTTAAAGAGTAAGTCAAGATAAAAAATTAATTTAGCTACTGTTATTTTTATAGCAGTAGCATATGCTAGTTTGGCGGAATTGGTAGACGCGCATCTTCCTTGGGAGTGTGGAGAAATCCATCGAGGTTCGAATCCTTGAACTAGCGCTACAATCAAGCGTGATTGTATGTATTCGTTTTATTAACTCGATAGAAGGAGAACTCTTAATAGCAAATGCTACTGTGAAGTAGGTATTGCTATTTTTTATTTGTAAACATTTATAATTATAAATATACAGATATTATGGAAAAGATTATCAAAATCAAAATTGGAGACTGTAAAAACAGACTCGAGCCGATCAAAGTATTTAACCAACATGCAACTGCTGGGATCTATAACTTTGGTTATACTCTTATGATGTCTAAACTACAAGCAGGAGAAGAAATAACTTTAACTGTTGATAGTGAGACTGCTATTAATAAATTACAGCATCTTGGATTAAATGTAGAACCACTATGAAAGGGAGTTATATCCTGAATAATATTAGTACTACAATTATATTGATTCTTATTATTACTCTAGGTCTTATATATTTACATGATCGTCATCCGAAAGTGTATAATTATATTGAGATGAAGAATACCTATAAGAATTGTATAATAGTAGGAAAAGAAAACAAGGATAATACGTACAAATTGAAATTATGCAATCCGTATATACACGAGAATGAATTAAAAGTAGATTATGTTATACTTGTTAAGGACTACATTTATTTCAATAAATTCATAGGAGATACAATCAAATGAACAGAAAAGAGGATAAACATGAAGTATTAGTAAATATGCCTTACATAGTATTGCATATTCTATTAAAGTACAAAGCGCTAGATTTATATATTGAATCTTTATTTTCGGGTGAGGTATATAGAAGTGGCTATAATATTCTCGCTGTGATGTCTTATTGTGGAAAAAAACAGCCTACTGCGTGGTTAGATTTTGCATTTAATTTTTACGAATCTCTACAGGGAAATATGTTCTGGAGAGAGATACGTGCTAAAATTCAAAAAGAGTATGAAAAGAGTAAAAAAACTTAGTAATAAGCATCACTTATTAGTAGAGATGCCATACATAGTATTACACGTACTTCTAAGAAACAAAGCCTTAGATTTGTACTGTAACAATGCTCTTTCTGTCAAAGCTAACTGTTTTGGTGGTGAGCGCTATCTTTGTATGACATATCCATTAGTATGGATAGATGCTGCATTCTGTTGGGAAAATTCTCCCGAAGGAATGATGTTTTGGTCTAATATATTCGACCAAGTTCTCACAGAATTAATAAACCAATAGCTTTATGAATAAGCAGCATGTTTGGAATTCTAGATCTTGGATGCAGTGCAAACGAAACCTAATAGGTGGTAGATATGCATTAGTATATGGGAATCTAAATAACTTAATTCAACACAATAAGGAAAGTGAATTCATGGAACTTACTGATGAAGAAATTAAGTACATTCGAAGAGCTATGAAAGCTTTAGACCATCTAATCAAGATCAAAGGAAAAAGCACAAAAATTGTGCTCGATAAGTTCAATAAAGTTTAACAATTTAAAACCATTATCAAAGATGGATGAAAAAAGAAGCCCGTATAAATGGGCAGGTTTGTGGGCATTTATTATCATTGTAATTGGAGCTATTGTATTTTTAGGACTACAATGGGGAAAATCAGGTGAAGTAAATCGCAAAATCAACAACATGTTCCATCAGGAACAGGACGAAGTTATGACCATTGAACCGGTCATTAAACGAGACACTATCAAAATGCCAACTGTACAGGAGGTATTAGAGGCTCGTAAACTTACAAAAGAGTCGCAAAGGAAAGACTCAGTATTTATGGCTATGCCGGAAGCTGCATTAATTGCAGTTCTTATGAAGATTGGTACAGAATCTACAATTGAACAGATTGTTCAGGAGTATGAAGCTAATCCAGACTTGTATAAGAATGTCATCTGGGGCTCAGAAATACAGAAAAATGTAATTCATAAAACAGATTCGGCTCATTTGAATTAAGTTCAGATTATATACAGCGGTTCGTGAGAATAGCTGTATTCATTATTAACTTTTAAACATTATCAAAATGGATATAATTACAAGATATGCACTTGAACAGTTGCACAAAGAAGGCATAACATTAGATATGCTTACTACAGCTTTAGACAATCTAGATAGAATTGAAGGTTATGGTTCATTAGAGTTTATTAGTACTCTTATAGGAACAAAAAACAAAAAAGACTCTAATTCAACATCTAGTAATGTTAAGTATAAAGTACTTATTCTTCCATCAAAGAGTGACAGTATAGTCTTTGTTAAACTAATACGAGACGCATTTGGATTAGGATTAAAAGAAGCTAAAGATGCTGTAGACAGTGCTCCATGTATATTGGATAGATGGGTTACTGTTGAAGAATTTCACACAATCCGTGATTGGATAATTGGACAAGATGATAGATTCGCGGATAATATTCGCTTAAATCTCTAAGTTCATAAGAGAGATAGCGATCTCTCTTTAAATTACTTTAAATCATCAGAAAATGACAAACCTGTGGGGCGTAAGTAAGTATATTAGAAACTCAGATTAGTCACCGTTCACGTAGATGTATCGTGACGTGCAAAGAGTTATTACATCTATACTTATGATCGTGCGGACGTAAAAATCAGGTAGTTAGTAAGATTTCATTTCCACGTGATTTCTGCATAACTTTAAAAGTGCTTAGTGGGAGTTAAGATTAATTAGTTACAAGATTTCATGCTTAATAAGTTAGTGTATGTAGCAAACGTGGTATCTGCATAATACCAAGACAAAGAGTTGTCTTTATTAACATTCTACTATGGTGCAGAATAGTAGACGTCATCAAATTAGTATTAACATTAAAATTTTAAATATTATGTAAAATGGATAAACCAAACAAATTAAAATCTGTACTGAAATGGATTAAATCTTATTTTAGTATTCAGAAAAGTAAAGAAGCATACTGTGCAAGGCATGGTCATGCTTGGATTAATGACTTTGATCCTGAGAATGTTGATGGAAAGAAGTTAAAGCAGAGAATTTACTGCACTCGTTGTCATCAGAAATATCATGAACACGAGTATTATGTGCATCAAATCGGAAAGAATATTTCCAAGTAAATAACTTAAATTACATTATCAAAATGGAATTAATTATTATTGCTGTTCCTAACAGGATTAGCGAAGACCAAGTAACAGAGCTTGGGGCTAAATTAGCAGAAATGCTAAATGTCAGTACAATTGGTATTAATGTACTAAGTGATGAAGATTTACTGCCAGGAGGTGAATGTGTAAGAGCTTGCACAGACATTGAAGACAGTAAGTTTATCAAAGCTTTGAAAGCAGTCAATGAATTGATTGATTTTCACAGTGCAGACATCACAAACAGATTTCTAGAATGTGTTACCAGTAATCTGATTGAGATGCCTATACTGCAAGCACTTGCCACAGGACCAATGTCTAAAAGAGATCATGTTATAGGTATGGACTTACATGGTGCTTATTACAGTAAATTGGCAAAAGGATTATTAACGATTCTTACTACTGACAAAAATGGGAAAAACCTTTAAGGACTCATATCCAGGCTCAAAGCTTTCTCAGAAAGCTCAGGCACGAAAGCGTTCATCTAAAAAGATCCGTAAAATGGATCCGTATGACCGTAGAAGTGCTCTACAAAATTGCAATCAATAATCGGATTACAGTTTACAATTTTTGAACTACAGGATTTCCGCCAGATAGACTGTAGGTTTTTTACTCAACTAAATGTTAGTAAATGGTGAACCAGTCCCCTGAAGACTACAAATATACCAAACCCCTAAAGGAAGCCACAAGCGTGAGCTAGAGTACTACGGACTATACAACGGTCAACCCTATAATAGGGTCAGGAGAAGGAAAAGGGTTATCTACGAATAAGTATTAGAAATAAGTAGAGTAGTCTTCTTTTTTGAATTTCGTTTAAATAACTATATTATTAACAATTAAAAACTATCAAAGTATGAAAACAAATTTATCTTTCTGTCTAATGACAACCACATTGTTGTGTGAAGAGTTTAACCCTGAAACTTTTTGCGGCGCAGCGGATTCGTTCAAATCACCTTCAAAGAATGCAGTAGAAGCTGCAAAACAGGAGATGGCTACAGAACGTGAACAGCTTGCTAAAGATGAAGCAAAACGTCAGCTCATTATCGATGAATACTCACAGAGTCGTACAGCCATCGAGGCTCGTTACAAGAGAAAAACGGGTGAGCTTGAAGTTAAATATCTGAAACTGCAAACTGAGGAAAATCGCGCGTATGCTGCCGGTGACAAGGATACGGAAGAACACCGTAAGAAACTGATGTCATTCCGTGAACAGAAAGAGAAAGAAGCGTCTGAACTTTGTGAACAAAGACGTTCTGAGATTCGTAATCTCAACAAGGCTTATCCGAAAGGTGAAAGCTATTGTAATGCTGCCGGATTATACTGGTAACATTAACTATTTACATTAAAATACTCGAGTAGCCTCTCTTGTAGAGGCTACTTATCCGAATTGGATTGAACGAGATCAGCAGGCAGTGTCAATAAGTCCAAAATAGACATAGTTATCCTAGGATTAGCTGAATTAACAGCATATGTAGATATATATCTACTAAGAGTAAGTAAAGAAAAATTTGCCATGTGCGCTTTTGTATCGGATACAATGGTCTTGTACTACGTATTTAGATACTAGTCTAATGACGATAAAGAAGCACAAAATCAATTTGAGTCTGAGTGGTCTTTGTACCCTTATGTGTATAGCTCTCCTGCTCTTGAGTAGGATTCTGAGCGCCGTATACAGACAGAATTTTCAAAATCTTAAATGAATACTATCTATGCTTTGTGCGAGTTATATGTGCCCCTAATATTGGACTAACATATGTAATAAGGAGAGTGTTTGTTTACATTAGAGTAGGTAGTTTTGGTTAACTGCCTATTCACATTGACTGTTAGGTCTATTTAATCATCGTTTGGACAGGGGTTCGACTCCCCTATACTCCACAGGTTTTCTAAAAGTGTAAGGTATTCTTTTCCTCTAATAGTTAGGATATAGAAATAAAGAATACGAGCTTGGGGTATTGTGGTTTTGACAGCGATAAGAGAGAATAGAATAGGTCAATAAAGCCAATAACTGGCAAAACTTTCGTATCTGACTATACTCGCCTGAGTGCTTGAGAATAGTCAAACGGCTAAGCTAATGTCGTAAAAAGCCTCGCATGTCCCTGCGTGTAATAAATTGGTTAGGTGTTGTTGTAAGCTCTCGACCCTGTAAAATGTTAGAACTTAATAAGACAAAGTAGTATTGTGGTAATACGCTAGAAATAGAGATGGTGGGTTCGAATCCCACCCTTTGTCCTTCCTTTAACTTGTTAAATCATAATAATACAGAAACTATGAAATGGTATCAATATCTTATCTTACTGTTTTTAGGTATTGTTATATTCATTGAATGGTATATCATTACTGATTTACTAAATCATATGTAATATGGCAAGAGGTAAGAAAAAACATGGTAAGAAATATAGACAAGGAGATCTTACTAGTAAAGCAATGAGCTGTATTAGTAATAGTTATTGTAACACTATAGACGATTTATCATTACTTTGCGATATTAAAAAAGAAATTCATAGATTGCACGGAATAGGGATGATTTCTCCCTTTATAGCTTATGAAATAATTTCTAATGTCAGCAGAAGAGCAGTAAATTTATGACCTATTTGATCTATAAAGTATTATTAAATTTTTAATCAATAAAAATGAAAAGCGTATGGGTGTAAAAGACGCAATTAAAGATCGTATGCCATCAGAATGGTATATTGCTCTACGTCAACACAGAGTGTTGACAAAGTTTGTTAATTATGTGTATACTAGGTTTGTACCATATGAATGGCGCAAGAAAAGTGCTGCCAAGAATATGCACAGACATTCTGTAGCTCGAATAGTACACTTATTTGAGAATACTGGATTTCTAACTTTATTCAGTCCAAATGATCCTGATTATAGTAAATGGAATGAAGTATATAATACTATTTTAGAAAATCAACAGAAATGGAAGTAAATACACAAAAGCCAGCAATTGAAGTCACTCGTTGGGTGAGATTCAATACTCCAGGTGCAAAGGAAAAGATGCTTGAACTAATGCAATCAAGTTCTAGTAAAACATCGTTTGCAACTAAAGTTAAAGACAAATTCAATTTGTCAATGAATGATGCGTTATTTGTAGCAAATCAATTCTATAAAGAGTAAAATATGGTCGAATTAACAAAAGCAGGTTTGTATATTGCTCAAGGAGCAACAACAAACGTATTAATCCGTGTAGTCGGAACTGCTCCGATGTTGAACATTGTGAGCGGAGTGCTATTGAATAAAATGGCATCTCCAAGTGGTGAAGTTGTAGTATTAGGTCCAAATGATCCTGAAATTCAGGATATTATTTGTAATCCTAATGATTATATCTACGAATTACCCAGTATCAGCGAATCAATCGAAAAATCTGGATTTGAGAAAGAGGTTAACAAGAATGTCGAGTATAGTGACAAACAATTCAACGAATGGGTTAGCACATACAAAGAATATTTGTCTTTGTATAAAGACAATTGGGAACCAAAATTCACAATCTATCTACTTAAGAATACAAGGTATTCTAAGTCGCAGGTAGGTACTATTTTGAAGGAAATTATACGTCGTACTAAAATGGCACAATAATGAATACAACAGTACCTCCAAATTTGTGTATGTATAAAGATACTCAAATTACTTTTGACGAGTTAAAGAAAGAAATTAACAAGCGCTTGAATGCAGAATGTCAGTATTATCCAGCCAGTGTACCTATTGTTATTGAAGAAAACACAGTAACACCATTTCCAGTATTTACTGGTAGATGGAAAGAGGGAGAAACATGGTATGGACTTATGCATGTTAATAATGGTGACGGTGCATTGCTTGCAGGTCTTAATTTAACTTGTCGCAATAATCGTACTATTAAGTACATTATTGATTGGCTCGAAAGAAACTTATTCAACTATATGTTATCTACTATTGCTACGCAAAGTAAGACAGAAGTAGTTCGATTACGAATTGGATATAGTATGATTATGTCTGTAGAGTCAATTGACAAATCTACATTGCTCCTATACGGTAAATGGATCCAAGATTTATATTGGGCCCGTAAAAGAGCAATTACAGAATGGAGAATCGACAATATCGAAAAAATACCATTCTGATACGGTATGCGGTCATTGGGTTGACCGCATATCACTATAATCTAGCACTATGAAAGAGGAAGAAAAACTTTTAGTAGAGCAAGCTAGAGACGGTTCTGAGAAAGCATTCTCAAAGTTATATCAAAAGTATAATAAAACTATTTGGTTTACTATTTATAACATTGTTAAAAACAGTGATGTAGCAGATGATTTAACATCAGTAGTATTTACAAAGGTTTACGAGAAGCTTCAAACTTATGTAAATCATATTTCATTTGAAATGTGGTTAAAAACAATTGCTGTTAATACTTCAATTGACTATATAAGAAGAACTAAAAAAGAGCAACTTAACAACTATATTGATGATGATGAATATACTGGTCAACTTGATTCTAATACAAAGAGTCCTGAAGAACAGATGATTCTAAGTCAGAATGTAGAAGTTATTATGAAATGTATTCCATTACTTCGTAAGAAGTATAGGGATCTTATCTATGCTCGCCTAGATGGGAAGTCTTACCATCAAATATCCGAAGAGCTTGCTATTCCTGAGGCAACCGTGAAAACGTGTCTCAATAAGGCAAGAGCAAAACTAAGACAACTTTTTGAAGATTATAAATAACCAATACTTACAAATTATGGCAAATGTAGTTGGATTATTGCTCTTTGCAATAGTCGTTCTTTATGTAATCGCGATGTGCATGAAGGACCCAAAAGTCTTTACTAGAGCTATTATGTTACTAGTATTAGGCTTAGTTGTAGGTGCAGGAGTAAAACACATTAAAAAATTAATGGAAACTCCTGAGAAAACTGTAGTAGCAGTAGAGGTTTCTAATTATCCCACACAGAGTAATTCTACATCCGTTGTATGGAATGCAGAATTAGCTGAACAAGACTCTGTGAGTCAGGAGCCTATATTAGAAAGTGACAACTCTATCGCTGAAACAGAAGGATTACCTACAGTGAGAGAAAAATGTGGTTATATAGATGATAGTTAAATGTATTTATAAATACGGGCAACATCATTTAAATAACTAGAGTAATTAACAATTTAAAAAACATTATCAAAATGTCTAAGAACAGAAAGAAAGCAGCAACATTAGCTGCTAAGAAAGCAAATGCAACTAAAGTAGCAACAGCTGAACCTACTAATAAAGTAGAAACTACAAAAGTAGAAACTAAAGTGGAAAAACCTGTAGAAGAGCCTGCTCCTACGCCGGCACCAACTCCAGCTCCGGAAACTCCGAAAGTAGAGAAACCGAAGGCTGAGAAAGCAAAAGATAAAAAACAGGAAAAAGCCGCAGCAAAAGACAAGCCTAAAGTTGATATCAGACCGAAGGCTGAGAAAGTTGAAACTGTTGTAGCCGAGGAAGTGAAACCTGAAGAAACAAAGGTTGAAGTCCCCGCTCCGGACGTCGACGGAGAAGACGATAAAGACAAACCAGTAGATATTGGTAAGGGTCTATTAGAAGCCGGAGGCAATGACCGCATTAGTCATGATAGCGGTATTACGTTGATGAAGATGTTTGCAGATGAATTCGTCAAAGACGATACTCTCAGTGAACCTGCTCGTAAAGCCGCTAAAACGTACTATCGTGGTTTGTTGATGTCTGAAATCCTTTTGTACGGAGCTCAGGTAGAAGCAGACATGCAAACGTTCGGTGTTCGTGTTAACCGCGATGTATTTAACGCCTTGCAAGAGGAAGCTAAAGCTATGTGGGGTATCGAACTGAAAGCGTTGCCTGACAAAAAGAATGATCAGCAGATGGTAATTGACTTCACTGGTTCTAACATTCCTAAAGAGGTTAAGGAAGCTGCAAAAGCTGATGCTAATGCCCGTACAGAAGTAGCAGAAATTCCTGAACCGAACAAGGACATGGAAGAATCAGAGAAGGAGAAAGTCCTTCGTGCAATTCTTGTTCAGTCAACTACGAACAAAAGTGTGTTTGGAAAGATCAACCAAGCAATCGAATGGTGTCGTGTAGCTTATGGTATGGAAGACTCTCTTCCGGCACAGATTCTTGCATTCATTATGCTTAAAGTTGGTAGCTCTTGGAACGGCGCACTTGATGCCGTGACCAGTGCAATGTATGGTAGTCTCAATTCTGAGCATACTGTTCTTGCACCTCATGCTCTGTTGAAGGCTTGGAATCCTACAGCAGATGATAAAAATATTTCACAGCTGGTAAAAGTATTTATCAGTCGTCATGTTGAAAAACAATGTGCATCGTGGAATGAAAAAGCTAAAGGACGTTTAGACATTGCAGCAACTGAAACAGGTGTTGCTAATAACTTAGTAATCGTAACTCATAATATTAAGTTGGGATTGCAGCAGAACGTTCTTGACGGTGTTCTCAAGAAGGAAAAGAAAATCCAGATTGTAGACGAGGACAAAAAGCCCTTTGAAACCGTCAATGGCGACAACGTTTATAAGAAATTATCCACTGCGTATGGTGATTCTGAATCTATCCTGAAAGACAAGATTGCAGAAATCAGTAAACTGTACAACGCGCCGGTTAATCGTCTTACTAATTACGTTGACAAATCCGCGTATGCCGAATAAAGCATCAATCAATGAAGCTCAGAAATTTGGCAATTGCTGCATTTGCAGTAATTTTCGGAGGGTTTATTGGATATGATCCATTTACCCCAAGTCAGGCAGTTCAAGCCGGAGAAATGGTTATTCCTCGTGTGGTAGACGTACCTAACAATGGAAAGAACCTAGCTCTGAATATTGATCTCAGAACTGACAAAGTAACTGTAGGAGAAACATCCGCAGATGCTACTGTGACCATAACAAAAGATGTTGAGACACGTCTAGAGTATATAACAAAAGAAGTAGAAAAGGAGGTTTATGTAGAAAATACTATTAAGACAACAAAATTGCTTAATCGGCTTATGCCGCTTCCTAATCCACAACTTGGATTAAATCTTAGCCCGAAGAGAAACGGCGACCGCTAATAGAGAGTAATTAAGCGGTATATAAGAGCTATAGAATTACATTCGAAGGGCATCGTAAATGCTACGACATTCTGTTTAGACCTGATCAGTTGCAGATAGATTATAAGTAATACATGATACTGAAATGTTTAATAAGTAGCTACCACTACAAGTTATAACTATAGTATGATAACCTATTATAGTAGATTGATTACTTATCTACATGAAGAATATAATAGGAAAATGGGAGAGCGTGCATAACCCATAGTGAGAACCGGATTGGTGACTGAAGACGCAGTGATATGCAGTGAGCAGATTGCAGAGACTAAACAAAGCAGGGAGTATCGTTAACTTCCGTAATCGTTCGTGGATCAACTCAAAGATGAAATCAAGAAGGAACGATAACACGAGTGGTCACAAAAAAGATGTTTGTAATCATGAACTGACTAACGTTCTAAGGATTGGCTCCAAACCCTCCTTTGCCCACTTACTTAGGTGTAAGAGCATAAAGTATATACTACTACAGTGTTTCTGTATTATCACGTTGACTAATGAAATATTAGACTATACTGTCTATATAGTTTAATAAGAGGAGTAATAACACCTCGTTGGATTGAAATCATTTAATTGGAAGTGAGTCTACAAGGTAGATTTAAAGTAATACATCTGAAGGTAGAATTTTTGAAGTTAAATTAGCACTAGAAATTGACATGGCTGAGTGGCTATGGCCCATATGCAAGACTATCGTTGTTAGATAGTGTGTATGACAGGTTACCCGGATTAGGTGCCAAACCTATACGTAATGATGTGAACCTAGAGTTAGCGTCTGAGAAGTAAATTGCGTGTCTACAGCTCATACTTACAGTTGCAACACTGTATTGTCCATTAGGGCAAAGTGATTTGAAGTATTTAACTGCAAAGAGTGACTATGTTAAGTGATGTCACTATAAAACCCTAGAGTGCTTTGCAACAGGGATATAATCTTAACTTGCGATTTGAGGCCGCAATAAGTCTGAATTGTGTATAATCTGATTAGTATAAGGATTATATTTGTAAGAGGAAATGCGAGACCGTAGGACTGGAACTACGTATGAATTTCAGACAAAGTAAGCAAAGTATCTTTAACTAAGTTTTCTCAAGTGAGCAGCGCATACATCCAGTATGAAGCGAAGCAAGAGATCATAAGGGGCCGACACGAAGCAGAAGCAATTCTGTGTATTGCCCTGACGAGCGTTCCTGTATGTGAGGTAACATAAGGATTGTAAGAACTCGTTGGAGAGTGCCTACGCTGAAACGAACAGCTATACCAAATAAGGAGAGAATGAACATGTTTAACTTAAAGCATTAAAGAGTATTGTTAGTAAATCACCTGCATGAAGTTTATACTTACGAGTATAGATGAATTTGTAAAGAACTAATTTGAGTAATTCCTTACTCTTTGAGTACCAACCGTTACGCTGACATAAGAAACTCGTAAAGTATAATGCGCAACATTATATGTAAGAGAACGCTGAGGCCTCCATTAAGGCTGATTAGGTGGAAATCCTAAGTATTCGAGTACTATAAATAAAGAATCCCTGATAAGGTCAAGTGGGTGTCCTGAAAAATCGGACAGCTTGTGAGTTTTGCAACTTTTAGATAAAAAGTCCCTCAATCGCTTAGATTGTTGTAATGCTAATATACTTGGAGATTCGTTGAATTGATGATAAGTTGTTTATATTGCATCTAATAGTGATATGAACTAGGCACAAAAAACTGTTTCGTATTGATTGATCAGCTACAGTAAAAAGAAGGTCTGATCCGGGCATGTGTCACAGCTATTATACAGTGACATTACATATCTTATTTTTGTTTTCGATATTTTTACGGCAATAGAAATTACCAAAATTATCAAACATTTACAGATTTTGGATGCGTAGTGTTACTCTAAGTCATTGAATTGACCAATTCCATCTGTCTACTTTCATAGCTTTTTTAAAGCGGCTCTAAGAGACTGAGCAGACTAACTGAATTGAAGAGAAAAGAGTAACATGCGAATTTTAAAAGTAAAACTAGTTATTAATCCACCCCATCAAAAAGGGTATAAATCAAGAAAGGAACAAAAAATTATGGCAACTAACAATTCTAATTTCGACATGAACAAGTACCGGGCTATTCTGGCTACTTGGAATCTTATTGGTCAAACTTTGTGTTGCATCGAAGCTGACAATATGGACCTGAGTCACAATGACAAAGTACGTGAAGGTCTCTTACGGCTTACTAAGCCCTTACGGAAATATTCAATCAAAATGATTGACATTACTTCTGCTAAACTCGATCCACTTCCGGATGAAAACGGCATGGTTATTACTCTGAATGGTGATACTACCTTGCAGTTCCCGCTTGCTCCGTGTGAGTTTAAAGAAGTATCTATGGAAACCGTTACGGCTGCTATTAAGAAAATGGAAGATACTAAGGAAACTACGTTCTTCCGGGATCTCAATCGCCTGACTGATGTTGTTACTAAGCTGAACAAGATCGAGAAGAAGAAAGCAGATGATCTCTTAGAAGAGATTGTTGGCTGGTCTTCGGCTTATGACGACATCAACAAAATTCTTGTAACGAACAACGACGAATATTACCGGTCACTCGGATTGAAGGAGTAAGTAGGTTATGGAAGGAATGCAATTAATTTCTGAATCCCGTAAAAAACTACTTCGATTACTCTTAGAGGATCCGCGCATTGGCGAATTAGTTCTTGTAAATGGAGAAAAAGCAGCATCTGTAGTTATCAAAGACGATGGGTCGGCAACTTTCAGATCTATTCCAGATACTTGGTGGGCATGGCTTTTCCGCTATGGTCACGAAAGAACTATGTCATTTTCGGATCTAGCGTTTCTTATTAGAGATGCACTTGCTCGGTATACACCGGCTTCGAGTAGATTCCGGGATGCAATTAAGGACGAAATTGTAGATCATGCTATTGATAGTAAGAACTATGATTACGTCGTGGACAGACTGTTTTTAAACGCTATTCTAGGTGTAACGGAAGGCGAATATAAACTTAAACGTGGAGGTGAATTACGGCAACCTGACAACAATAGCTGTAAAGACCAAGGGACAAATTACCGGAGAGTAGGTAAGACTACAATCGGAATTGATCTAGGTGGAGGATGTATTCCAGTAGATCTTTATATCGAGGAAAAGTAGTATCTACAATCTAAAACAACAATTCGTTCAAGTTTTAAGCGTTAAGCAGATGTAACGCTTTATTATACACTTAAAATTGAACAAAATTTCTGCAATATCTAAGTAACAAAGTAAGAAGTATATGGATGATGTATGAAGTATATGAAATACAGAGTAACAAAGATAAAGCACAAATTCTGTAAATTTTAAGAGCCTCAAGACGATGGGTCGAGGCTTCTTAAATTTACTTTCTACACGCTCGCAATACGTACGCCGTAACTGACGTATAATAAGGAAAGCCACGAGAAGAAGAAGTGTGCTGCTAGATCGATTTAGATGCGAGCACAACAGGTAACGGTTTCTAGTATATTTAATCAATATAAGTATCAACTAAATATAAAAGAAATCAAATGAATAACAATATAGTAAAAGTAGACTATTTAATAGCAAAACGTGACCAATTAACTGCTGATATAAATAAATATTGGCGTATCATAAATACTGAGAATGTAATCAAGAAAGGATTCAGTCGTAATTACGATATGAAAGTTCTACTTGAGAAAATCAAAGAACTTTATGAAGAGCAGGTAGTAGTTAAACTACGTATCCAATGTGTAAATATGGGTATGAAACTAAGGGAGTTATCCCCAGACGCTAACGTAGTTAACATCTATCGTCTATCTGCTATGAAGGAATATAGCATTCGTCTTGGAATTGTAAATACTATCAATCCAACTCAGAAAGCTAAGAAAGGGAAACGTAAACTGCCGGTAACAGAAGTGTTAACGCACAACTACAT
>ERZ839823.2146-NODE-2146-length-16203-cov-4.113636_pt1 | contig 16203 bp, 13 predicted proteins | sample MGYA00519862_ERZ839823 | MGnify/ENA primary metagenome ERZ839823 (study PRJEB31850, sample SAMEA3708853) | human gut metagenome | biome: human gut; feature: human-associated habitat; material: faeces | place: China | collected 2014 ...
AGAGCTTACGATGTTGTTGCCTGGTTTTGTTTTGATGAGCTGAAGAGCTGGACGTACAGTATCTGCTGTGGAATATGTAGCTCCACCTAACAGACAGTCTGCTCCACCCATTTTTACGAGCATAGTACCAAAGTAGTTGCTCTTAGAAAGAGCTGCTCTTACCTGCTCGTCTGTCATTTTACCTTTACGAAGCTTAACCATCTCTGCTACCATAGCATCAATTCCCTCGTAATTTTCAGGGTCAATAATCTGGCAGGCATCAATATTAAAGTTACCTGCTTTTGCTGCAGCCTTAACTTCTTCTGGCTTACCAAGAAGGACAACGCCGAGAATTCCTTCCTGTGTCAGACGATGGGCTGATTCAAGAATCCTTTTATCTGTACCTTCTGTGTATACGATGGTACGAGGATTCTTCTTTAATGTTTCAATCATTTTTGTTAACATAAGATACCTCCCAAAATATATCTTTGTCTAGTAGTATCAATAATAGTACAAAATACGCTACTTATATAGTAAGCCCTGCACCATGTTTTTTCAACAATACATTGATATAAATTTTTGACTACATCGTATAAAAGAAAGTACAAAAATGCATCGGAATTTGTATAAAAATTCCGATGCACCTTTATTTTTTTGATATTTAAATTATACTTTTTTGTGAAGTCAGCAATTCTGGCTTATCATAGCCAAAACTTTCTGCTTCCATCATAAATCATATGATAAATCGACATATGTTTTTTCAACAACATAATCTATATTTTATCATTTATAACAGTATGCGTTTTGTCTCTATTCTACTGTCATCACTGCTTCACGATTCCTTTTTTATTCTGCTAATACTTTCTGCTGTTCTTCTGCATCTTCCGGATTCTCATGGAAAATGGAATAAGCAATGTTTGTAGAGTGGTCAGCGATTCTTTCAAGGCCAATTACCATATCGGTAAAGATAAGGCCGATTTCTACACCGCATACTCCTTTGGACAGACGTTTTACCTGCTGATTCTGGTAATCAATCTGCATCTGATCTACATCATTTTCCATGTCAATGATCTCATCAATGTTGTCCTTTTTATTTGTGACGAACATTTCCATACTCTTATCAAAAAGCTGAAGAACTTCTGTATACATTGTTGTAAGTTCTTCCTTTCCGGCTCCGGTGAACTTCTCGTTAAGCTGACTTCTCTTCTCCGCATTCTCAAGGATATTGATTGCGTGGTCTCCAATCCGTTCAAGGTCGATAACAACATGGAAAAGAGCACCAATTCGTCTGGAATCGGCAAGCGGCAGTTCATAACGGTTAACTTCTACAAGATAATCCGTAATCTCGCTGCTTAAGTAATCAATAATCTTTTCTCTGGCATTGATTTCCTTTACCTTATCAAGATTCTTATCTGCTAATGCTTCCATAGAAGCAACAAGGTTTTCTCTGGCCAGACCAGCCATTCTCTCGATTTCCTGAATAATTTCTACTACGGCTGTAGATGGCACAAACTTGCTTGATGCCTTTCTGATATATTCAAGATGTAATCCGTTATCCTCTTCCTCACCTTCTTTATTTCCAGGAATAAAAAGTTTCGTAAGTTTTACAAACTGTGATGCAAATGGAAGGAAAATAATCGTCTGGAATACTTTAAATGCTGTATCTGCATTCGCAACGAAACGTTTCGCATTATCTGCTCCACCGAGAACAGAAATCGCATCGACGATCTGATTTCTCGCAAAGAACAGAATCGTTCCGATAATGATCATACCTAATGCATTGAATAAGAAATGTACCATGGCTGTACGTTTTGCATTCTTATTTGCATTCATTGCTGCCATAACTGCTGGTGTACAGGAACCGATGTTGGCACCAAGAATAAAGTACAGACAGCTTCCTAATCCAACCAGATGGGAATCCGCTAATAAAACCAGCACACTGACAGTTACAGAAGAACTCTGTACTGCTACTGTAAACAGTAACCCAACAAGTAATGCGATAAATGGATTCTTAAGATAAGAAAACCAGTGCATGATTACTGGATATTCCGGAATTCTGCTCAATGCACCTGTCATACTGTTAATTCCTAAAAACAACGCACCAAAACCGAAGATTACCTCTGAAATCTTTCTTGTTATCGGCTTATTGCCAAACATCATCAGGCATGCACCTGCAAAGATGATATACGGTGCAATGGCAGTCAGTTTCAAAGAAACAAGCTGTGCAGTAATTGTTGTACCAATGTTGGCACCAAATGTAATACCAACGGACTGTTCCAGTGTAAGAAGTCCGGCATTTACAAAGCTGACTTCCATAACGGTGGTTGCACCAGACGACTGGATAATCGCAGTAAATATCGCGCCAAAAATAACTGCAATGAATCGATTCTTTGTTACACGATCCAGAATGACACGCATCTTATCACCCGCAGCCTTCTGCAGCCCCTCACTCATGAACTTCATACCGAATAAAAACAGTGCAAGTCCACTCAGCAGTTCTGTAAGCATAACTAACATGATATCATCCTCTCTTTTGTTTTCTACTTAATGTTGTAATGATTTCTTCAGGCTTTTACACAATCATTACGTTTTTTTTACATGACATTAAGTATTCTAATATATTTTAACGCAAAAGAAAAGACAAATCTTTTGGCATTTCCGACTCAATTCTCATTACTTTTTCACAGAACGGATGTGTGAACGTCAACTGTTGTGCATGCAATGCCGTCCTTGAAATCCCAAGTTCCGGACCATCTCCATAAAAAGAATCTCCCAAAAGCGGACAGCCAATCGAGGCCATATGGAAGCGAATCTGATGCGTTCTTCCTGTCTCAATTACAAGAGAAACCAGACTGAACTTTTCAAATCGTTTCACAACTTGAAAAAATGTTTTTGCTGTTTTTGCATTTTCGCTCTTCCCCACTTTCATTTTTAACTTATCTCCATCACGAGCATCCCGCATCTCTTCCATTGGAATTTCAAGAATTCCCTCTTCTGGAGGATTTCCTTTGACCAACGCATAATATTCTTTTATCAAAATACCCCTCTGCCTTTGTTTAATCATACGCTCCGCTGTCACACTGTTTTTTGCTATTCCTAAAATTCCCGATGTTTCTTTATCTAAACGTCCAATCAAATGAATATTACTCCGTTCGTTCTTCTCCCGTCCCTCATTCTCAAAATACGCCTGCACCCCATTAATCATACTGTCACTCAAATGCCCCTTAGATGGATGCGACACAATTCCTGCCGGCTTATCCACAAAAATCAAATCTTCATCTTCATACAAAATATGGAGATTCATCTTTGTAGATGCAATTTTGTTCTGCTTTTCCTGCGAATCTTCAAGCATCACTTTTAAGAGCTGTCCTTCCTTTCCCCTCGCTCTAACCGTCACTCTCTTCCCATTTAACAGAATTCCCCACTCCTCATGTTTTACAGAACGAACCTTTTTTGTCGTAAATCCCAGCACCTTTTGCATCAGAAAAAGAACCTCTTTTCCGTCATCGGTGGGGCCTAATCTATATTCAAGATAATGTGTCATTGTTACCTCCTTATGAAACTTTTTTGTTCAAAAAAACAGACGAAAAAAGCTGTAATCGGGAAGAACCATTTACATCTTCTTTCTGTGCTTTGACTGGACAATAAAAGTTAGTTTGTATCCTATGTAACCTGCAATAGCTCCAGTTATGATTCCACCTAATACGTCTGTTGGATAGTGAACATATAAATAGAGCCTTGAAAATGCGATAAGAACGGCAAGGACTAATGCTATTTTCCACAGTTTTTTCTCTCCGGCAAGATACAATGCCATTACTGCTGTAAATGAGGCGGCAGTATGACCGGATGGGAAGGAATAGTCGTGTGGTTTTGCTACGATTAATTGAATGGCGGAGTTTACGTCAAATGGGCGGATTCTTGCTATTAGTGGTTTTAATATTCCGTTGCATAAAATCAGGTCTACGATTAAGGCTGATGCCAGAATCAACCCACTTTTTCTTGTTTTCGGAATAAGCAGCAACACAATCGTTAATAAAATCCATACGATTCCTGCATTGCCAAGTTTTGTGATGTTACTCATAAATATGTCCAATAATGGAGTTCTTATTTTTTGAAGCATACTTAAAATTTCTATTTCCATATGTAACCTTCTTTCTTTTTTTAAATATGTTAAAAATACTTTCAATGGATGTGCTAATTACAAAAATTTTCTTTAACACGCTCTATTTTTCTACATATAAAATCACAAATATAGCTCATAGACTCTATTGGCTTCATCTATAGTGTATCTAATTAAATAACAAAAAAGGCATAGACTTCGAAAAATCTATGCCTTATCTGCTTTCTCATAATGCCGGCGATCGGAATCGAACCGATACGGGAGTATAAGTCCCGCAGGATTTTAAGTCCTGTGCGTCTGCCAGTTCCGCCACGCCGGCAAAGAAAAAACCGGTCGTTCCGGTAACTTCTTACACCTGATGTTACTCAAGTGAATGGGCGGAGGTGGATTCGAACCACCGAAGCAATTTGCAGCAGATTTACAGTCTGTCCCCTTTGGCCACTCGGGAATCCACCCATTCAAGTCGCATTACTGCGCCTGACAATATCGTATTATATACCATCTTGTTTCAAAAATCAAGAGATTTTTTATTAAATTTTGATTTGTTTGCAGAACAGACGCACCCTAAGAGAGCCGATACCCTATATTTGTGACTCTATCGCTGCGGGTTGAATGTTCGCTTATATGCTCACATTCAATCTCGTTCTAAGGCCACAAATATAGGGTATCGGCTCTCTTGGGATGCTGGCTATGGCTACTAAAGCAAAATGAAAATTTAATGTTGGAGGATTTGAGGAGACACCAGAAGTTTATGGCTACTTAAGAAACTAGATAAGGAAAAACTGAAAAGCAAGAATTTAATTGTATTGACATTTTCTTACTTTATAATTATAATATAATTATGAGTGATATCAAATTTCAATGGAACGACAACAAGAATAAAATTAATCAGAAAAAACATAAGATATCATTCGAAGAAGCACAAAGCGTATTTTTTGATGAGGAAGCTTTAATCATTGACGATCCAGAACATTCATTAGAGGAGGAACGTTTCATAATTTTAGGTCTTAGCAAAAAGGCTAATCTTCTGGTTGTCTGTCACTGCTATAGAGAATCCGATACAATTATACGCATTATATCTGCAAGAAAAGCTACTGTAAGAGAAACTATATCTTATAATAAGAATCTATTTTAATGGAGGAATGTATTATGAAAGATGAATATGATTTTACAAAAGCCAGAAAGAATCCATATGCTAAGAAGTTAAAACAACAGATTACTATTAATATTGATGTGGACACAATAGATTATTTCAAAGAACAATCCAAGCAGTCAGGGATTCCTTATCAAACATTAATCAACTTATATCTCGCTGATTGCGTAGCACAGAAAAGGCAATTGCAAATGACGTGGAAATAGTAATTTGCCAGTGAAATAATAATTGCCACAGGCAAGAAGACGCTCCCAAAGAGAGCAGGTATCCTATATTTGTGACTCTATCACTTGCGGGTTGAATGTTCGCCTCCGCGCTCGCATTCAATCCTCGTTCTAAGGCCACAAATATAGGATACCTGCTCTCTTTGGGAGCTGTGTTTTGGCTGGAGATGGAATTACTATTTCACGTTGGGGTGATCTGGAGAATCGCCAGAAGATTATGGCTTTTTAAAAAGTTGAGTCATAAGAGTTCGATACTTATATTATTGTTTTAATATGTAAAAATAATATTTTTTCTTATGGATTTCTGTGTCAATTCTTTGAAATTTAGTTTCTCAGATAGCTTTATTCTCCTGTCTTCTCCCACAAATCTTTCCACAAATTTGCTCGGGCAGCCAAGAAACAGAAGTGTGAGAATCCAATCCTCTATATTTGTGGTCTGGGAGCTACGAGACTATAATAAAATGTTAGAAAAGGCCGGTATTAAAATTATTGATTTTGATGACTTTGTGTTTTGTACAACTGAGTCAAAATCAATAACTTTAATACCGACCTTTTCTTAGAATACTACTTCTCGTAGCGACGAAAATCACAAATATAGAGGATTGGATTCTCACACTTCGTCTGTTTACTCACCCCGACAAATTACTATTTTTCTATCTCTACTGCTTTAAGAAGAATCGCCGATACTCTAGGCAGTGTGATATCCAGCACTCCCGATGTTACGGGATGTACTTTCTTCTCCATTGTGTATCCTTCCTCATTACTCATGATGACTTCTACCATCTCTTCGTCATCTGTAACTCCAACCTCCCATACGGAGACTTTGACTCTTGCTTCGTCAAAACCAGAGTTGATTAAGACAACCATTTTCTCGGTGTCGGTGAAACGTCCGTAACCGAGAACTTTGAAGCCGCCATAAAGATATTTGAGGGAGCCTTTCATTAAAGCTTCTTCTTCCTTATGGATGGCGATAATATCTCTGTGGTACTGAATGAGATTCTGGTCTTCTCTTCCCCACGGATAGGTTCTTCGGTTATCCGGGTCAGTCCAGCCGCACAGTCCAGCTTCATCACCGTAGTAAAGGGTTGGCGCACCCGGCCAGGTCATCTGAATCATGACAGCAGCACGCATAATACCTTTGTTAACATTCTGGTTGGCGGCTTCCGCTCCCATACTTGCAGTACGTCCCACAGTCTGGTTCGTTCTTGTTAAGAAACGGGAATGGTCGTGGTTAGAAAGCTCATTCATGGAAACCATGAGTGACGGATACTGGAATCTTGATATATGATATACCATTGCATCTACAAATGCCTGCGTATTACCAAGAAGATCTCCCCGCCGTTCATCGCTATGCTTTTCCATTCCGGTTAAAAACCAGGTAACTGGTTCCATAAATGCACTGTAGTTCATAATGGTATCCCACTGGTCACCCATAAGCCAGGAACCGGCATCTTCATAATGCTCTGCTAAAATGATAGCTTCAGGATTGGCTTCTTTTACTGCCGTTCTGAAGTCTCTCCAGAACTGGTGATTGAAGTCCTCGCTCTGTCCTAAGTCTGCCGCTACGTCAAGGCGCCATCCATCCGCATTATACGGAGGGGAAACCCATTTTCTTCCTACATTTAAAATATAGTCATAAAGCTGTCTGGATTCCTCATAGTTCAATTTTGGCAGGGTTTTGTGTCCCCACCAGCCATCGTAGTCATCGTTATACGGCCACGCATTCTGATTATAGAATTTAAAGAAATGGCGGTATGGGCTGTTTGCATCGACAAATGCACCTTTTTCATAGCCATATTGATTCTCATAGATACGTTCTGCGTCCATCCATTTATTAAAGGAACCGCAGTGATTAAATACACCGTCAAGGATAACTCGCATCCCTTTTTTATGCACTTCTTCTACGAAATGAATGAAAAACTCGTTACTTGCCTCAAGATTGCGCTTGTCTGTGACACGGGAAATATATTTACTTGCGTTCATGTTATTATTTTCCCAGTCTGGAAGTGTATTTCCCTCGTCCACAACAATTTTTCCATAATGAGGGTCAATATAATCGTAATCTTGAATATCATATTTATGATTGGATGGTGACACAAAGATTGGATTTAAATAAATGACATCGATTCCGAGTCCTTTTAAATAATCCAGATGGTCAAGAACACCCTGCAAGTCTCCACCGTAGAAGTTACGCACATCCATTTCTTCCGGGTAGCGATACCAGTCATCTATCTTTTTCGATGGCTGATTAATATAAATATACTCTCTGTTTAAAACATCGTTAGACGTATCACCATTGGCAAATCTATCTACATAGATCTGATAGAAAATCGCACCTTTCGCCCAATCCGGTGTAGAAAATCCCGGTGTGACTTTGTAATTAAAGAAAGTCTCTAAATCTCTTGCAGGGCCTTTCTTGTTGAAATAGCAGCAGGTACCTCCGGAATGAATCTCAAAATAGTAATCCGCTATCTCTGTCCCCATAAAAAAGCTGCTCTCATAGAAATCGAATCGCTCTGTTTTAGAAGCAATCTGCATCTCCTTTTTCTCACCATTTACACACAAAAATACATGCTCTGCATTCTCTCTTGCGGTACGGAAACGAACAGTAACTTCGTCTCCTGTCTTTGGCTCGACTGGATTCATATAGTTGCTGCTTCCATCTGTAAATAACGCCTGGAAATTCAATACTGGTTTCGTATGATAGCTGTAAAATTGCAATTTCTCTGCTGCGGAAAGATTTCGTATTAGATTTTGAACCATCTCCATAATAACTACCCCTCTGCTGTTTGTTTTTTCATTTCTGTCTACTTACACATTTATTATAATAATTCAAATTTCTATTCGCAAAAGCAAATTTTCCAAGTATACTTTATGAGCTATATTGCCAAAACTTACAATACCGAAAGTATTCATAAAAATGAATCTCTTAATTGCACTCTCACGAACAGACTTTGAATCTTTGTTTTTTACTTTCTATTTGCCGGTTCTACGTTAATTGATTTACCTTTAATCTTTACGTTTTTCATTGCTTCTAATACATCAGATGCAACTTCGCGTGGTACTTCTACAAAAGTATATTTATCGTACAAGTCAATTGTTCCTACTAAATTACCTGAAATTCCGGATTCTCCGGCAATCGCACCTAAGATATCACCTGGACGGATTCCCTGTTTCTTTCCGATGTTGATAAACAGACGAACCATTCCTTCTTCTGCACCGGTATCTCCAAAGTCTTCTTTATTACTTCCAGCGTCTTTGCCGTCTGCAGTTCCAAGAATCTCTGCAAGGAAAGCTGCGGCAACGTCCATTGCTGTGTAGTCTTTCTCATTTACAAAATCTTCTACCATGTCAATGTATTTGTTTAAGTTCTGGTCTTCGATATAGTGGTCAATACGATCAAAAATTTTCTCTACTCTTGTCTCTGTTACATCGTTAAGAGATGGAATTGGCTGTGCCTTGATCTTTGCCTTGCAGTAACGGCGGATGTCTTTTAACTTGTAAACTTCTCTTCCTACAACAAAACTGAATGCCATACCAGTTCTTCCGGCACGTCCAGTTCTTCCAATACGATGTACATAGTATTCTTCATCCTGTGGAAGATCGTAGTTAAATACGGCATCTACATCGTCTACGTCAATACCTCTGGCAGCTACGTCTGTCGCTACGAGGATATCTGTCTTGCCGCTTCTGAAACGGTGCATAACACGGTCACGCATGGTCTGCTTCATATCGCCGTGAAGCCCTTCTGCGAAATATCCTCTTCCCTTAAGGTCTGCAACTAACTCGTCTACACCCTTCTTTGTATTACAGAATACTACAGACAGCTTTGGATCGTAAATATCAAGAAGTCTTGATAATACTTCGCTCTTGTTCTTTGGGCGAACTTCATAGTAGTACTGTGTGATATTTGGAACGGTCAGTTCCTTTCTGATTACTTTGATAATCTCTGGATTCTGCTGGTATGCTCTTGCAAGCTCCATGATTGGCTTTGGCATTGTTGCGGAGAAAAGCATTGTCTGTCTTTCTTCCGGCACACCATTTAAGATTGTCTCGATGTCCTCACGGAATCCCATATCGAGCATCTCATCTGCCTCGTCTAATACAACTGTATGAATATTGTCAAACTTCACAGTCTTTCTTCTCATGTGGTCCATCATACGTCCCGGTGTTCCAATAATAATCTGTACGCCAGCCTTTAAGGAACGAATCTGTTTGGAAATCTCCTGTCCGCCATAAATTGGAAGAATCTTTACGGATGACATATATTTTGCAAGCTTACGAATCTCATCAGCAACCTGAATAGCCAGCTCTCTTGTAGGACAGAGAACAATTGCCTGTGGTTTCTTAAGCTTAGGATCCACTTTCTGTAAAATAGGAATACCAAACGCTGCAGTCTTACCTGTTCCTGTCTGCGCCTGTCCAATTACGTCCTTTCCGGAAAGTTCTACCGGAATCGCTTTTGCCTGGATTGGGGACATTGCCTCAAATCCCATGTTAGCAACCGCTTTTAAAATTTCCGGTTTTATATCAAGTTCTGTAAATTTTACTGTCTCCATGTAATGTCTCTCTTTCTATTTTTAAGGATGCAATAAAAATTTTAAATTTTTTATAAAACTGCAACTATACTCCCATGAATTTAAACCATAATTTTTATATATTTGAATCTGAATTATAAAAAATTTATAAACTTCCTATTGCAAAAAAAAAGCTCTATCATCCAACAGGAAATAGAGCTAAGTTAACGGCACTCTTGTCTTTAACTGTTATCTACATTTTCTTCTTATTTATCATAGCACAGGTAAAAATAGCCGTCAAATAGAAAATTACCGCCTTTTTTCTTCTAAAGTACAGCACTTTTCCACATTTTTTATTGATGCGGTGCATTTTCCCACATTTTAATGTAAAGTTCTTCCCTTCTGTCATTCTTCATAGGAAATGTTTTGCGCATTTCTTTGATTTCTTCTGGATTTATGTCTCCGATCAGCAAACATTCTTCTTCTCGGATTGTTGTCACCGCCTCCCCATTTGGAGAGTAAATAGCCGAATGGCCGTTATAATGCAGGCCATCCCCCTCTCCTGTTCGGTTTACGCCAACCATAAATACCTGATTTTCAATCGCCCTTGCTTTAAGGAGCGTATCCCACTGGTCGATTCTTGACTTTGGCCAGTTCGCTATCACAAAAATAATCTCACTCTTTTCTGAACTAATCTGGAAAATCTCTGGAAACCGCAAATCATAGCAGACAAACGCTCCAAGTGTTGTTCCTTTCCATTCCACAGACTTTAACTTTCTGCCGCCCTGATAGTACTCCCCCTCAAATCCATAAGAAAATGGATGAATCTTCGCATAATTTAACTTTAACTCTCCATTCTCTGCGATTCCTAAGCGATTATAATAATGATTCCAGTCTGGATGTTCCTTCAGACGTTTCTCCGGCACCGGTTCTGTATATCCAAAAACAGTCAATATCTTATATTTTTTACTCATTTCCTCAAAAAAATGTTTCTGATTTTCGGATTTTTCTCCTGTCTCTTCCACATTCATTGAAAAACCCGTCAGCGTCATTTCCGGAAAAACAAGACAGTCTACCTGATTCTCCTCGGCTTTCTTAAAAAATTGTTCTACTTTCTTCTTATTATCTTCAATATTTTCCCAGCTTATGTCCATCTGAGCCATTCCAATTCGCATGGTAAATCCTCTTCTTCTTTCTTTTGTCTTTGTTTTATATCAACTTTATTTACTCTTTGCAGCTATTTTTCAATTATCCTTTAAACATATCAGTTTTGTCTTCTATATATCTACATTATTTTAATAAAACTTTTGAGCGCATCCTTGTCAATATTTATTACTTTTTGTTTATTTACTCTTTGTTTCTCTTAAATTCTAATTTATTCGCCTAAATCCTCTTGTTCGTATTTTTTTCTCAAAAACCCCTCTTGAAATTGCGAACCCCTTGTGATAATATTCATATTAATGATACATAGTTTTTAAAACTACGTTGCATAATATTTATATGGATTTTAATTTTTTAACCGGATATACAACCTTTCAAATCGTGTGAATGCAATGTTTTGAAAAGCTGCAATTCCATTCAGGATAAGAAAAATTATTTTCACTTATCCATTTATGTATTCTCAGAATCTTTCTGTATTCTTTTTTGCAAGAAAAATTCCAGAAATGCATATTCTATGACAGGAGGTTATCATTATGAACAAAACAAATAAAAAGTTTAAAGATCCCGGCAGTGCCATTACTCATTTAATCGCTATGATCGGTGCAGTTATCTGTGCTTTTCCACTTATCGGCAAAGCAGTACACACGAATAATTCCATCGTTGTTTTTGCCATGAGTGTATTTATCAGCAGCATGATTCTTCTTTACGGAGCAAGCACCCTTTACCATTCTTTAGATATTTCAAAAAAGGTAAATCTTTTCTTCCGAAGAATCGACCATTCCATGATTTTCGTGCTGATTGCCGGTTCCTACACACCAGTTTGCTTACTGGCACTCGATAGAAAGCAGGGAATTCCGCTGCTTGTCCTTGTATGGGATACTGCAATCATCGGCATTATCATAAAGATATTCTTTATTAACTGCCCACACTGGGTAAGCTCCATCATCTATATCGGAATGGGCTGGACATGTGTACTTGTCTTCAAGCCACTCCTTGCCAATCTGCCAGCCAGTGCATTTGCATGGCTCCTTGCCGGAGGCATCATTTACACTGTCGGCGGTATTATCTACGGATTAAAGCTTCCGATTTTTGATAAGCTTCCAAAGGACTTCGGCAGCCACGAGATTTTCCACCTGTTCGTTATGGGCGGAAGCATTTGTCACTTCATCTTTATGTATGCTTATTTGATGTAGGGTTGCTGCTACATTTTTTCAGTTATTGATAACAGGCTACATGACTATTAATTTATATCATATAAAAGGCTATCGTCCATATAGTTATCTGACCTCAAGATAACTTATAACACACTTTATATGCTTAAATCAATAAAGATTCAGAAAAAGCCCGCTTTATTCACAGCTATCTCCCAAAGCATCTTTAAAAAATGCTCTGGTGGCTATGAATAAGAGCGAGCTTCTTTTGTCTGGAAAGCTGCTTAATCGCATACTCCCTTTGCATCGCTTCCTGCTTCGTGTCATACTCCTCAAAATACACCAGCTCCACCGGGCGGCGGTTCTTCGTATACTTGGCACCTTTCCCGCTGTTATGTGCCTCCATCCTTTTCTTAAGATTATTCGTCCAGCCGGTGTACAGAGTTTCATCACTGCATTTTACAATGTATGTATAATTTCCTTGATGTTGCTTTTGTTTGTCAGTTTCTTTCATTATCTTTTACCAATTATCGCTTTTCTATTGTTTTATCCTTCTGCCTTTTTTATGATTTTCTTCTACAGTTTATCAATTCAAACTTTTTATTATTTCCTGCCACTACTTTTTATCGCAAGCACATTATTATTTGATTCTTACCCCAAAATATCCTATTATCTTTTGCTACTACCTCTTGACATAATGAATTTTGTGATTTAGTATAACACATTTTTTCCTATCTGTACTTTCTTTTTGGGGAGCTCACTCTCGTAAACTCCCCTATTTTCATCAGCCGGAACAATCAGTAAATCATACAATATCGTAAAAATAGCAAAAACACAAAGTTAGTTATCAACATATAAAAAACGAGAAGGATACATGTTAGAAAATTCCGGCTGTATTTTTATAAGACTCATTTTTGCAAATTCCTTATCTTCACAACTATTCAGAAGTGATTTTCCTAAAATCATTTTTCTTCTGAATAGTTATTCATATTACTATATGCAACGGGAAATCGGACGTTCCTTATACTCGAAGATATTTCACTGGATTCACTGTCTTATCCTTATACGTCATCTTAAAAAATACATTCGGTCCTTCTAATACAAAAGACTTTGTTGGCTCTGCAACTGTTCCAAGAACATCGCCTTCCTGAATGTCATCCCCAATCTCATAGTCAACATTGTCCAGTTGTCCACAATATGCCTTATAGTAATTCCCAAGTAAAATCGTTACCACTTTGCCATAACGGTCGGTATCTTCAATATTGACAACTCTTCCATTCGCCGGAGAGACTACTTCCTCTCCAACCTTTGCTCCAACAATAATTCCATCATTGCAGGCATACTGATCAAGTGTTGTATAATACACTGTCGCATCCATGCTGTAAGGGAGAATAATATTGCCCATTACCGGCCAGGTTAACTTTTTCTTTCCGTTATAATTGTATACCGAATCACCACTTGCTCCACTGTTCTCTGCGTTATTTCCTGCATTTTCTTTTGTTCCACTTATATTATTTTTCGTATTATTTTCATCTTTTGTATCTGCGTCATCCTGTTCTGAAGAACTGTTTCGCCCTGAATTATTACTGTATTTTGTTTCTTCGCCGTTATCCTCTGCATTACTGTCTAATGTATCAGTCCCGTTCTGGCCTTCTGCTCCCGGCTCCACATCCATATCATTATTCGCTGCGGAATCCGCTGAATTTGTTGCTGAACCTGTATCATTCCCGGACACTGGACCAATTACATCGTTACTTTTCTCTGTTGTTTCTGTCTTTGTCTTGTTATCAGACTTGCCCCCATCGGCATTGCCTATTTTAATATTGTAGGCAGTAAGCACTGATAAGATTAAAAAAGCTGCAATCACCAAACTTGAAATATATTTTTTTTGGAATAAGTTATTTGGTCTTTTCATTTCATCACCTCTGGGTATAGTCTTTACCAGAAAAATGAAATTTATACATGAAATTTTGCTGTATGCAATGAACAGACAAACCATTGCGACCCAATCCTAATTCTGTTGACATTGTTTTATCTTTATACATTTCGTGAAATGTTTCATAATCTTTATTATAAATAGAACGTATCATATCAAATACTATGCTGATATCCTGATTTTGAAAACAGAGATTTTCACTTTGTCTTACCTGTATCAGATTCATTCTATAATCAGATACTAACGGCTTTAAATATTCTGGTATTACCAGCATATCTAGTAAATTAAATGGTCCGTCCCATTCTTTTTCTCCATAGTATATACATAAACTTATTACCGGATGCAGACGGTCATCCTTTTTTAACGCTGATTATTCTTCCAGAAAGTCTTTAGTATAGTGTCTGGTTTCACTTGATTTCTAACAGGCAATTCGACACCATCCTTTCCCTCTTATATACCTAATGGTTATTTGCATTTATATATTACCATATTTTTCTTTATTTGTAAATATATTTATTCAAAAAATCCTGATTTGTGAGGCTGCAAATCAGATGAACTCCTGAAGATAAATCTCCCTCAAATCTTTCTCAAAATAAATTCTGAGTTTGCATAGTTAGCCAAAACACAGCCCTCTGGGAATGAAATAATCCTTATTTGTGGCCTCGGAGCAAGGTTTGGATACGAGCGTGTATAAGCGAGTATTCAAACCGCCGCGACTAAAGTCACAAATAAGGATTATTTTCATTCCCAGAGGGCGTCTATTTTGCCTGCGGCAAATCAGGAGTTACAACCTTCGTTCCAGGATAGTAATACGATAATATCGTTGCTGCCGTAATCTGTTTCTCCGCCAACGCATTTGCCCCGTAAAGGCTCATTCCCATATCGTGACCTTTTCCGACGGTGACCATGCGGAGTTTCCCGTTATAGTTTTCTAAATAGAAGTTGGTGGAATTCAGGGCAAAGATTTTCTTCCATTCTTCTCCTGTCCACTTATTATCCTTTGCTGTAATTTCCTGTACGAATCCATTCTCGGTATGTTTTGTGATTTTCAGGCTGCTTTTTAATATTTTTATATTCTGGCTTTTATCTGTTTTTGCAAGATTTCCGCTCTTGTCTGCTTTTGTAAGTTTTTGCAGCACCTCATCATAAGGAAGAACCTTCACATCCATGTAATCTGGTGATTCTACATCCTGACTGCTGTCCACACTGATCAAATATGGTACGGCTACGGAGTACATTTCTTCTGAAGAAACTGTTTTTCCAATGCTAACCTCATGATAAAGTGCATCGGCATATTTATTCTCGTAAGTAAGCACCTGTCCAAAAGTTGCATCGGAAGCATCCTCGAGTTTTTTCTTTATTTCCAAATACGCTTTCCGCCCATTATTCTCTTCTAATTCTTTCATGGAAATGTAATCGAGATTTAGATTTTCTTGTCTGATATTCTGATATTTCCTGTTTATGATTTCTGTGCTTTGTACGTCTTTTACATTATCTGAATTTTGTGTACTTGCTGCATTTGCTATATTTCTCGTTTTTTGTGCAACTGTCATATTTGTTTCACTACCTACTTTTTTACTATTACTTTCACCGGAAGCTGCCTTCACAAAATTTGTTCTGCAAACAATCATCCACGCTTTCAATGCTTCCTCCTCTTTTATGTAGGATAACTCGGAAGCAGCCATGCCGATGACAAATTGTTCTCCGTCCATTTTTTCTCCATTTTTCATCTCAACAGTAATTCCCATTTTTATATCCGCAACACCCATATTCCCGGAGATGAGAATGGTTGCGATGGTGGGGATGAGAAGCGCACCAAAGATGAAAAGGATGTATAAAGCTAATTTCTTCATTGTATATTATATGCAAAAATTTTGATTCATATAACTAGAGCGTGTTTGAAAAAGGCTTTCTGCAAGATGTGCGTTACAATTTGTGGGAGATTTCGCCTGAATGAGGGCG
>ERZ839823.2151-NODE-2151-length-16153-cov-3.104174_pt1 | contig 16153 bp, 7 predicted proteins | sample MGYA00519862_ERZ839823 | MGnify/ENA primary metagenome ERZ839823 (study PRJEB31850, sample SAMEA3708853) | human gut metagenome | biome: human gut; feature: human-associated habitat; material: faeces | place: China | collected 2014 ...
AGTGGAAGCGCTCAGGGAGAATTTCGGCAGCCATATCAGGATATATAGATCAATGATTCCGGCAGCCGTAAAAGCCGCAGAGGTATCTTCTAAAGGGACAAGTATCTACGCCTATGAGCCGAACAGTCCGGTGTCTAAGGCTTACGCCAGTTTCACAAAGGAGGTGTTAGCCGATGGCAGGCAGAAAGAGCGACTTTACGCTGCCCACGAACACGCTCGATGAGCTGTTTTCCTCTCAGGAGGAAAGGGATGAAGCGAAGCTGTCAAAAATCAGGGATATTCCGCTTGAGGAAATCGACGATTTTCCCGACCACCCGTTTCAGGTGCGGGAAGATGAGGATATGTTTCAGCTTGTGGAAAGTATCAAAGAGCGTGGCGTGATTACTCCCGCTACGGTAAGGCAGAAGGAGGACGGCAGATACGAGCTTATCTCAGGGCACAGGCGAAAAAGGGCTTGCGAGCTTGCCGGATTTGAAACGCTCAGATGTGAGGTGGTAGACCTTGACCGTGATGAAGCGACGATTTTAATGGTCGAAAGCAATTTCCAACGGTCGCAGATACTTCCCTCGGAGAAAGCCTACGCATATAAAATGCGGTTGGACGCTATGAAAAGACAAGGACAGAGAACAGATTTAACTTGTGCCCCACTGGGGGACAAGTTGGTGGGAACAAAATCAGTAATGCTTTTAGCTGATAAATCTGATGACAGTAAAACTCAAATTCAGCGATATATCCGCCTTACAAACCTTGTTCCTGAACTGCTTGAATTTGTGGACGAGGGCAGAATTAAAATGCGCCCCGCCGTTGAGCTATCCTATCTGAACGAGGATTGCCAGAGGGATTTGGTGGACGAAATCGACTTGAACGACTGTACCCCGTCCCACGATCAGGCAATTCGTATGCGGAAGTTTTTCGAGGAAGGCAAGCTGACAACAGAAGCGATTTCTGCGATTATGAGCGAGGAAAAGCCGAATCAGCGTGAGAAGATTGTTTTGCGTGGGGACAGGGTGCGAAGCCTGATCCCGAAAAATATCCCCATCAACCAAACGGAGGAGTATGTCTGCAAGGCGCTGGAGCATTACAACAGGTTTTTGCGTAACCGTGCCGAGCGTGACAGCAGGTAAGGCGGAGTGTGTTTTTCTTCTTCCCCTTCCTCACACTCCAACCCCTAAACTACCTGACTATCCGAAAGAATAAATCTATCTCTCCTGATTACAGCTATCTCACCTAACGCAATCTATCTCAGGGAAACGCACTATTCCAAAGCACAGGAGGTATGCCCTATGATGTAAGATTACCCCTTTGTTTCACACCTTTGCCTGAAATGCTGTTTCGCATTACAATGGCGGCAGAAAAGGAGTGAAGTGCAATGAAATCAAAAACGATCGCTTTTTTAACGGCTCTTTTGATGGTCGTGCTTGCAGGCTGCAACAATGCCCCGCCGAATGAAGATAAGCCGCAGCCGTTTTCTTTTTCGGAGAGTGTTCAAAGCGCCTCTGAATCCGAAGCGCCTGCGGGAAAGGAAAGCAAGGAGGTTGAAACAACGCCTGAAGCCGTGCAGGAAGTAAAGCCGGAAAAGCAGGAAGAAACGACGGAAACGGATACGGTCAGCACCGAACAGCCTCAGACTGCTTCTGAAGTTGGGCAGGCGGCACAGCCCGCCGAACAGCCCGATAAAGCGGATAAGACCGAACATTCCGTATCCACACCGCAGCCGGATATTCCAAAAGAAAGCGAAACGCCTGCGCCGCCTGAAGCGGAAGAAACGCCGAGCGAAACCGAAACCGACTTTGACATTGAATACTGGATTTCCTTTGCAAAAGGCTACGCTCAGAGCGTGGGACTTCTGTTAGACAGCGAGGCGGTTTACTGTTGGGATAATCCGATCCGTGCCGGAGCGCACTGCAAATATCTTGAAAGGGATATTCGCAGCCGCTTGGATCGGTACAAGGCTGACGAAGAAATCACAGCCGTATGGATTTGGGCGGAGGAAATCTCTGACGGAATCTACAACATCTATATCGGCTACGCTTAAATTTAATATTCCATTTTGAGGACGCACCGAAAAAAACGGTGCGTTTTTTCATTTCAAGGAGGATTTCAGATGAAAATTAAGAAACCAAAGCGCATTATGTCGCTGTTTCTTGCGGCGCTGATGTGCGTGACTTCCCTTGTGGGAATGGGTACGACTGCCTATGCCGCAGAGGAAACGGACGATGTGTACCTTATCTCGTTCCCCCGTGACGGGGACTCGAATTACAACGCCGAATGGGGACACGGAAGCCTTACCTTTATGAACGGCTGGAAAACAGGCACTTCCCGTTATACAACTGTCCGTGCGATGGGCTCATACGAGGGCAATATTTGCTACTGTATTGAAATCGGCGTCCCGCAGCAGACCGGAGACAGCTTTACCAAAAAGGGCGAGGATTTTTGGGACAACTACCCTTCGTCCTATAACAGCACCATTTCTCCTGACGATATTAAGCTGTTCATCGGTCGTATCTTCCAGTACGGCTACACGGGAACCATCTCAACCTCGTGGCGTTCTCAGAACGAGGGCGGCGATAAGCTGGCTCACGCAGTCGCTACACAGCTACTCATTTGGGAAACCGTCATCGGCGAGCGTGATGAAAACTTCAACAAGGTCAGCACAGGCGGCAGGGACGCTGTTTTGGATCAAATCAGTCGCAGCCACCCGCTTTATGACAAGATTATGAGCTACTACAACTCAATGGCGGCAAGTGTGCAGAAACACTCCAAGCTGCCGAGCTTCCTTACCAAAACGCCGGGGAGCGCACAGGAAATCGAGCTGGAATGGAATGGCTCTAAATACACCGTTACGCTGACGGACAGCAACAATGTCCTTTCAGGATATAAGTTTTCGTCCAATGATTCGGGCGTTCAGTTCTCCGTAAGCGGAAATAAGCTGACGATTACTGCCGAGAAAGCGCCGAGCGACGGGCTGACAATTACCGCCGAGAAAACGGCGCAGAGAAAGGGCGTTATCACTTGGACGGACGGTATCTATGGACCGAACGGCGGTGTGCAGGATACCGTAACCTATGCTCAGACGGTCAATGATCCGCTCAGGGGCTTCCTTAAGCTGAAGGTGTCCTACGGCTCGGCGAAGATTGTGAAAACCAGCGAGGACGGTAAGGTGGACGGTATCTCCTTCCGTATTCAGGGCAATGGCATTGATAAAACCGTTAAGACAGAAAACGGCGGTCAGATTCAGGTCGATAACCTAATGCCCGGAGTATATACCGTAACCGAGCAGGAATATGACAGATACGAGCCGCAGGAATCCCGCAGAGTAACCGTAGTTGCGGGGCAGGTTGCGACCGTCAATTTCAACAATACACTGAAGCGTGGCGATATTGAGGTCATTAAATCCTCGGAGGATAACTTCAATGAGGGCGTGACCTTCCATCTTTACGGCATATCGATCTCCGGCATTGCCGTGGACGAGTATGCGGTTACGGATAAAAACGGCGTGGCAACCTTTGAAGATGTGCTGATCAGCGGCACTACGCCGTACACCATTGAGGAAGTGGATACCGCAATCCGTTATGTCGTTCCCGAAGATCAGAGCGCACCCGTCAAGTGGAACGAGGTCACTACCCGCAATTTCACGAATATCCTGAAGAAGTTTACCGTTACCGTGACCAAGAGCGACGCTGAGACGGGAACGGCTCAGGGAAACGCCTCGCTTGCAGGTGCAAAATATGGGATTTTCAAGGGCGAACAGCTCATTGACGAATACTATACCGATGAAAACGGTCAGTTTACCACAAATGAATATATCTGCGGTGCGGACTGGACAATCAAGGAACTGGAGCCGAGTGAAGGTTATTTGCTCGATCCGACCGTCCACAAGGTCGGCGCAGAGCCGGAGCTTTATACCATTGAGCATAACCAGACCGCAAATGATGTAACGGAACAGGTCATCAAGGGCAATATCGCCATTATCAAGCATACGGACGATGGCGAAACACAGATTGAAACACCCGAAGAAGGCGCAGTTTTTGAAGTGTATCTCAAGTCCGCAGGCTCTTTTGCGAACGCAAAGGAATCCGAGCGTGATACGCTGACCTGCGATGAGAACGGCTTTGCACAGACAAAGGATATGCCTTACGGCACATATACCGTCCATCAGGTATCCGGCTGGGAAGGCAGGGAGATGATGGACGATTTTGATGTGTTCATTGCAAAAGACGCTCAGACCTACCGCTACCTGATTAACAACAGAAATTTTGAAAGCTATATCCAAGTAGTCAAGATAGACGCAGAAACAGGCAAGACCATTCCCTATGCTGGCGCAGGATTCCAGATTTACGATCCGTCCGGCAATCTCATCACGATGGAGTTTACCTATCCTACCCCGACAACCGTTGACACTTTCTATACCGACGCTAACGGCTCGCTCGTAACGCCGGAAAAACTGCCATACGGTCAGGGCTACTCTATCGTTGAGGTACAGAGTCCTTATGGATATGTCCTTGATTCTACGCCCGTCTATTTTGATGTCACAGAAGATAATTCTTCTGAGGAAAGCGGGATAACAGTGATAAAAGTTGAAAAGACCAATGTGCCGCAGAAAGGCACGATCAGCATTGAAAAGACGGGCGAGGTATTCTTCGGCGTTTCGGTAAGTGGCGGAACAGATGAAAACGGGCAGGAGCTTCCTGTTATCTATCAGCCGGTTTATGAAACACAGGGACTGCCGGATACCGTTTATGAAATCCGTGCCGCCGAAGATGTGGTAACGCCTGACGGAACTCTCCGATACAGCAAGGGCGAGCTGGTCGATACGGTTACGACCGATGAAACCGGCTTTGCAAAAAGCAAGGAACTCTACCTTGGAAAATATGAGGTAAAAGAGGTCAAGGCAGGCTATGGAATGGTGCTGAGCAGTGAAGTCCATACCGTAGAACTCATTTACGCCGGACAGGATGTAGCCGTGACTGAAACGGCGACTTCCTTTGTCAATGAACGGCAGAAGGTTGAGGTCAGCCTTGAAAAAGCGCTGGAGACAAACGAGCTGTTCGGTATCGGCAATAACGGAGAAATCAAAAATATCAGCTTCGGCTTGTTCGCCGATGAGGAGCTTGTATCCGCAAGCGGCACTTCCATTCCGAAAGACGGACTGCTTGAAATCATCACGCTTGATGAAAACGGCAGAGCGACCGTAGGGACTGACCTGCCTTTGGGCAGCTATTATGTAAAAGAGCTGGCGACAGACGAGCATTATCAGCTCAGCGGCGAAAAATATCCCGTTGTATTTGAGTATGCGGGACAGGAAGCTGCAACGGTAGTGATTGCCGTAAATGACGGAGAGCCGATGGAAAACAAGCTGATCTACGGCTCTGTGTCCGGCAAAAAGGTTGACGAGAACGGCGAGGGACTCGGCGGTGCGCTCATTGGTCTGTTTAAGAGCGATGATGTGGAATTTACCGAAGAAAACGCCCTGATGACCGCCGTATCCGGCGACGATGGCAGTTTCGCTTTTGAGAATGTGCCTTACGGAAGCTGGTATATCCGTGAGATCAAGCAGCCGACCGGATTTGTCCTTGATGAAACGGTTTACGATGTGAACATCTCAGAGAATGAGCAGGTCGTTGAGATTGAAATCGTCAATAAGCTGGTGCGTGGCAATATCGCTCTTACGAAAGTGGACGCTGAATATACCGATACAAAGCTGACGGGCGCTGTGTTTGAGGTCTATAAGGACTCCAACGACAACGGCGAACTGGACAGCGAGGACGAACTGCTTGGCACACTGACCGAAAAGGAAATCGGGCAGTATGAAATGAACGATCTGCTTTACGGACGCTATTTTGTGAAAGAAAGCAAAGCGCCGGAGGGCTTCACTCTTGACGAAGGCGTGTACGAGGTATTTATCGACACGGACGGAAAGACCTATCAGGTGGAAAACACAGAGGGCAAAGGCTTTGCAAACGAGCCTATGCGTGGAAACCTGAAAATCGTAAAAACATCGTCTGATGGAAAGGTGGAAGGCTTCGCTTTCCGCATTACCGGAGCAAACGGCTTTGATGTAACTCTTGAAACAGACGAAAACGGCGAAATCTTCATTGAGGGACTGCGGATCGGCGAGTACAAAATTTCCGAAGTAAATAATTCCGCTTCCGCTATGTATATCCTGCCTGCCGACAAGGAGGCTGCGGTACAGACAGGCTCTACCACGGTCGTTGAAATGCACAATGAGCTGCGGGATACGCCGAAAACTGGAGATGACAGCAAGCTCGGTCTGTGGCTTGCCCTTGCGGGCGTGTCGGCGGCTGGTATAGCAGCCTGCGGTATCATTGGCTTTAAGAGAAAGAAGAAAAAGGAGGAGAACTGATGGAACTGAAAGCGATTATCGGAATTGCTCTGGTCGTCTTTATCGTAGGCGGCTTTATCTTTTTGCAAATCCGTAACAGAAAGAAAAAGTAAGAACTTCTGCGGGGGCGGGGCTTAAAAACTCCGCCCCTTTTTCTATTTTGGGAGGCTTATAATGAGAAACCTGAAAACGATTGAAAACCGAGTGCTTGCGGTGTTAAAGGAACACCCCGAAGCACGAAATGACGATATGAAGCTGTATCTGCTCGTCAGCAAGGCGTGTATCTATGATACCCACGGTATCAGCCATTTCAGTTTTGAAGATGTGATGAGCAATTACAAGGCTTACGGTATCCCCTGCTTTGAGAGTATCCGAAGGACAAGGCAGAAGATTCAGGCGAAATATCCTGAACTTGGCTGCTCCCCCGAAGTACGCAGGGCAAGGCACAAAATGCAGCGTGTCTATTCTGACTACGCTAAAAGCTAAGATGGGAGGTAAAAGAAAATGGCAGCGAAGAAAAGCGTAAACACCGCTTTGCAGCAGAAAGTAAAGGTGCTGGCGAAGCTCTATGATTCCGGCTGTAAAACCGAAAAGGATTTGAAGGCGCTGAGCCTGCAAAGCATTTTGAAAATCCCCGATATATCTGTTTCCGATATGACGGTTATCACAGAGCTTCAGGAGCAGATCGCAAAAAACAGGCTCTTTTCCTATTTGGGAGGCGCTGATGATGAGCAGAAGTCAGAGGAAAACACGATTTAGGCAAAGGAAAGGAGCAGACAGAAATGGCTTTTACAATGCGACCGCTTCATTCTGACGAGCAGAAATACACTTATAGGCAGAGTACGCAGATAGAGGGACAGACCGGAAGTATCGGTTATCTTCGTGGCGACTTCGGCGCAGGCGGCAAAGAGTTCTTTTCCTCTTGGTTTGATCACAGGCGGGATTTGAAAACGGACGAGTTCAAAAGCGAGCTGGACGAGGTTATCAACGCCCTGCGTTCCGAAGAATACGGGCTGTTAAAGAGCCGCACGGTTATGGCGCAGTATGCGGCGAAATATCCCGCCAGCGCCTTTCAGGGCAACTATGCGACCGAGTACGGTTTCCGTGCCGATACCGAAAAATACAGCTTCCTGATACGGTGCAATCCTGCCCGTGGGGATTACAATTTTTACTGCTACTGCTATGTGCGGGAGTGGCTCGACCGCCATATCGAAAAAGCGAGCCGTGGAATCCGCTTTATCACGCCGGATTACAAAGAAAAGTTCAAAATCCCCGACGGAGATAAAATCCGCATTACTCTGAGCGACGGAGAACAGCTTGACCGCACCTGTCGGTATATCAATGACAACTATTTGGAAGTTGGCAGCAATCTCTATCACATCTGCGAGTTTGCCGAGCGGATGGAGCAAAACGGCAATACCGTGATACCACTCCGTTCTTCTCTGCCGGAGCAGTGCTATGTGTTCGTGCAGACGGAAAACTGCGTCGGCATTGTCAAAAAGGGCGAAAGCGGATTTTATCGCACGGATATTCAAGGCGGCAAGCCCAGTGAAACAAACGCCCTTGTGAATGAGATGAATGAAAAGCTCGGCTTGTCAAAAGGTCAGGCGGAAGCGATGAAGGCAGGCTCAATGTTCGGTTGGGATACTCCTGCCGCCGATCCGAAAAGCTATGATAAAAACGGTATTCCCGTAAGACCGAAACAGAAAGACTATGAAAGATAGGAGGTGCATAACCGATGGCACGAAAGTACGACCTGATTTCCGAGCTGTACCGCCGTACCGCACACGCTGTTGTTTCCGATGTTCAGAACTGGCAAGCTTTTTTGCGCTGTGCCTGCCGGAACTATCGTCTGCGTTTTGACGAGCAGCTTCTCATCTACGCTCAAAGACCGGACGCAACGGCGGTATTGGAAATCGAGCGATGGAACGATAAATTCGGGCGTTGGGTAAACCGTGGCGCTAAAGGTATCGCCGTATTTGAGGACGCCGACCGAAATAGGCAGCGCTTAACCCATTATTTCGATATTTCCGATACGTACAGGAGCCGCTATTCCCGCCCCGTCCCGATTTGGGATATGAAGCCGGAATATACGGACGATGTGATCGAATCCCTTGAAAATACCTTCGGCGAGCTGGAAAACAGGGAAAGCCTTGCGGACGCAGTGCTGAGCGCCGCTAAAAACGCCGTGGAGGATAATATTCCCGACTATTTGGGCGATCTGATGTATGCCGCAGATGACAGCTTCCTCTACGGTCTTTCGGAGGATATGATTACCGCTATGTATAAGAAGGCGGTAACAAACAGCGTGGCGTATATGATGATGACAAGGCTTGGGATAGATACCGAGCCGTTTTTTGAAGCGGAGGATTTCTCTGTCATTACAAATTTCAATACGCCGGAAGCCTTAAACGCCCTCGGTATTGCGTCAAGCGATATTGCGGAGATGGGGCTTGGGGAAATCTCCCGTACCATTCTTGCCCTTGAAAGGCAAAATCGCATCATTGCGGGCAGAGAAAAACCGGAATACAATAAGGCTGAAAATAAAAGCGAAAGGAGCTTTGAAAATGAACGAGCTGACATACACAATGCAGGGCGATTACAATCTTCCCGACCTGACAATGCCGCAGCAACCGGAGGTAACTTTGGGCAGGTACGCTCAGATGAGGCGGAAATTTCTCAGGGAACATCACAAAATCCGGTACTACAATCTTCTGACGAGCTGCACCCTGACACAGCATTTGGCGGAAACCGAGCAGACAGCGATGAAGCTGGGAGAAATCCTGATGAAGCAGATGGCGGCGCAGGAGGGCTTGACCGAGAGCCTGAAAGCGGCGGATATGATGAAGTGGGTGCGGGAAATGAACAATCTGAGGAACAGAGTGCAGGAAATCGTGAAAGCGGAAGTAATCTTCGCTTAGACTATTATGACAGGAGACACGAAGATACCAGTCTACCGTTTTTCGGCGGGGACGATACCATCCGTGAAATCCTCGGCACAACGCCCCACCTGAAAGCCTCGAAAGAGGAAATTCGTGCTTTCTATGAAAGCAATCCCGATAACGCCGCCCGTACCGAATATATCAAGGGTATTTTCAATAACGACTATACCGAAGTGATTTTGAGCGACGGGCGGCGAGTCGGGTACAAAACTTGGCAGAATGTGCTTCAGCTTTGGGAAGGAAATTACGATAGCCGGACAGCACAGAGTTTTTACGATTGGGGCGTGATTGCACAGCACTTTGAAGCAATGCGGCTGCTCGGCGAATTGCAGGATACAAGAAAGCCGCTTCCGTCTATGGACGGGCAACTGAACTTTTTGGATATGCAGGCAGAGGGAAAAACCTCTGCTTTTTCTTTTTCTCAGGAGATGATCGACGCTGTTCTCACTCGTGGAAGCGGCGTATCGGAGGGAAAGTTTCGTATCTATGAACAGTTTGAAAAGAGCCTGTCTGCAAAGGAAAATGCCGATTTTCTGAAAAATGAATACGGTTGGGGCGGCGCTTATCCCGCTATTGTCGGCGCAGGCATTGACGAACAGCACGACGGAAAAGGCATTTTGATCTCAAAAGGTATCGGCAATGACAAGCCGCATATCCGGCTGAATTGGACTCAGGTTGAGAAGCGGATAAAGGAACTGATACGCCTTGACCGTTATCTCAATCCAAAGGAAAAAGAGATTTACCCGCAGTGGCTTGAAAAGCAGGAGGAACGCCGAGCAGAACTTGCCGAAGAACAGAGAAACCGTGAAATTCTATCCTCTGCTCCGCTTGAACAGGAATCGGTGCAGGCGGCTGAAAGCGAGCCGCAGCAGGAGGCGCAGTATGCCTATCATCTCGGCGATACGGTATATATCGGCGCTGACGAATACGAAATCCTTGCCTTTGATGATAAACAGGTAAGGCTTTTTGATACACAGTATCCTTTGTTCAATAAGGAAATGGACAGGGCGGAATTTGACCGCAGAGTGCGGGAAAATCCGCTGAACGACCATCTGAAGGTCAAGGAGTTGCCACCCGAAGAAAAGACAGACGAAGCGCCTGCCTTTGACATTGGTATGGGCTATCTTGGAAACGGTCTTACTGTCTGGAACAGAGCCGTTGAGGAAAACGGCGATTATCAGACGATTGCCCATATCAGCGATGAGGGCGAAATCCGCTACTATGTGGACGGTCTGCCCGATGATGTAGTGTCAAGGATTGAGCAGGCGGCGGCACGGGAACAGCAAAAAGCTCTGTTTGCAGCCTCATATCAGGTGGGAGACAGAGTGTATTTGGACGGAAAGCCTTTTGAAATCACACGGGTAGACGATTGGAATGTTGAGCTGATGGATCGCTCTGTGCAAAATCCGCAGCCCCGTTTGGAGCAAAAGGACAGCTTTATGCGCCTTGTTCAGCAGAACGAGCGCAGCAGCTTTACGGACGCTTATCGTGAGTACAGCGAAATCAAGAGTGCTAATCCCGGCAGACTTGTGCTGTATCAAATGGGCGATTTCTTTGAAGTCTACGGTGCGGACGCACAGACCGTAAGCGAAGCGCTGGAGCTGAATCTTGCTTCCCGTTCTATTGGCGGCAATCAGCGAACACAGATGTGCGGCTTTCCGGCAAACCGCTTGGAAACCTATGTCAATATGCTGCTTGATCGTGGTTTTGATGTGGCAGTCTGCTCTTTGGAAAACGGAGATCGCAGCACCCGAAACATCGTATCGACCAATAAGGAAGATCCGGTGCAGTCGCAGCCGGTCGGCAGAATCGACTATCTGCATACGGACGGGACGGTGCGGGAAAGCGTTGAATACACCAGCCCCTATCAGTTTGAAAAGGATATAAAGGAAGAAAATTACTACGGTATTCCTTTTACCGTCGTTTTCTATAAGGATAAAGACGGGAACATCATACCGCAGGATTTTATCAGCGAGCTTGATCCGCCGCCGCAGGGCATAGAAATCATTGATTCGCCCTATCTTGCAAAGGACAGGGCAGATGAAATGCTCAGGCAGGCGGAGCATATTGCGGCAGAAAATACGCTCCCGCCCGACGAGAGATTTTTCGTCATTGAAACCGATGAAGGCTATGCCATTTGGGACGATTTGACGGAAGCGATCTATATCGACGATGAAGGCGTCAGCGAGGAATTTAAGAGCGAGTGGCAGGCAAACGACTACTTTGAACAGGTCAAGAAATCTGTTTCAGAAAAGGAAGCTGCTGAATGGCTTTATGTGGAACGGGCAAAGCAGAACACATCCGCCGAACAGCCTGAGCAGAAAGAAGCCGAGCCATTCACGCCCGCTTTCAGCCAGCCGAAGCGCTCACGGGTACAGACCTTTGATCTGCACCCTGAAATCCCGTTGTCCGAACGGAATACCTTTGACCTTGCTTCCCACGAAGTACCGGAGGCAGGCAAAAAAGAACGCTTCCGCAGAAATATGGCAGCAATCAATGTGCTGAAGGAATGTGAGTTTGACAACCGCTTTGCAACGCCCGAAGAACAGGAAATCCTTTCGCAGTATGTCGGTTGGGGCGGTATTCCCGAAGCATTTGACGAGAACAATTCCTCGTGGGCAAATGAGTTTATTGAACTTTACACCGCCCTTTCTCCAGACGAATACGAAAGCGCAAGGGCAAGCACCCTGACCGCCTTCTATACCCCACCCGTTGTCATTTCCTCAATCTACAAGGCAATGGAGCAGATGGGCTTTCGGGAGGGCAATATCTTAGAGCCTTCCTGCGGAATCGGCAACTTTATCGGTATGCTGCCCCAGTCTATGCAGGACAGCAAAATCTACGGCGTTGAGATTGATAAGATTTCAGCGGGTATCGCACAGCAGCTTTATCAGAAAACCTCAATAGCGGCGCAGCCGTTTGAGGAAGCAAATATCCCCGACAGCTTCTTTGACGCTGTGATCGGGAATGTGCCTTTCGGCGATATTCGAGTGAATGACAGGAGGTATAACAAGCATAATTTTTTAATCCACGACTACTTTTTTGCGAAGTCCTTAGACAAGCTTAGACCGGGCGGCGTGATGGCGCTCATTACGAGCAAAGGCACGATGGATAAGGAAAATCCAGCCGTGCGGAAGTATATCGCACAGCGAGCAGACCTGCTCGGCGCTATTCGATTGCCGAACAACACCTTTAAGGGAAACGCCGGAACGGAGGTCGTTTCGGATATTCTGATCCTGCAAAAACGGGATAGGCTCATTGACCTTGAGCCTGAATGGGTACACCTGAACACCGATGAAAACGGCGTGAAGATGAACACCTACTTTGTCGATCATCCTGAAATGGTACTTGGCGAATGGAAAACCGTGTCCGGCAGATTCGGCGAAGAAGATACCGTTGTCCTTTATGAAAATGCCGACCTTGCCGAGCTTTTGGACGAAGCCATTTCCAATATCCACGCAGAGATCACGGATTACGAAGTGGACGAGGAACTGACCGAAGAAGATAACCCCATCCCCGCCGATCCCGAAGTCCGCAACTTTTCCTATACGGTCGTGGACGATAAAATCTATTACCGTGAAAATTCCCGAATGACGCCGGTGGAGTGTTCAGCTACGGCGGAAAACCGCATTAAGGGTATGATTGCCATACGGGACAGTGTTCGCAGCCTGATTGAAATGCAGACTGCCGATTATCCCGATTATGAAATCGAAAAGGAACAGCAGAAGCTCAATACGCTTTATGATAACTTCTCCAAGAAGTACGGGCTGATCAATTCCCGTGCGAATGTGTCCGCTTTTTCACAGGACAGCTCCTTTGCCCTGCTCTCCGCACTGGAGGTGTTGGATGAAAACGGGGAGCTGGAGCGCAAGGCGGATATGTTCACGAAGCGGACGATCAAACCGCACACCCCCGTTACCTCGGTGGATACCGCCAGCGAAGCGCTTGCCGTATCTATGGGCGAAAAAGCCTGTGTGGATATGGAATATATGTGTTCTCTCACGGGCAAGACAGAGCAGGAAATCTATGAGGAATTAAAAGGCGTCATCTTCTTAAACCCGATGTACGGTTACGGAAACAGCACCGAGCGAAAGTACCTGATGGCGGACGAATATCTTTCCGGCAATGTGCGGGAAAAGCTCGCTTGGGCGAAAAAATCCGCCGAAGTCTACCCCGAAGATTACAACATCAATGCTGAAGCTCTGGAAAAGGTACAGCCGAAAGACCTGACTGCCAGCGAGATTTTCGTACAGCTCGGCACGACTTGGTTGCCCGAAGAAATTGCACAGCAGTTTATGTATGAATTTTTGGATACGCCTGTTTATGCGAGATGGAACATCAAAGTCCATTACTCAAAGCTGACGGGCGAATGGAATGTGGAGGGAAAATCCTATGACCGTGGAAACCTGAAAGCCTACAACACCTACGGCACAAAGCGTGTCAACGCCTACAAAATTATTGAAGATACGCTCAATATGAAAGATGTGCGTGTTTTCGACTATATCGAAGATGATGAGGGCAAAAAGAAAGCTGTCCTCAATAAAAAGGAAACTGCTATCGCCCAGTCGAAGCAGGAGCTTATCAAGCAGGGCTTTCAGGATTGGGTGTGGCGTGATCCCGCAAGACGGGAAAAGTTGGTACGGCTGTATAACGACAAGTTCAACAGTATCCGTCCCCGTGAGTATGACGGAAGCCATATCACTTTCAGTGGTATGAATCCCGAAATTGAGCTTCGGGAACATCAGAAAAATGCGGTCGCCCATATCCTTTACGGCGGCAACACCCTCTTGGCACACGCCGTGGGCGCAGGCAAGACCTTTGAAATGACTGCCGCCGCTATGGAATCCAAGCGGCTCGGACTGTGCAATAAATCCCTCTTTGTCGTGCCGAATCACTTGACGGAGCAGTGGGCGGCGGAGTTCTTGCAGCTCTATCCTGCGGCGAATATCTTGGTCGCTACCAAAAAAGACTTTGAGATGAAAAACCGAAAACGCTTCTGCGGCAGGATTGCCACAGGCGATTATGACGCTGTGATTATCGGTCATTCACAGTTTGAAAAAATCCCGATAAGCATTGAACGGCAGAGGGCTGTTTTACAACAGCAGCTTGACGATATTATTGAAGGAATTGCGGATATAAAGCGAAACCGTGGCGACCGTTTTTCGGTCAAGCAGCTTGAAAAGACAAAGAAATCCCTGCAAACGAAGCTGGAAAAATTAAACGATCAATCAAGAAAGGATGATGTCGTAACCTTTGAAGAACTCGGTATAGACAGGCTTTTCATAGATGAAAGTCATTATTACAAGAATCTGTATCTTTACACCAAAATGAGGAATGTGGGCGGTATTGCTCAGACGGAAGCGCAGAAATCTTCCGACCTTTTTATGAAATGCCGTTACCTTGATGAGATTACCGGAGGGCGTGGCGTTGTGTTTGCGACGGGTACGCCGATCTCAAACAGTATGGTAGAGCTGTATACGATCCAGCGGTATTTGCAGTACCGGACGCTGCAAGAACACGATTTGCAGCACTTTGACGCTTGGGCGTCGATGTTCGGCGAGACGGTCACGGCGGTTGAGCTTACACCCGAAGGAACAGGATACAGAGCGAAAACACGCTTTGCGAAATTCAATAATCTGCCCGAACTGATGGCGATGTTCAAACAGGTTGCGGACATCAAAACGGCGGATATGCTCAATCTTCCCGTACCGGAAGTGGAGTATCACAATATCGCCGTGAAACCGTCGCAGGTGCAAAAAGAAATGGTCGCCTCTCTCGGCGAACGAGCCGAAAAGATAAGGGGCGGCAATGTGGATTCCAGCGTGGATAATATGCTGAAGGTTACAAACGACGGGCGAAAACTCGCCCTTGACCAGCGAATGATGAATCCAATGCTGCCCGATGAAGAAGGCAGTAAAGTCAACGCCTGCGTGAATGAGGTTTATCGTATATGGGAGGAAAACAGCGATAAAAAGCTGACGCAGCTTCTCTTTTGCGACCTTTCCACTCCAAAGGGCGCAGGCGAATTTTCAGTCTATACAGATATACGAAAAAAGCTGATCGAGCGTGGTATTCCCGAATCGGAAATCAAATTTATCCACGAGGCGGATACCGAAACGAAGAAGCAAGAGCTGTTCAAAAAGGTACGCCGTGGCGAAGTGCGAATCCTGATGGGCAGTACGCAGAAAATGGGTGCGGGGACGAATGTGCAGAACAAGATCATTGCTTCCCACGACCTTGACTGCCCGTGGCGACCTGCCGATCTGGAGCAGCGAGCCGGACGGACGGTGCGGCAGGGCAACGAAAACCCGAAGGTCGGTCTGTACCGATATGTTACGGAAGGCACTTTTGACGCATACTGCTGGCAGCTCGTTGAGGGCAAGCAGAAGTTCGCAAGTCAGATTATGACGAGCAAATCGCCCGTGCGTTCCTGCGAAGATGTGGACGCTACGGCTCTCTCTTATGCGGAGATTAAAATGCTTGCGGCGGATAATCCGCACATCAAGGAGAAAATGGACTTGGATATTCAGGTGCAGAAACTGCGCCTTTTGAAGTCCAATTATCTCTCCGAAAAATATGAGCTGGAGGACAAGATCATCAAATATTACCCGACAACAATCGCCCGGATAAAAGAGACGATTGCGGGACTGGAAAAGGATATATCGCTTGCAAAAGAACACCCGAAACCTCTTGACGATACCTTCGTAGGGATTGAGGTTAAGGGTGTTTCTTATTCCGAAAAAGCGGAAGGCGGACAGAAAATCATTGACGCCTGCAAAGAGATGACCTCGCCTGATCCCGTCCCTCTCGGCATGAACCGCCCCAGATTGAGCGGACAGGAGAAAAAAGCCCCTGGTAGGAAAATATT
>ERZ839823.2169-NODE-2169-length-15989-cov-2.927451_pt1 | contig 15989 bp, 10 predicted proteins | sample MGYA00519862_ERZ839823 | MGnify/ENA primary metagenome ERZ839823 (study PRJEB31850, sample SAMEA3708853) | human gut metagenome | biome: human gut; feature: human-associated habitat; material: faeces | place: China | collected 2014 ...
CGGGCATCCATAGAAGCGTACGGCGGTAATCTTTCGTTTCGGGCAAAGGACGGTGACTGTAGTCGGGACTGTAGAAATCATCGCACACGGCATAACCGTGCAAGAGGTAACGGCGGTCACGGCAAGAAGGGAAATATTCCCCATCGGGACGGAGCTGCATACCCACGATGACTTCCGGCTGGTTGTCCTGCCGGTATTTCCAACTGCCCATTTCACGGGGCACATAGTCCGTATAAATATAAAACTTGTCCAACAGGCTCAGCGACCGGTATTTCTCAAATTCCCCGCGCGACAACCAATCGGGGACGGGATAGGTCGGCGTGCTCGGCATGACAGGCTTGTCCCACAGACGGTTGGGCCAAGTGTTGAAGGTCGTCCGAAGAAAATAATCACGGTATTTGTTCATGTCGCCCACAAATAAGAACGAAATAAGCGTGGATACGGCCGGACTGCTCAAATAATAGAAAGGCACATCGGCCAAACCGTAATCGGCCATCATGTTATATGCGTCGTACGCGTCGATAACGACTGCAGGCTTCGTCGGGTCGTAGCGGCGTAACCCGTTCCTCCGCGTCCGCACCGTCACAGAAGGCAACACGCGACCCTCGAACGAACCGCGCACGAGGCTGTCCTCATGAGCAAACGGTTCGAGGTCGTGCGGCGACACGTCCTGGTAAAAGCTGTAGGGATGTGCGAAATGGGGATGGAACAAGTCCAGTTTCACATAATAGTCCGGCCAAGCCTCCTCGTCGGTGAAGCCCTCCCGGCGTTTTTTGCTGACATACTCTGCTCCCTTTTTCAGTTTCGCCGCGCTGAGGAACATCATGCAATCACCGTAAATCTCAGGCATGGCCATATAGAATGCACCGTCTTTCGTCTGTTGCTTCAATTCAAAAGTCTCCGCTCCCTGCGTGAACATGGCCCAGACGTTCACCTCCTTTTTCAAGTTACTGATCTTTTTGAAATCGATGTTTTGCCTTTCCGAGCGGTTGACACACCCTCCGATGGTCTGGAACTTCTCGGGCAACCAAGGCAGCGCGAGAGATTCTACGTCCGCCATCTCACGCCACTTGTAACGTCGCCACCCTTGCACCATCATGAGCCGGTCGAGGGCTTGGCGGCGAAGACTGTCGTCTGACTCGAAATAATAACCCGGATTCTCCACAAACCCCTTGATTTCACTGGCAAGGAGCATTTCGGTGAGTATCGTGCCATTGTCGTACGTGTCTTCTTCCGTATCCCGGTCGCGAACGGCAAGGGAAAGGCTGGATAAGGAATCCGCCGGGTCGGTCAGTTGCAGGTGTAAGGTGATGGAATCGAAAGGTTCATAGGACTGACGTACACCGGAAACGGACAGTTTCGGGGCATCATAGTCGTGATGGTTGACGAAAAAGAGCCGGTCGGCATAGATGCGTCCTTCCCCGTCGAAGACCGTAAGCTGGTTGACACCGGTGGGAAGACTGTCCAATGGGATAGCCATCCGGCAAACCCGGAGGTCGGAGGCCGGTTCGTCCGCCGTGTCCGCCATCCCGTTTGAAAAGAGCGACACAGGCAAGGGACGGTAGAAACGGGACACTCCACCACTCATGACGTGTAAGGCAACGGGGCGCTTCACTCCGACGGCCTGTATCACGGCCTCCACCACACTGTCGCCCACCGTGACAGCCAAGGCACAACCTTCTTTCTCCACTTCGGGAAGTTCTTCTTCATACTCATATCCCTTGTAAGTGAAGGTCGCACGGAAATCCACCTCTTCCGACACGTCCGGCAGGCGGAATGTCGTCCGGCCGCGCTCGTCCGTCCGGCAGACAGCCGCCACCTTTCCCTCCTTATCCCGGACGGTAAGCTTCATGCCGCCAAGATGTTGCCCGTCCTCGCCGTTCAATTCAAGGGCCACCCGGCAAGCCGCACCGGCCACAAGGTTACCTCCTTCGGGATAGAAACGCAAGTCCACTTTGGGTTTCTTTTTCTTCGGGGTTTTATAGTATCGGCGCATAGGGCGCAATGTCATGTCTTTTGCAAAATCCCCGGCTTTCTTAGGCTTGTCATACACAGGAAACACCCGTGAATAAAGCTTCTCATAGTCTCGGAAAAATTCCTTGGCCATCTTCTTGCTGTAGAACAAATCCTCTGAAATACGCACATGGGGATATTCACACTGTCCGAAGTTGAGCATCCAACGCGTATAGGCCCTCAATTCGTAGTAACCGGCATAAAGCGTATCCTTCAGCACGAACATGCCATGGGCCGTGCCGTCTTCCATCTCCAACTGCTGCCGTTCCACGGAATAACCGTCCGGCGTGAGAAGCTCCACGTAGAGAATCTTGCTCAGGTCGGTCAACGTGCCCCGGTCGGAGCGCGTGACATAGCCTTTGTACCAAATGGTATCGCCGAGGAAATAGCAGGTGTTGTCCAAATGGAGATACGCCTTTTCCTGCGGCAAGCCCACTCCGAAACCTTCCACCTTGCGGTAAAGGGTATCGAGACCTTCAAACTGCCAAAAGTCCGAGTCTTGGGCATAGGATTGCAGTCCGACCCAGCACATCACCATTAATCCTAAAAAGCCACACTTCATAGTCTCACGTCTTTATTGAAACAACCAAGTCCTACAAAGTAACGCAACAGAAACAATATAAACAACTTTTCGTTATCAAATCTTATCAGATCCGGTATCAAATAATATCAGAAAATATCAAATCACTGATATTCAACGCTTAAAGAAAACGCTAAAAGTAACGTTTATTTTTTCCTTTTCAGCATCCGAATGTTTTTTCCGGATTTCATTCACCAAAAAAACTCCCGGTTGCTTTGATTTCTCAAACTAAACTTTTAAATTTGTAAGACATTAATCTATACATCGAATGCAAAACATGAAACACAAACTTACCTTTATTGTATCATTAGGCATCGCCTTAATCCTTACGGCTGTCATCGGAGCCACCGTCAGCCTGCACCATTGCATGAAATGGGATGCCTACTGCGACAATGGGACTTTGCCCTTGTCAACTGTGAAGTTTACGCAAAACCTGATTTTCCACGCCTATTACTGGATGGGGATAGCCTTCATCTGCTTATGCCTGGTTGTCGCCATGCTGGTATGGTATTTCCGCCATCAGCAAAAACTCCATCCGGAACTGAGCGACATGATAGCCGACACATCGGAATGCGAATTCAAAAAAATACGGGTGAACCGTTATACCAACGAAATCACCATAGACGGCACGACCCGCCCAAGCCGCCGCCAAGTGGCGACCTTACTGGATTATCTCCTTAAAGCTCCCACACACGAAATCTCATTCACGGAACTCAATACCGTATTCAATGAGAATTTCTTCGACGGTTCGCCGGCATCCAAACGGAAAATAAGTAACCTTAAATATGAAATCAACGACCTTTTGAAAAACTTAGGATTCGAACTGGTCAAGACTTCTTCCGACCAATTCGCTTTAACCGCAAAGAGGAAAGAAGTCATTTAATCCTGTCAAAAAGTCAAACCGGCCTCCGCGAGAATCCGTTATTTACGCCCCGATACGGAAGTCTACGGAAATACGGGATTCTCACGGGATTGCGAAAAGGCAATCTGACAGTTTATAAGACCTTCGGGCAGCATCCTGCACCGCCGGAAAGCAAGACGTAACGCAAACGGCCGGAGGGCGAGGAAACGCAAAGCGGATTTACATGCCATTTTGACATCCGTTTTTTGCAAACGGAAGCACTTCAAATAGCGTAAAAACGAACCGAAAAAGTTTGTCCACGTTTCGTTTTCCGGCATATTCCGGCCCAACATGAGGACAGCTCTCAAACGACATGCGGAGAAAAAATGTGTTTTCTCAGCCGAACGGAAAATCATTCGCTTGAGATTGAAACGCATTCAGACTTAAAAAGATAAAAAAATCTATCGGAAACGCTAAAAATTGTATTCAAAAACGACCTAAACTCCCTCTAAAACCTGCATGGTTTCAAGGCATGCACAAAACAAAAAACATGGTTTTACTATCAAAAAGACAGCAAAACCACGAAAGACCTATCTTAAATCAAAGTCGCAAAAAGAGTCACCCCGGGAGGTTGGCACCCGTCTCCGCCGTCCCTTCCACTCCGTGCAACGGTTCGTTCTCCTCGGGAATCACCTTCTTGGCACTGGCCTTGGCACCCAACTTGATAAGTTTGTTGGCAGCTCCCACCACGCTCAACCGCCCGTCCTTCAGCTTGTCGGCGGCCTTGGCAAAGGAGGACGAAGCATCTTGCAACTTCTGTCCCACCGTCTCGAAATGGCCGATAAAATCGGCCACGCGGTCGAGCAACATCCGGGCCGTATCGTAGATGGCCTCCTGGTTCTGCGCCTGTTGCATTTGGGTCCAGGCTATCTGGATGATGCGGAGCGCCGCCGTAAGATTCTGCTCACCGGTGATGAACACCCCTTTGGAGAATGCCTCACGCCACAACTCCGGTGCTTCTGCCAACGCCAACTGGAGCGCCCCTTCGTTGGGTACGAACATGATGACGTAATTCAAAGCCTGACGCGGCAACTTGATGTACGCACTGTAATCCTTGCGGGCCAATTCGGCCACATGCTGCCGCACGCTCCTGACATGCCGCTGTAAGGCTTCGGCACGCGCCTCATCGGTCTCGGCATTCTGATAGTCCACAAAAGCCGTAAGTGACACCTTGGAGTCGATTACCGCATCTTTTCCGTCGGGGTAATGCAAGATGGTATCGGGAATCATCCGCTTCCCGGATTCTTCGTTCAGGATGGCTTTGCCCGCACGGTCGCGCAGGGTCACCTGCTTCTCGTAATGTATACCTTCCTTCAGCCCCTGACTTTCCAGCAACTCGTCCAGAATCAACTCGCCCCAATTCCCTTGCACCTTGTTCTCGTTGCGCAACGCCGAAGCCAGCTTGTCGGCCTCAGCCCCGATTTCACGCGTACGCCTCATCACTTCCTCGATGGCTTTCTCCAGCGAAGCCGTATTCTTATTATGCGTGTCGCGGCTGCTGTCCATGGCCGTACGCATTTCCCGGATGGTCTCTTTCAGCGGGTCTATGATAGCCGTCATCTGCACCGTGTTCTGCTGCGAAAGTTCACGGGTACGCTGTCCCAATATTTCACGGGTAGCGTTCTGCAACTGCTCTTGCATGAGATTCAGTTGTTCCTTGAAACGGCGGTTGCGCTCTTCGCCTTCGCGCACCATCTGTTCGCGCACCAACACCAATTCTTTTTCCAACGTCTGCTTGTCGGCAGCCAGCCCTTTGTTCTCGCGATTCAGCGCCTCGCACCGTTCCTGCAACGCTGCCAAATGGTTCTCCATGCGTTCTTCGCGCTCCTTGAAATCCTGCGACTGCCGTTCAACTGATTCTTCCATCTCGCTCCAGCGTTTTTCCATCTCTTCCTCACGGACCTGCAACAGGGTTTGCAGGGAAGACATACGTGCCTTCGTCCACAAAAAAACAACGCCGGCGCCACATATCAAACCGGCGAACAGCCATAAAAGTTCCGTCATTTCTTCTTTTTCCTTACGTTTTATAACAAAATTACGTTTTTTTGTGGATAAAACAAAACGATCTTTGTATTTTTGTGACCTATAATCTAAAAAACAAACAGAATGGAACTTATACCCGTAAAAACGACAGACTCGTATTATGCTGAAGCCGAACGGCTCATGACGGACGCTTTCCCGCCCGAAGAACGACGCCCCCTGGACCGACAACGTCAATACACCGACCACAATCCGCTTTTCCACCCTCAGGTCGTTGTGGAAAACGGGACGTTTGCCGGACTGTTCAACTATTGGACTTTGGACGGATTCCTCTACGGAGAGCATCTGGCCACCTGCCCTTCCCTACGCGGCGGCGGGCTGGGACGACGCATCCTCGACACTTTCATCCGGCACGCCGGACAACCCATCGTGCTGGAAGTGGAGCCGCCCACTACCGACATAGCCACACGGCGCATCGGCTTTTACCGCCGTTGCGGTTTCCGGTTGTGGGAACATCGCACCTATATACAGCCTCCTTATGCTGCCGACCTCTCGCCGCTCCCCCTGCTCCTTATGGTGCACGGCGATTTGGACGAAGAGAAAGACTTTGAACATATCTGCCACGAAATCCATACGAAAGTGTACGGATGGCAGGGAGGTAAACTGACCAACGACTGAAGACAACCCATATGGCAGAAACACTTAGCGCACTCATCAAGTCGTGCAGCGACTGGCTCTGGGGATGGCCCATGGTGATTATCCTGTTAGGCACCCACTTGTTTTTAACCGTACGGCTGCGCTTTCCGCAACGCAAACTGTTCAAAGCCATCCGGCTCTCGGTACAGTCGGACAAGTCGGGCCAGGGAGACGTCAGCCAGTTCGGCGCGTTGGCCACAGCGTTGGCAGCCACCATCGGCACGGGGAATATCGTAGGCGTAGCCACGGCCATCACGTTAGGAGGACCGGGCGCCGTATTCTGGTGCTGGCTGACCGGCGTGTTGGGCATCTCAACCAAGTATGCCGAAGGACTGCTGGCCGTCAAATACCGCATCCGCACTCCGCAAGGCAAAATGCTGGGAGGCCCCATGTATGCCTTGGAACGGGGAATGGGCATGAAATGGCTCGCCGTCTTGTTCTGCATCTTCACGGTGTGCGCCTCGTTCGGAATCGGCAATCTGGTGCAAAGCAACGCCATATCCATGCTGTGCTACGAGACATACCGTGTGCCGCAGGCACTTACCGGAACGGCAGTAGCCGTATGCGTGGCTTTGGTCGTCATTTTCGGCGTGAAAGGTATCGCACGTGTCTGTAGCGCGTTTGTCCCCCTGATGGCCGCACTTTATTTCTTAGGATGCTGCTACATTCTGTGGGTCAATGGCGGCTATGTGTGGGAAGCGGTGAAACTGATCGTGGAATCGGCCTTTCATCCCAAAGCGGCCGGAGGAGGTTTTGTGGGTGGTTCCGTCATCATGACCGCCCGTTACGGCATCGCCCGTGGACTTTTCAGCAACGAAAGCGGCATGGGTTCCGCCCCGATTGTGGCGGCTGCCGCACAGACCCGCAATCCCGTGCGCCAGGCATTGGTGTCGTCCACCGGCACATTCTGGGATACGGTGGTCATCTGCGCCCTTACCGGCCTGGTTCTGGTATCCAGCATTCTGGCCTATCCCGACATCTCATATGCCGACGGACCGGCTCTGACCAAAGTGGCTTTCGACAAGATTCCCTATTTGGGCGCTCCCCTGCTCACGTTCGGCATCGTCACTTTTGCTTTCTCCACTATCTTAGGATGGTGCTACTACGGCGAAAAGGCCATGGAATACCTGAGCGGCAAACGATGGACCTTAGTCTACCGGGGCGTCTTTATCGTCGGCGTATTCTTCGGTGCCATTACGCAGTTGGCCGTGGTGTGGAACTTTGCCGACCTGACCAATGCCCTCATGGCTCTGCCGAACATCGTATCCCTGATCGGACTTTCGGGCATTGCTGCCACCGAGACCCGAAAATACCTGTGGGAAGACCGTCTGGACGAAGAAGCCGATCCGGAAGACAACCCGATGTAGAAAGGCCAGGCACCCGTACCTTACAAATAAATCCGGTGCGGCGGAAAGCTTCCGCCGCACCGGATTTTCTTACCGGCATCCCGTATCCCCGGGTCAATCCGTCTCGATACTGTTCAACAAGTCTGCCTTTCCCTCGTTGATCAGTTTCAATATCAATTCGCCGAACAACGTGTTTTGCCAGGCAAACCATGCACGGGTAAAGTTCTTCGGGTCGTTCTTATGAAAAGACTCGTGCATGAATCCCGTATCGGCATCCGTATTCACCAGCATTTCCACACAGGCTTTGATTTCCTTGTCGTCACGGCTCGTAAAAGCTTTCATCATGATGCTCATCGGCCAAATCATATCGTAACCGACATGTGGCCCGCCGATACCTTCGCCCGCCGTCCCCTTAAAGAAATAAGGATTGTCCTCGCTCCATATCAGCTTGCGGGTATTCTGATACACCGGGTCGTCTGCCGGCACGTCACCCAAATAGGGCATGGCCAACAGACTGGGCACATTGGCATCGTCCATGAGCAAACGGTTGCCGAAACCGTCCACCTCGAAAGCATACACTTTTCCGTAACGGGGATGATCGTATACGGCGTATTTCTTCAAGGCGGCCTCCACTTCATCCGCCAATTCACGACATTCTTTAGCCAACGTCTTTTCATGGTTCACCTCGGTCAATATCTCGGCCGCCTTACGCAAGGAAGTCACGGCAAAGAAATTGGAAGGCACCAGAAACTGAAACGTGGTGGCATCGTCGGAAGGACGGAAAGCCGAGGCTATCAACCCTACAGGCTTCACCGGATTGCCCCATCCGTTATTGGTCACGGTGTCGAGCGCACGCTCCGTCTTGCGTTGGAAGTGATAGGGGCCGTTCCCCTCCTTACGCTGCTGTTCCCGGAACGTCTGTAGAATGTATGCCACGGCTTGCAGCCACTCGTCGGAGAAGACACTGGCATCTCCCGTCACCTTCCAATAATGGTAGGCCAGACGAATGGGATAACACAGCGAGTCGATTTCCCATTTCCGCTCATACACTTCGGGCTTCATATCCGTCATGTCGGACGCCCAATAGCTTCCCGTCGCCTCCTTATTGAAGGCATTGGCGTATGGATCGATATTGATACACTTGAACTGACGGCGAATCACTCCGGCCAACATTTTCTTCAGTTCAGGATCCTCATTGGCCAACTGTACGTAGGGCCACACTTGCGCACCGGAATCCCGCAGCCACATGGCATGGATATCACCCGTGTACACGAAGGTGTCGTCCGCCCCGTCGAAGTGGACGGTCGTATCCAGCGTATTCGGGAAGCAATTCTCAAACATCCATGCCAATTTCGTATTCGTCAACAGTTTCTTGGCACGTTGTATCTGCTCCTCTACGGCTTTGGAAGTGAACAAACGTTTTTCGGGCCGATGGCTCTTCCACACACTGACCTGAGTGTTGTCCCGTTCGGCTACATACTCCTGCATTTCAGCCGCCCGGGTCTCTACCGTCATTCCGGCAACCCCTACGGCCACTCCTACAATTTTAATAAGATTTAAGTTCATAGCATTTATTGTGAATTAGTATTAAGTTGGGTTATCTTATAAAATAGATTTCCACCGCATGGAAACCCAAAGCACGGAACAAGGCCGTGAACTGATTGCGTGCATTGGCTTCTGCCCGACGCATATTCGACGGCGTCAGGCATTGGCGCAACATCTTCCCGTAAGCACGGTCGTACAAATCGCGGCGTGCGCCGTTCGGCCATTTTCCACTCTCATAGAACACCTTCGTACGGGCTTCGTCGATAAAATTCTTGTCCAACAAATGCACGGCAGGCAAACGGAGAGTCACGGTATCGCCATGCGCCTGCGCCCATTCTCCTGTCACCCGGTTCATGTCGATCCCGATGCGGGGAACTCCGGTGTACACAGCCACCAAGCGGTCGTCGGTAAAGAACCCTTTGCGTAACGTATCAGCCACGACTTCAGACTGAACCGACAAAAATTCCCATTGTCCGATTTGTTCGATACGGCGTATCTCCTGAGAGGTCAGCTCGATACGGTCATCAAAACCGACCTCCACCGATATGCCTCCTTTACGATTCCATTTTATCAGCAGCCCGATAAAGACAGCCAATACGACGGCCACGACCAGCCACTTCAGTGCACTCAACCACTTTCCCATTTCATTTCAGTTTTTCAGTCCGGCCTTCACGATCCAACAGCAACGGCATATCCGCCGTCGTAAAATCCTTACGGAAGGAAATCACTATATTCCGCTCGTCATAGCCTAACCTCGTCAACATCGGCACCAACACGTGAGCCGCATTCTCACGAGCCATCTCCAAAATGCCCAACTGCGGTACGGAAGCCAGAATCTCGTCTTCCCCCTGACGCGTAAAATCGGCCAACTCCGCAGAAGTGTAGTCCGAACGTGTCAAAGACACAAATTGCTTCACCTCATCGTGATTGATGCGCGAGGAGGTCACGACCACCCGTGGGTCGGGCAAAGTGACCACAATACGGTCGCCCGAACGCAACACATTCTTCTCGTCGAAGCCCGTGAAGTCAATATAAGCTTTCAGAGTTACATCGAGAGGTATCATGACCTTGCGTTCGCCGATAGGAACTTTTACGTCGAACGCCCGCTGAAAGAGATTTCCTTTCACTCGCAAAGGGTCGTCCTTCAACACTAATTTATGGACTTCATATTCGGCCGTATAAAGACGGGCACACTCCTTTACCTGCATAACCAAAGAGAGCGTATCGACCCGGACGGCTTCTGCTTTCGTCTCTTCCCCGCGACAAGCCGACAAAAGAGACAGGCACAAAACTATGACAAAGTAAAACGTTGTTTTCATTGCAAATGCTTGGGGGCTTCAAAGATAGACATTTATGGAATAACAGGCAACAAAAGAAGACCTAAAAATATAATAAACCGGCTTGTCCAACTCACCTTTTTTTTGTTCCTTTGTGAAACTGTTGAGAAAAAGAAGAAAATGCAGACACATTTCAAATTCCTATGTATGGCATGCACCGTACTGCTGTGCTACAGTTGCGGCGGAAATAACCCGCAAACCACCAGCGGATACAGTGAATATGAAAAACCGGACACGACAAATTCCGTGCAGGAAATGAAAGACTATCATTACAGTGCAGAAGTCAAAGTCGGACAAACGCGATATACGTACGACATCGTACGGGAGGTAAACGATACGCTTCCGTTAGTGACGGGGGACGACGGCGAACGCTATGCCGACAACTATATCCGGCTGCGCGTGAACCGCGAAGGAAAAGAAATCTTCAATAAAGTCTTTACCAAAAACCACTTCAGAAACTATATGGAAAAAGGATTCATATCCCACGCCATTTTGGAGGGAATGGCCTTCGATAAAGCGGACGGCAACAACCTGCGTTTTGCCACCAGTGTCAGCTACCCGGCTTCGGACATCTACATCCCGTTGTCCATCACCATCTCGCCCGACGGCAGTTATCAAATTACAAAAGATGAAGTCCTGGACACGGTGGTAGCCACAGACTCTACGGAAACGGAAGAATAATCCGACAAACCACGATGCCCGGTCCAAGTAAACTTAGGCCGGGCATCGTGGCTGTTCCCTCTCAACAAGAGAAGGGAACGTTATTTCATCAACTTTTCCAACTGTAATTTCAACTTCGGATCAGAAGGTCGTTTCGCATAGGCATCCACGATACGTCCATCCTTATCCACCAATACCACGCGAGGAACAGAACGGATGTTCATTCTTGCCGTAAAATCGGAACGGAAACCTCCGGGCAGATTCAAATTCAATACAGGTGATTTCCCGTCTTTCTCCGACACCATCTTTTTCCACAGTGCCATCAATTGGTCGCCGGTATCCAACGAAACGGACAGGAATTGAACCGGACGATCTTTGAATGTTTCTGCCAGACGGTCGAAGTAAGGCATTTCCGCACGGCAAGGAATACAGCCGGTGAACCAAAAATCTATGACTACCACCTTGCCTTTCATGTCGGATAAGGTATAAGCTTTCCCGTCTTGGGTATAAGCCGTAAAGTCCGGCATTTCCATCCCCCTGAGCAAGTCTTTGTTTTTTTCGCGCAAGGTAAGGTACTGTTTTTCTATTTCCGCCAAATCGTCCAAAGCTTTCCTGTCGGTAATCAACGGACGCACATCATCTACATATACATTGAAATCGTCAGAGAATCCCTTACGTAAAGTGAATCTCAGCATCTCCACCAGAAATCTCGAGCGTAGCTTCTCGTCTGTAATGCGCTCTGCATAAATCGGAAGATAATGGGTGGCGGAAACCGTCAAAAAGCCTTGTTTCTCCATCTCTTCCATAGCGTCTTTCATTACGGAGAACCATTTGGGCAGGCAAAGAATAAGGGAATCTCCGAAGGTAAGCGTTTTCAAAAAGTCATAATAATCCCGACCTGCATCGGCTCCATGTCCGAACATTTGCATGGTACGGGCATTCAATCTGAGGTTCAGAAACACAAAACGAAGATATTCTTTGTGAACCGCCACAAAGTTTGCAGGCAAACCGGAGCGGTCTAATAGACCGTATAGCTCTTCCAACTTCTCTTCATTATAACGCACCCACTCTTGAGAATAAGTTTTTATAGGTTCCGGAGCACGGCCTATATAACGATGTTCGTCCAGAAAAGTCTGTACCCGGGCTTTCGTACCGCTCCAAGAAAGTTTTTTCCCGTCATACAGTAATTCCAATGTATCTCCCGGTTCCACGTATAAAGAGTAGAAATTGGAATTGGCATCCACAAAGCGATAATAACAAGCACCGTCCACGACCGGTTTCATTACGGTGGTTCCGGGAAGAACCTTACGATACCCCGTCGTATCTTCCGGTTGCAGAAACACGTCTTCCGTACTTTTATTCTCGACCGTTATATACACTTCTTGTGCCTTGGCCCCTACGGTTCCTATCACCGTCAGGCATAAACCGCCGACTAAGCTTATCAATCTTTTTCTTTCCATCGTCATTTACTATTTTGAATCAAATTACTCGTCTGCATAGCCTTCAATGGGAACGGATACGTTAGCAAATGAGACGCAGGAGACAAGGTATAGGTTTTCCCTTCAATCACACGTGTCTGCGTCTCGTTGAACTCCGTAGCAAAACGTCTGAGGTCAAAGAAACCGTTACAAGTGAGGAAAAGTTCACGTTTACGTTCCTCGCGTACCAAACGTAATGCTTCTTCCGCATCGGTCGGTGCAAAAGGCTGATAGCGACCGGGAACCATACGGCAGGCACGCAATGTTTCCATATACCCCATGGCTTTAGACAGATCTGCCGCGTTTCCCTTACGGGCATAACATTCAGCCAACATCAGATAGACTTCGGACAATCTCATCCCGCCGGGATTCCACTTGATAGCCAACGTTGAAAAGTTACTGTCACCCGCCGGAGCCGTCTCGTGCTCGGCCTTGTAACGGATGCAATAACGATAGCGCAAATCCGCATCCTTCTGGAAAAGATCCAGCACTTGCTTGGGCACGTACATAGGATAAGGATCGGTATAAGTGGAACCGAACTGATACAACAGTTGTTCCGGGGCATCATACTCAAAAGGTATTCTCGTTTTCCATACATTCTCGACAAAGTCGTTCACTCCCGCATACTGAGGTTCGTCTATCGCCATTTCGGGGTACCCTGCCGCCACAAGCATCGGAGCAAAAGTGTTATAGCCTTCCGTCATATCCCACAACTCGTGCCCGGCCCGGGCGGCCTCCGCAAGTGCGGAATCGCATGCTTCTATACATTGTTCGAACTCCCGTCGGAATAAATGTACCTTGGCTTTGAAAGCGTATCCGAAAGTCTTGTCGGGACGAAACGAATTTGTAGCCTTATGCGGCAAATCTGGTATAGCCGCTTCTATGTCGCGCTGTATAAAATCATAGGTATAGCCGACAGACTGCTGTATCCCCACATCTTCCAAACTCTCGAACATCTTTTCCCTGACAATGATACCGTGAGTCTGATAGGCCGTAGCAGGATCATAAGGGCGGGCAAAAGTGTTTATCAAGAAAAAGTAATTGTATGCTCTCAACACTCGTGCCTGAGCTTCTCCCATCCGTTTGTCCTCTTCCTTTCCCTCGGACGAGGCAATACCGTCCACCACGACATTGAATTTCGTAATACGGTCATAACATGCATTGTAAGCTGCATTCTCTATCATATCTCCGGCACGATCGTACGACTCGTCCCAGAAATAGGCTACCGAGTTCAACGGATTGGTATAACTTTTCAACTCTTCGGCCTTATACCAACTGGCCTCACCGGCCAAAATCCAGCTATTCATCATATCATATTCGGGCGACCTGTCCTCTATCAATCCCAAATAATCTTCGGTAGATTTCAGCAAAGCCTTACCTTTGGGCGTAATATCCAAATAGTCGTCGCAGGCCGCCAACGTTACAACCATGCCGATACAAGCCGTCCAATTTCTTATTATATTCCTCATCATTTGTTCTTTTTAGAATTTCACATTAAGCCCTAAAACATAGCTCGGCATGATAGCGTCCGTACGGGTTCCAGTATTTGCATTGAAAGCCTCGGGGTCAATATCACGCTTGTTGGCAGCCCAATAACACAGATTGTCCACCTGAGCCTTCACTGTTATGCCTTTCATTTTCAGTTTCGACACAAGCCCCTGAGGCAAAGTGTAGGACACTCCTATATTCCTCAGTTTGATGAACGAAGCGCTCTCCGTATTCACATCGGCATATTTCCAATGATAGTTGCGTTCCCCTACATTGGTATGCAGTCCCATGGCCGGAATATCGGTATCCGTATGTTCCGGAGTCCAGCGGCGTGAAATATCTTCGTGAATCGCTCCTCCCTCGATAGCATTGTATGGATCATAAAGCGTTACCACATCGTCACGCAGAGCATGGCCGGTATAATAAACGACTTTGGCAAACACATTCAATCCTTTCCAACGGAAGTCGAGCTGCAATGCACCATTCCATTTCGGAGTAAGTTGCCCCACACAAACCACGGCATTCACATTACGCACCTGTTCTATGGAAATGACATTGCCGTTTTCATCGTAAACAGACGGGTCACCGGTTGCTGTCAAGCCCGCATAACGATAGGCATAAAGAGAGTTATAAGTATCTCCCATCTTATAGTTGGATGTAGGCTCACGCATCATATCCAATGCATCGGTGGGTTCATAATCCACTTTCTTGATTTCATTCTTATTGTAAGCTGCCGAGAAAGAAGTGGTGAAAGACATATCACGCTTCTTCAACCAATCGTAAGAAAGAGAGAGTTCCACACCATTATTCTGCATCTCTCCGTTATTGGCACGTGCCTTTCCATCGAATCCCAACGAAGGGTCTATGCTTTTATTGACCAACAAATCCGAACTATAACGCCGATATACATCAAAACTTCCCGTCAATCTGCCAAGCAACATGAAATCCATACCGAAGTTCAGCGTAGAGGTCTTTTCCCAACGCAACGAGCTATTAGGAGGAGTCTGCAACGTAGTAATGGGTGAATTCGTATAAAGGGAAGTAAGATAGTAAGCCAACAGATAAGGAGACGAGGTCTGGTCTACATTTCCCGTAATACCATAAGTCAGACGCAGTTTGAACATGTCCAGCCAATCCATTCCCGCATCTTTGACAAAACGTTCATTCGTCACATTCCAACTGGCCCCCACCGACCATAAGGGACGATAACGATATTTGGGGTCCGTACCGAAAAGATCCGCCTGTTCCACACGCACGCTCCCGTTCAGAGAATAACGGGTGTCGTAGGTATAACCGGCATTGAAATAAGCTGATACATAGCGATGCATTTCTTCATAGACGTTCAAGACCTCACTTCTGCGCCGCAAAGCGGAATAGAGCCCTCCTTCCACTCCGTCTTTCGACAGCGTGGCCCAATCGACCATAGAATATGTCAGGCGCATGTCATCATAGCCGTAGCGTTCGCTACTTGCCGAACGGTTCTTGTCCTGCCGTATTTCTCCTCCCAACAAAGCAGAAACATCATGCTTTCCGGCAAATTCTTTTTTGTAATTGAACTGCCCCCGCAAGTTATAGTAACTGGCATTCGTATTACCCGTGAGCAAATGTCCCCCGCGTGGAATATGATAAGTCAGCGTACCGTCATCATTGCGCGATGCAAATTCGTTGAGGATGGAACGCATCATATAGGAATTTTCCTCGTCATACTCATTGGTTTCGGCATGGTTTCGTTCATACTGGAATTTCAGCTCCAAATCCAAATCCTTGGTAATGTTGAAATCCGTGTGCAAGAACAGTTTCAGATATTGGCGGTCGGTCTTCTTGATGTTATGCTTGGACTCTTCCGCTGCGTTGAACCCCATATCGTAATATCCGTCCTGTGTGGCCAACTGTTCAGCCAGCACTTGATTATAAATATAACGATTCACCGGCTGGCCATCGTCGTCGTAAAGACGGTCATAAGGC
>ERZ839823.2174-NODE-2174-length-15955-cov-7.466101_pt1 | contig 15955 bp, 15 predicted proteins | sample MGYA00519862_ERZ839823 | MGnify/ENA primary metagenome ERZ839823 (study PRJEB31850, sample SAMEA3708853) | human gut metagenome | biome: human gut; feature: human-associated habitat; material: faeces | place: China | collected 2014 ...
CCATCAACCGCAGCATTACACTGGCAAAGTACATTGAGCATTGGGCGGCTGACATTGGACCGAAGAAACTTGCGGATTCTACGTTTTGCAGAGATTTGCAGGATATCCGCAGAATTCTGCCCGCGCTGGGTAACTATAAACTGACGGATTTGCGCAAGGAAGTCATCCGAGAATTTTACGAAGAAATGCGGCACACACCGCGTCTGGACGGCAGAGGAAATCTATCCGAGAAGTCAGTCGAAGGTTTACACAACACGCTGTGTGGCATCCTATCGGCGGCTGTGGACGAGGGATACCTTACTCACAATCCCGCATGGAGATGTTACAAACCGAAAGGACAAAAGAAAGAGCGCCCGGTAGCTGACGAGGAAACCGTCAAAAAGCTGATTACAGCGTTTGAAGGTCAGAGTATGAAGTACGAAACCTATTTCAAGCTGGTACTTGCAACCGGGCTGCGGCGTGGGGAAGCCTGTGGATTAAAATGGAGTGACATCAACTGGCGCAAGCGTACAATCCATGTACAGCGGGGTGTGGTCAAACTCAGTCACCAAGAATCAATCACTAAGGACCCCAAGACCAGCAGCGGTGATCGCATGGTGTATTTGAGTAAAGAAATGTGCCAGCTACTCAAGGCGTGGCGGAAAGAATGTGAGTGGGATAGGCAGCAAACCGCGAACGAAACCGTATCTGAAGATGACTACCTGTTCCGTCAGCCTAATGGAAAGCCGATGAATCCCTGCACATTTACATATCGCTTTAAGCTGATATTGAAAGCAAACAACTTGCCGCTGGATTTGAATGTCCATAGTTTGCGCCACACCAATGCAAGCCTGCTGATTGCGCAGGGCGTGGATGTGCGCACGGTGGCTAGTCTGTTAGGACACGCACAGGCAAGTACAACGCTGGATATTTATGCCCATGCGTTTGACAAGAACAAGCGAAAGGCACAGGAAAAACTGGGAAAGGCGATTGGATTATGATGAGAAAAATCAAGCTGACACGCGCAAACAAAAGTATCCTGCTGAAAGCACTTGCACCTTATTACTACCGAGAGAAAGCGCTTGGGCATAGCACAGAAAAACCGGGGCGACTGATACTGAAAATTGATTCTCTCCCAGCCGATAAAAAAGCTACTTTTTCTACAGAAGAAATCCGCCTCATGCGAATCACTATAAACAGGCTGAGGAACGAGCGTCTAGGAAAAGGGCAGTACACCGATGCGGCAGACGATATGCTGCTAAAATTATTCTGAAAATCAAACACTAACAAAAACAAAAAACCTCATTGCAAAAAACACATTGCAATGAGGTTTTCTGGTGCGACCGGGAGGATTCGAACCTCTGGCCTTCCGGGTCGGAGTTCCCAGACACACAACGCCAAACGGCGCTGTAAAGCCGTTTTTCGTCGGTTGTGCACAAATAAGAAAACCATATAAAAAGCCCGCGAAGCCTTTTCAACACTGGCTTCGCGGGCTTTTGTGTGCGTGGTGGTCAAATGGTGGTCATACATAGCCAACTCAGGCATCTTCTTTAACCTCAATCTTCATTTCTTTCAGCAATTCTTCTAAATTACGCAATGATTTTTTGAAATCATCCCAGTTATTCTTTAGGTCATCGGCTATTCGTTTGCTGATGTTTGATTTCACAACATCGCCATAAAGCATAAGCGCAGTTCGAATAATAAAGTCGGTGCCGAATCCCTCATAGGAATCTGAAAGAATTTTCCCGAACTCTGTTTTGGCACTGGGCCAGTATGCTTCTAAGATGGACATGGTTATTTCCGATTTGCGAAGGGCTTTTCCGCCGCTGTTAAAGCGAACGAACATCTCCAGTGCGTCGTCCTGCCGCATGTCCCATATTTCCGTATAGCGGATAAGTTTCTCCACAAATATTTTTTGATATAACTTTATAAGGATGTCTCGAGCATATTCTTTGCTGTTTTCAGGCACATTCTTGATCGCATCTTCAATAGCTTGCGCCCTTGTCTCTTCGTCCTGAAAACGGCTTCCCATGATAGTTCTAATTTCAAATTGAGTTGGACTTAGTTTTCCTGCTTTTTCGGTGAATTTTATATCATATTTTTTGCTGTTATATTCTTCTTCATCAATTGCAAGTTTATTTTGATTGAGTTCTATAACCAATTTTGCAATTGTGGTGCTGGCACTCTTTTTTCGAGAATACTTTTGCCTAATGTGTGCTTCTCCCAATAAAGAAAGATAGAGTGATGTAAGGCGTTGCTGACCGTCAAGAATGGCAGTATCAGATATTTTTACATTGATGTTGCTTAAGCCGTAGTTTACACTATCTGCTTGTTTCCGGCTGTCAAATACGACTTTAGTAAGGAAGTTGCAGATATTTGTATCCCAGGTGACATTATCATCATTGACATGCCAAAACAAAAACGTTGCAATGGGATAATCCAGAAGAATGGAGTCCCAGAGCTTTTCAATTTGTTCCATGCTCCAAACATATTGACGCTGAAAAGCTGGCATAACATATTTGCCTTCTTCAATGTGGCGAAGAGCTTCGTATATAGTAATGCTGTTATCATGTAGCTTACTCATAGCTGAATTTCTCCTCCATAGTCTGACAGACTTTTTTGTATTTTACGACATATTCAGCTGTATGTAAAGAAACCTTCCGTACAATGTTGGACTATTGATTCAAGACAGTTGCAAGTGGCGGGTTGCAATTATGGGCCTATGCTCGCAAAGCCTAAGAGACTGGCTGTTTAGATGCGAATGCGTTTCAGCAAGCTCAACTATCTGTTTGTGCGGCATTCTTGCGTTTCAGTCACAAATCTGTTAAAATTATACACAACACTGTCAGAAGTTGTTGCACACATTGGCAGTATGACGGTTATAAGTCAAGTGCTCTGCCGACTGGTAGAGCACTTTTTCATTACAAGGCATAGTGGCTGCAAAATTACCAGTAGTTCTGCTACTGCGGAGCTATCGCAACGATGTTAAGAAAGGACGCGGACAGCATGAAACTGTTGTACTCTGATATTCTCCCTTTGGGATTAGAGAAAGATCAAACTACTATTGCAAGCTGTTTTGATGCCCTTATTTCAGAATCCGACGGTGTGGATATTGCCGTTGGATATGTCTCGAGACCAGCTCTTGAAGAGCTTGACGCACTCATTTCAAAATATCATATCGGACATGTCAGCCTCATTATGGGCATGTATTACATTGAGGGAATGCCGGAGAGCACATATCGAACTGCTGTGGCGCTTAATGAAAAATGGAAGACAGCAGGAATCGGAAGCATCCGTGCGGTTCGGCCATTTAAGTATCATGGTAAACTCTATGTGTTTCGTAAGGAGGGGAATATTAAGGCTGCCATTATTGGCTCTGCAAATCTGGGCGCAATCAAGATGGACGCCTCGAACCGGAGACAGTATGAAGTATCAGGTTTGACTACTGATTTATCTGAGTGCAGAGAAATCTCTGATCTCATTGAAAAGCTCAAGCGTAATAAGTGCTCTGCTGACATCGCAGACATTGCTGACATGCCGCTCATCCGCGAAATTAATACTTCTTTGACCGGAGTGGATACCGTTGAGCAGGTGCCTCAGGCAGAAGTTGAGATTTATGACCGCCACAAAACGGATGTTTCTTTTGTGCTGCCAATTAAGGTTCCGGCTTTTGCCGAGCGCCACATGGATGACGGAAAGCACTACACAAAATCCAATCTGAATGTATGCTATGCAGCGCCAAGGAGTGCAAGGAAATCTCGTGACTGGTATGAAACCCAGCTTACTGTCAGCAAGAGCATTACCCTGCTTCCAGGGTACCCTGAAAAGAATGCGGCCTTCTATGTCATAACTGACGATGGCTATACATTTAAGGCTCATACCACAAGCGATGGCAATAAGCAATTCAGCGCAGTGGGAGATGAGTTGATCCTTGGCAGATGGATTAAAGGCCGTCTGGCAGCGGCCGGCCTTGTCACCCCTGTCAATGACACTCAGCTTGACCATGACCGCCATGGAATGATTACGAAAGAGATGCTGGCTTCTTACGGCTGCGATACTCTTGTGCTGACCAAAACGAATCAAAAGATGGAAGATGAGGAAGGAAATGTTCTTGATGTGTGGTTCCTTTCCTTCGAAGCATCCCATGAGGAAAGGGCTATTGAGTGATGCAGTACCTAAAGACATATCTCCAAACAATAACTGACCGGGGAAACATCCGCCTTGCAGAGTCCATATCTAAAACAGCGGAAGAAGTCGGAGTCCAGCATATAAGCAGATTCTCATTCTGCAGCCACGAAATTGGCCTGTTGTTTGGAAATGTGCAGTCTGGAAAAACGGGCCAGATGTTCGGGATCATAAGCAAAGCCGCGGATATGGGCTTTCCTGCCTTTGTTCTGCTTACAACTGACAATGTTGTCCTCCAACAGCAGACGCTGGAGCGAGTCAAGGCTGATTTGAAAGGGTTTTGTATCTGCGGAGAAAATGATTCGGGACTTTTTATTGAGAACCGGCTTATGGATCCTGTGATCATAGTCCTTAAAAAGAACGCACGAATCCTGCGGCTTTGGGCAAACGTTTTTGCTTCAACAGGGTTTATGAAGGGAAATCCCCTTTTTATTGTTGATGATGAGGCGGACGCTGCGTCCCTAAACACGCTTGTAAATAAGGGCCGTCAATCTTCTATCAACAAATATCTTGGCTCTATTAAGGACGGGGCATCCAGCAGCATATATCTTCAGGTTACTGGCACACCCCAGGCTGTTTTCCTTCAGACTATGGATTCTGGCTGGCATCCCTATTTTACCTACTATTTCGAGCCAGGAGATGGATATCTGGGTGGGGATTTCTTTTTTCCTAAGAATAAAACTGCTGACTGCATTGCTTTCCTTGAAAAAACGCCTAATCCTGAACGTAGTGTCGTTGTTCATCATATGGCAGTTTCCGGGCAGATCATTGCCTCTGGCGGTGGTGTGTGCAACTGCCTGCTCCATCCCAGTGTTAGGCAGGCTGTGCATGGTAGGTATGAAAAAGCCATGCAGGCAGAGCTTGCATGGTGTCTGAATCATATTGATGATGAGTTTCGTAAGGAGTTGAAAACAGTTTACGAGGCGCTTCGCCCAGAAAAAACGGAAAAAGTGGATTTTGAGGCGGTTTTCCTGTCGGCAAAGAAACTGTTGGAAAATCACGAAGTAAAGATCTTGGTGATGAACGGAAAACACGATGTGGACAGTTCTGAGTATTCTGTTGGCTCCAATATTGTGATTGGTGGAAATACGCTTGGGCGCGGTGTTACCTTCCCGGCACTCCACACAATTTATTACACCAGAACCAGCAAAAAGCCTCAGGCAGATACCATGTGGCAGCACAGCCGAATGTTCGGATATGATCGTGATCCCGGCATGATGAAAGTCTATATTGACGAACCACTTTATAAACTGTTCTCTGATATAAATGCCACAAATAATTCGATTATCTCTCAGATTGAAAAAGGCGCAGAAAACATTAAGGTTTACTATCCGAAGGGCTTGAACCCAACCCGCGCCGCAGTGCTTGACAACAAAAGCGTATTTGCCCTTTCCGGTGGAACAAACTACTATCCTTTTGACCCGGATAACAACGGCATTGAAGATTTAGACAATCTATTGGCAGTGTTTGATGATAAAGAGCCTTCTTACCAGGTCAGCCTGCGTTTGATGAAGGAGATATTTAGTCACATAACATCTGCCGAAGATTTTGATGTGCTCAGTTTTGTCTCTGTACTCGATGCAATGCTTTCAGAAAAACCCTCTGCACAAGGAATGTTAATTGTCCGCAGAAATAGAGACGTAGCTAAGGGGACCGGTGCGCTGCTGTCCCCGAGCGATTGGAACCTTGGAGGCTCTTTCTCGAACTGTGTTGTGCTGACCATGTACAAAGTAACTGGACGCAAAGGATGGGCAGGAAGGGAACTTTGGATTCCCAATATAAAGCTCCCCAGCAATATGGTTTATTATGATGTAAAAGATTCTGAAGAAGAATCTGCTGAATGAGTGTGTGTTTATGGATGATTTGACCCCGGAGCAGCGCAGAAAGAATATGCAGGCAATAAAGAGCAAGGATACAAGCATTGAACTTCTTCTGCGGAAAGCTCTTTGGCAAGAAGGCATACGGTACCGGAAAAATTATAAAAAACTGCCTGGAAAGCCTGATATTGCAATTACAAAATACAAAGTTGCAGTATTCTGCGATTCGGATTTCTGGCACGGATATGATTGGGAAAACCGTAACCATCGCATTAAGTCGAACCGGGACTATTGGATCCCTAAAATCGAGCGAAACATGCAAAGGGACAAAGAAGTTACCACCCAGTTGCAAGAAGCCGGATGGGTTGTTCTTCGATTTTGGGAATGGCAGATAAGGAAGCACCTCTCCGAATGTGTTGATGAGGTGAAAAATGCAATCACATCTGAAGACGGGAACGGGGAGGAGAACACAGCACAGAATGCTGATGATACATTATGTTAGATGTGAAAAATATTAGGCTTTCCCAGGAAGAACTTGACCGGTGCATTGAGTTTTCGAAGAAAAACGCACCGAGTCAGCAGGCGATTGAGATTGGACAGCGAACCACAAAACCGCGCGGTACCAATGAGATCGCAAGGGACAATTTAATTGGGAAAATAGCAGAAGTTGCGTTCAGCAAAAGGATGAAGGAAAACTACAGCATTAATGTGCCCTTAGACTTCAATAATTATCCACGTGGTTAATGGGACAGTCAGGACGCTGTAATCAATAGCTGGCGAATTGATGTAAAAGCCACTCGGCAGAGTGGGCACTGGATGAGGATAGAATGGAACAAGTTGAAATTTCGTCAGCGTGACAACAACCTTTCGCATCTTTATGTTATGTTTTCTGTGGCGTGGAACCGGGCTTCTGATTGTCCAACAGGCCTTGTCAGCTATGAAGGCGCAGCGTCTTTAAAACGCCTAAATTCTGAGTGCGCAACTACAAAAGTGCTTCGCAAGGGAGATGTGATTCCTGGAACGCACGCTATTCTTCAGGCAGATAATTATAGAATTGAGTAGCTATACGCAGATCTAGACGGCATTGTGCAGCATCTCACTACAAAAAACACAGAAATCGTTAACTGCAAAGTTTCCTAACCCGTATAATGGCCAGACAACAGAGCAGATTCTCTCGACTGCTAAACTGGATGAAACGAGATCTGGGAAAACGGATGCTGAGACAAAGGTCGAGCCCGGCATTCTCTCAAAAATGGCTTTCTGGACCAGAAAACTGCTCGGTAACAAATAGGAAACGATGGACTTGTCCAAGAAGCACGATATTTGACTTGGCGAGGAGGAGGGGCGGCATGATTACTGCAGACATAACAAGAACGGTGTTGTTTGATCCATTGGTGCTTGATGTGAATGAGCTTTACATCGTATCTGGATATGCAACTCCTACTATGCTGTCCTGGTACATCAAAAACCTGTACCACAAGACCCGCACACCCATAAAAATCTCATTGCTGGTTGGTATGGTTCCGTTTGATGGCCTTAGTGTCAGTGTGCACGAAGGCTTTGTGCAGCTGATCCGTGATGATAAACCACAGGAAATCCAAAAGCTGGAATGCAGCTATATCTATGATGACCCTGCGGTGCATTCCAACCTGTTTATCTGGGCTAAGGATGGTGTCCCACAAAAAGCTTTTGCAGGTTCAGCATACTTTGTTCAAAGTTCCTTTGTCGGGCATCATCGACAAGAAACCATGGAGCTGTGTAATCCTAAAGAGGCTATGCGTTACTACGAGTCTCTGATAGGCCGAAGCATTTACGCCCAGCATGCAGAAATAGAAGAGTATGTGCAGATTCATCCTACCCATCCCGTTCTTGATCGAGAAAATACCCTCTTGGAAGGTATTAATACTGCACAGGCTCGCTATGAGACAGTTGCTTTGAGTTTGGTAACACGGACGGGTAAACCTGGTACCCGATCCGGCCTGAACTGGGGCCAGAGGCCAGGACGCAACCCCAATGAGGCATACATTTCTCTGCCTTCTAAAATCGCAAAGAGTGGTTTTTTTCCCCTGGAAAAGCGGCATTTTACTGCAATCACAGATGACAGGCACCAGCTGATACTGCGTATCGAACAGCAGAATGACAAGGCCATTACCACCCCGGCTAGAAACAGTGATTTGGGTGAGTACTTCCGCAATCGCTTGGGATTGGCCAACGGCGCTTTTGTGACGCGCGCTGATCTTGAGAAATATGGAAGAACTGATGTTGTCTTTATGAGGCTGGATGAAGAAACGTATTATATGGATTTTTCTTCTTGAGGTAGAGACTTATAGAAAAGAACGGAGAATCTCAAAAAATATCAAAAGTATAGCGAACGAGAATAATCCTCGCCAATATAGAAAGGAGATATGTAACATGGCAAACACGGGAGATTCGTACATTGTAACAATTAATAGGTCGCATCTCGAATGGGGTGAGCATCGATATACCGATAGTCGAGGAGTTGTCTACGGTGAAGGATATATTATGATTCCGGCGAAAGAAGCGCGCCGATTTAATCTCTTGAATACAAACGGAACCCAGGGTAGAGATGTTTGGGGTGAAAATTTATTTAACTGTAGGTCTGCGGATGGAAGTTTTAGTTGCGTTCTGCGCGCGCAAGGATGCAGTAATGCAGGAGACCCTTATGCAAAACAGTTTGCTGGCGATAATAACCTTAAAGCACTGGGGGACTGGTATTACAGAATAGGAGCACAGGTGGGAAACCAGGTAAAGGTTACTTGGTCCAGCCCTACAGATATTATTATTGATCTTGTATGAAAGTAAATGGCGGTATTGCACCTTCATAGTGCAATACCGCCATTTTTAATTTTATTCTTCGATATTTGCAGGCATAGATTCGTAAGGAATGCCGGCAAAGGACTTTAAGATGGCTTCAAAAATAATTTTTGCTCCAATGCATGGCACTGCCATGCCAATCTGCTTCCGAACGCTTTCTTTATTACCTTCAAAAACATAAGTGTCTGGGAAAGTCTGAAGTCTGGCGCGCTCGCGATTGGTCAGAGCACGGGGTTCACTCCAATGATAAATATGGGTGCCGCCGCCACCGCTTCCTGTAACTGTGTATGCAGGCTTATCTGGATCAAGGCGTTTGTAAATCTGGCTTATCTTTGCCCCGGTAACGTTCAGTTGCAGATGCTCAGGCAAATCTGCAGTAAATGCATTCTCTCCAGGCTTAATAAAACTAAGCCGCTCAACAACAGTAGCGGATTGCTTGGTGAGTTCGTTGTTAGGCGCATCTTTTGGAATAGGTGGCACTTCGATTGCGGTGCGACAGGTATTGTCTACTTCTGCATAAGGTCTATTTGAAGGGACTTTAAACTCAACGTTAATATCATTTCTAATTCCGACAATAATAATCCTATGCCGTGCCTGAGGAATACCATAGGTTTCAAATTTATATAGATTGGGATAGAGTTTATAGCCAGCATCCCGCATAGCATCAAGAATGATAGAGAATGCTTTTCCGTCATTTGCGTTGCGAAGCCCGCCCACGTTTTCTGCTAAGAACCATTGAGGCTTATACTTTTCCAAGACTTTGACGCCGTAGGAGTACAATGGCCCGTAGACGCCGTCGATTCCTCGCTGTTCACCAACGACGCTGAAATCATTGCATGGGAAACCGAACGCAAATGCGTCAATGGGGGCCAATTTATTGAGATCGAATTTTCGGATATCTGCATGGTACACTGTTGCGGGTGCATTAGGACAGATGTTCCGGCGATATGTTTTGCAAGTGTTTTCATCATAGTCGTTTGCCCAGGCGTGCACAATCCGAAAATTAGGATCTCCAATGTCTGCATTCATGGCTCCCCACGCTAAGCCTCCTGGCCCGCAGAAAAGTTCACCCAGTTTAAAAATCATTATCAGATACCTGCCTTCCTTTGGTCAACAAGTTGATTTGCGTTTGGATGCTTGAATGTTCTTCTTCATTCAGAAGATTAGCGTTTTCAAAGAGAAGCTGATATTCTGATAGATCACTTTCATCCAAATAGCCTGCTTTGATATAAAGAGGAATAACATTAACCCCATAGAGTTGCGCTAGCTTCTTTAATTCAAGTGGAGAAAAATCCCTGCCTTCGCTACGTTCCAGCCTGCTGAGTTTGGAATCTGTTACCCCGCAGCGCTCCTGCACATCCTTAAGGCTGAGATGCAGTTCGTTTCGCAGCTCCTTCAAATAAGTTCCTAAATCACTCATCATAGTCCCCTCTGCCTCGAATTGCCCCTCATTATAACATGAACGCTGCGTTTTTGCAATATTTATTTTGTAATGCTGCGTATTTGCAGCAATTTGGAATAAGAAATCAAGTGGGTAGAAAACCATATTGATGATAATATATGTGTTTGGTGTTCCTCGCTCTTTTCGGGTCAAAGTGTCATTAAAGAATCTATGAAAATCCAGTGATAGGGAAGTTTTTAAGACGTAGCGTAGAAACAAGGAATCCAACATAAGGAACCTATTGCTGCCTCTGACTAAAGAATATCAGTACAATCCTCGACTGGAGCAAGCTAAGGGAAGTACATGGAAGAGAGGACGGATTTGGTTTAAAATCCTGTTTATAGTACTTGTGCTCTGCTATGCTTATAAAAAGGACATCCGTAAATTGCAAAAGTGAAGGTAACATTTTAGGGGTAGAAAACGCGGGAAAAGGCGACGTTCACTTCTACAAAATGAACCAGCAGAGAAAACTGTCGAAATGCCGAAATATCATCACGTTTTTTTGTGAGAACTTTTTTCTTGAACCTTGCATTGTTTGATAGATTTGGCCTTTATCATAAAACTACGGCGTAGAAGAGAAAGCACGAGAGGATGGACGAGTGGGGCACCGGAAAGCCACATGGATTACCAGTAGTTTGCTTGTGTTGCGCGCCTGAAGAGCCATGTGGCAATCTGATTTGGACAACGAACCTTATGGGTGCAAAGTTTGTCGGTGTTGTATTTCTCACTATATCACAAACTGAATCTTTCCAAGGGTCAGAGTAGAGATGTGGGAGTTCGCATCCCTTGTTTTAGCGGTTTTGCAAAGCTTTCGCCCCAGCCACCGCTGTTTCTCGAAGCGCCCTCGCCTTGCGGCTGTCTTTCAATAAGAATCAAAAGAGAAAAGGTAAAGGCGTGTATTACTTTTTTGTGGTAAAAAGAGAAAGAAGAGGGCCGATGAAGGTACGACAAGGGGCAAAGGCTACTCTGGCAGCCCGATAGCAATCCACATGGCTGTCCAAATAGGGAATAAACCTTTGCTACGAATACAGCTGGCAATCCACATGGATCGCCAACCGTTTTTTGCTCGCTTAAAATTGGATTGAACGCCTTCCGTGCATTTTCAGAGACTGATAAAAAGAAAAATGTAGTCACAATTATAGCGCTTATATTTTGTTATGCTCATAAGAGATGGTGGATGGATACATCTTTGCAAAAGCATCTTTCCCGGCGGGTGACTGATTTTGCTAGCATAGCGTTTGGATATCCAAACGCTGTTTGCCTTGGGAGAACCCAAACCCCTGCCAATCCGTCTGACTCATATAGCCAGGACAAGGAACCCTACATGTAGGGTTCCTTGTCCTGACGGATTACCTGACAAAGGAATCCTGCATAAGGAACCCCGGAATCACTGCTGGATGAGACGGGGGTAAAGGCAGGTACGGTCGATTTTGAAGAAGCGGCGTTACAAATCAATCCTTGGCGCCCTTCTTCTTCAAAATAAAATGAAAAAAAGGGGGGCATGTGGAGCAGAACAATCAGCACGTTCAAAAAGCAAATTGACATAATAGAGAGGATGTTGCGATGACCCAAGACTTAAATCTGTATACAATGCAAACTTTGTTTGAGCAGCCCCTGGAACCTATCGATTTTCTGGTAGACGGCCTTTTCGCACAGGGACTGTACATCCTGGGCGGTTCGCCCAAGGTGGGCAAAAGCTGGCTGGCACTGCAGCTCTGCCTGGCAGTGTGCATAGGAACGCCTTTTCTGGGAAGGCCAACACGGCAAGGCGAGGTACTTTATCTCGCACTGGAGGACGGCCCCCAACGACTGCATTCCCGTGCGCTGCGTCTGACCCAAACTGCCCCTGCCGGACTATACCTTTGCGGGCAGGCTCTTCCCATCGGACAAGGGCTGGAACAGCAGTTGGAACGCGCGCTGGAGGAACACCCCGGCATCCGGCTGGTCATTCTGGACACGCTGCAGAAGGTGCGTATCGAGTCGGGAAATGGAATGTCCTATGCGGCAGATTACCGGGATGCGTCAGCACTTAAAAGTGTTGCCGACCGGTACCACATTTGTCTGCTGGCGATCCATCACCTGCGCAAGTTGCCGGATGAGGATCCGTTTAACCGGCTGTCCGGCACGAATGGTCTTTCCGGCGCAGCAGATGGAAGCCTGGTCCTGCTGCGGACAAAACGGCAGGAGAATACAGCTGTGCTTTCAGCAACAGGAAGGGATATTGAGGACCAGGAAGAAACGCTGGAATTTGATGATTGTCGCTGGAATCGGACGACCGACCCGGAACAGCTTCAGTTTGGCCTGCTTGTAATGCTGCTGCAAAAACTGCTTCGGCAGGATGTGTTTCAAGGCACTGCAACCGAACTGGCCGACTGGATGGGAAAGGAAGGCCTGCTCTTCGGACCTGCACAGCTTTCCCGGTATCTTCAAAGCCGGGGACGGCAGTTGGCAGAAGCAGGCATCGGACTGGAAGTGAGCCGCACCAACAGCAAAAGGACCCTGCGGCTCTGGCTTGGTGACAGAAGTGACGGTTGTGACAGCATTCCCGGAGAAGGGACAACATCGAATATGCTGTCACTGCCGTCACCAGCGTCACAGGCTTCGTGATGGGAGGCGAGCAGGATAGCTTCTATCAAGCAAAGAGGTGAACGAAAATTCAAAATCACTGTCTGCAACGGGTACCGACCCGGAGGGCAAAAGCGGATGCAAAGCCGTACCATCGATGTTCCGCAAGAGATACCCAAACGCGGCATTATGCAGTATGTCCATGCTGAAGCAGAACGAATGGAGAAACGGTACCGCTGCGGGATGGATGAGGACGACCGCACTACCTTTGAGCAGTACGCAGAGAGCTGGCTTGCACGGCAGACCCATTATAAGCCCAGCACTCTGGCAGGGTACAAACGCCAGCTGGAGGTCGTTTATCCGTACATCGGCGGAGTGACGCTGAATAAGCTCCGTCCGCTGATTCTGGAAGAAATGTGTGCGGAACTGCGCAAACGGAAAAATCGCCGGGGAGAGCCTGTATGTGAAGCTACGGTGCATAAGTACCTCGAAACAGTCTCAGCGGTATTGGAGGACGCGAAGCGGAACGATATTCTGCTCTACAACCCTGCCCATCGGGTGCGGGGTGTTCGGGTGGAAAAGAAGGTGCAGCGCGTCCCCGCCGAATTCGAGATGCGCAAGCTGATGCAGTGCATTTTGCAGGAGCCGCTGCTCTACCGGGTGTTTTATCTGACCGCCATTACCACCGGGATGCGACGGGGCGAACTGTGCGCCCTGCGCTGGAACGACCTTCACTGTGGCGGGGTTGTGACGGTGCAGCATTCCCGCAGTTCGGTGCTGGGACAAGGAATTGTGGAAAGTAGCACCAAAAACCACCGTACTCGTACTGTGGTGATCCCGGATCTGGTGCATGATTACATGGGAGAGCTGTTTCTGGAGCAGGCGCGAGCAGGACGTGTCATCCACCCGGATGACTATATCTTCTCCACCGTTGATGGACCGGTGCACCCGGATTCCTTTACCAGACGGCTTCGCAGGATCTATCAGAAAAACGACTTTCCACCGGATTATCATCTGCATACCCTGCGGCATTTCTTTGCTACCTATCTGTTGCAAAACAATACCAGTAAACAGGTGACGGCGGAACTGCTGGGCCATGCAGACACCAGCTTTCTGGAACGCACCTATTGCCATCCTCAGCTGGAGAGCAGGCAGCAGGCTGCGTCCGTATTGGCTGAATGGATCCAACCGGCAGAGGACGAAGCATGGGCACGTGAGCAGGCCCAAATGAAAACAGATTCTGCTGGATGAAAAGCAGGGGCGACGGGTGACCGCCGCCCCTGTTGCTGTTGGTGGTATGTGGATAAAGGTGGCACCCAATTCTTGTTGGGTTTGGTGATAGCTATGTGTCGCAGATGTCGGTATGCTTTGTTGTACCAAAACACACAAAGGAGTGGTCAACACATGGCAAGCATTCGAAAACGCGGCGAGAACAGCTATCTGCTGGTAGTGTCCCGTGGGTATGATTATCAGGGGAATCGATTAAAGCCAGCGCAAAAGACTGTTCACCCACCTATGGGCCTGACACCAAAACAGAAAGAAAAATGGCTGAATGAGCAGGCTGTCCTCTATGAGCAGGAGGTGAAATACACCCCTGGCCAGCCGGTGGATCACAGTATGACCCTGGCCAAATACATCGAGATCTGGCTCGAGCAGGTGGCACCAAAAAAACTCGCTGCCAGTACGCTGACACGTGATAAGCAGGATATCCGTCGTATCCTGCCCGCACTTGGACACTATAAACTGACAGAGCTGAATAAGGAGATCTTCCGAGACTTCTACGATGCCATGCGCCAGGAGAAGAATGAAAACACCGGTAATGCGCTGGCAGAAAAAACAGTGGAGGGCATCCACTCCTGCCTGTGCAGTATTCTTTCCGATGCGGTGGAAGCTGGTTACATTACCCATAACCCTGCATGGCGGGCCTATAAGAAAAAGGGCATTCCCAAGGAACGGCCGGTTGCAGACGAGGAAACAGTGCAGCGACTCATAGCGGCACTGGAAACCCAAAGCATGAAATATGAAGTGTACTACAAGCTCATCCTTGCCACCGGGATGCGCCGGGGCGAAGCATGTGGCCTGCGCTGGTCAGACATAGACTGGCGGCAGCGGGCACTCCACATTCAGAGAAACGTTGTCAAGCTGAGCCGACAACCCATTCTAGTCAAGGAACCTAAAACACGGGCAGGGGTGCGGGTGGTATATCTGTCGAAAGATCTTTGCAAACTGCTGCGCGCATGGGAGAAAGAATGTCAATGGGAAAAGGAGCAGCAAGGCACTGGTGCGCTCACACAGGATGACTACCTGTTCCGACAGCCTAATGGCGACCCTATGGTGCCCTGTACCTTCACCTTCCGCTTCAAAAAAATACTTCGTGAGAACGGTCTGCCAGAAAATTTGAATGTGCACAGTCTGCGCCACACCAATGCCAGCATGCTCATCGCCCAAGGCGTGGATGTCCGAACGGTGGCGGGCCTGCTGGGTCACTCCCAGCCCAGTACCACACTGGACATCTACAGTCATGCCTTTGACAAAAACAAGCGTCTCGCCGGGCAGAAGCTCAGCGAAGCGATGGGGATATGAGAAGGATGCAGCCTGTAACGCCGAAAAAACGACGTGTGTCACGCTGAATGCAGCAAAGACGAGGAACGACACCATGGGAACGAAACCCGCCCCAAACAGCGAATTTGGGGCGGGTTTGGAGGAGCCGAAAATCGACTGAAAGGCATACCTGCGAAATCATATTGTATATGTTTTGGTTTGTGACACATTATGTCACAAATCAAAATCCATACAAAAAGACCGCTATGCGAAAACACAGCGGTCTTTTTGTGGTGCGCCCGACTGGATTCGAACCAGCGGCCTTCCGGGTCGGAGCCGAACGCTCTATCCAACTGAGCTACGGACGCACATCTATGAAAACCGTCCGAAGACGGGTTTCAGCTATTTAGTTATAAGTGGTCAAATAGTAGTCAGACTACTACAAAACCGAGGAGTGCGATGCCGAAAAATGGCTTTGTTATGCGGTTTTTCGGCTGCGCCCAGTTACCTGTCGGAGTTGTCGGAGGCCAGTGCTCCATCCAGCTGAGCTATGATCGCATATATTGAGAAAACGCCATGCTGACATGTTCCG
>ERZ839823.2185-NODE-2185-length-15882-cov-3.617805_pt1 | contig 15882 bp, 23 predicted proteins | sample MGYA00519862_ERZ839823 | MGnify/ENA primary metagenome ERZ839823 (study PRJEB31850, sample SAMEA3708853) | human gut metagenome | biome: human gut; feature: human-associated habitat; material: faeces | place: China | collected 2014 ...
ATCTAAAATAAAAAAAGTTAATAAAGAAAGTGAGCAGATTGATTAAGAGATGGGATATATTCAAGATTTTCAATTTGTGATTTTTTTGATATATCCCATTTTTTTACGATATGAGAAATATGGAAAGAAAATCAAAATGGGACAAAGAATTTTCAACTTCATTTTTAGATGAAGTTATTTTTTTAAAGTCTAAAGGAATTAGATATACTTGGGTATATACAAACGAAGATGGTATTTCTGTTTGGAAATTTAAAAAAGAAAAGCAATTATGGGATGCTCTTTCAGAAATGTATTCAAGTGAAAAATATATAAATTAAGGAGGATAGTTATGAAGAAATTAAATTTAAAAGGAATTTCTCCTAGTTCTATTACTACTGTTATAGTTTTACTTATTGCATTAGTTAATGCAGTTTTACAGATATTCGGAATTAATACTATTCCTATTAGTAATGATGAAGTTTCAGAAATTGTTTCTATTGTATTTTTAATTATTACTTCATTATACAGTACATACAAAAATTTCAATGTCACTCCTGCTTCTCAGGTTGCACAGAACATTACTGATTCAATTAAAAACGGGGAATTAGTTGCTGAAGACATAGAAAGAATTTTAGACAAGATTAAAGAAAGCAGGGATTAGTATGAATGGAAACTATAAAGGAACTTACACAAATTAATTATAGCACATTAATAATTAGTGTTTTTACAATTCTTTGTGCATTTAAATTTGTTTGTGAATTGCTCGATTGGTTTATTAAACGTTTGGGGTTAGAAACAAAAAAAATGCGACAGAAACGTGAAGAACATGATTTGTTGATTGCTACTTCTAAAGCACTTAATGAACTAAAAGAAAAAGAATGTGAAGACACTAAACGTGCAATTAAACACGATAAGGCAATTAAGGAAGATTTGGCAAAACTTACTTCAATGTTTGTCGAGAAGGAAATAAATGACTATCGTTGGGAAATTAATAACTTTGCCACTAAAATTTCAGAAAATAAACCCATAAATAAAGATTGTTTTAAACATTGTTTTAAAACTTATGCTCTTTATGAAAAGATATTGGAAGAAAATAATTTGAAGAATGGTGAAGTTGAAAACTCGATGCAAATTATTAATGATGCTTATCAAGAAAAAATGAAGAATGGTAAATTATAAACTTTGAAAGAGCGATTTCATTTTGGAGTCGCTCTTCTATTATGTAAAGGAGTGAAAGGAAGATAAATGGCAACTAGAACAAAATTTAATGTTAATAAAGATGTTAGCAAACGAACTTATAATGGAATAACTTTTGATTCTGTATTAGAAATGAAATATTACAGAGATGTTCTTTGCCCATTAGTGGAGAGTGGCGATGTGGTGAATTACGAATTACAAAAACCATATGAGCTACAACCAAAGTTCATACATGACGGAAAATCTGTTCAGCCAATTAAATATGTGGCTGATTTTTTTATTGTCTATAAAGACGGTCATGAAGAAGTTATTGACACCAAAGGGTGTCCTGATAGTGTTGCAATTTTAAAAAGAAAATTATTTTGGTATCACTATCCTACTGTTGATTATAAGTGGATTTGCTATTCAAAAATTGATGGAGGATGGCAAACTTATGAATATGTTAAAAAACAACGAGCAGAAAGAAAACGAAATAAAAACAAGACCATGGACTAATGAAGATAAAGCAATGTTAATTGAATTGTATCCCAATCATACAAATAAGGAATTATGTATTATATTAGAAAAAACAGAAGGTCAATTAAGAGGAATGAAAGAACGATTAGGACTTAATTCTAAATATAATAAACCATTAACTGAATCAGAGCAGAAAAAAATAATTGAATATTATAATAACCATCAAGATTATTTAGATTTAGATACTTTTTCGAAAGACTTAGGAAGATCAAAAATATCTATTTCTAGGTATGCTGGAAAAAACAATTTAACAAAGCATAATAGGAAGAAACCAGAAGAAATTATAGCTAAACAAAAAAATAGTTATAAAAAATATATGGAAACTAATGAATATATTAATAATGTAAAACCAAAACAAAAAGAGCTTTTATTATTTTATCTTCAAAATAATCATCCTAAGGGGATGTTAGGGAAACATCATTCTGAGGAAACATGCAAAAAATTATCAGAATCTCATATAAAGCTATTTAGAGACATGTCTCAAGAGGAAAAACATAACAGAGCGATGAAAGCCGTTGAAACTAAAAGAAAAAATGGTGGATTTTCTACTACTTCTAACTCTTACTCAAGATGTAAAGGTGGAATAAGAGACGATTTGAATCAATATTTTCGTAGTGCATGGGAGGCAAATATTGCAAGAACTCTAAACTATTTACATATTGAATGGAAATATGAATATAAACGTTTTAATTTTGAAAATGAAATTGATGGAGTTTTAAGTTATCAGCCTGATTTTTACTTGCCAACTATTGATAAATGGATTGAAGTAAAGGGTTGGATGGACGAAAAAAGTAAGAAACGGTTAGATTTATTTAAGAAGTATTATCCAAAAGAAAATGAAAATTTATATCTTGTAGACGAGTCTACATATAAAGAAATTGAACCAAAATATTCATCGTTAATTAAAAATTGGGAATACAAAAATAATTATAGAAATCATTTTGTTGATAAAGAAAATCCAAGAACGGAAATATTTGTCTACTTTTAAAGAGATATAAATCAAACCCCATTAGCTTTAGCTCATAGGTAGTTCACACAATTAAAATAAAGAAGGAATAAATATGCAGTATAAGTTTAAATGCCCCAAATGTGGGGAAAAATATATAATATCAATGCCTATTTCAGAATATACACCTGATGGACATTATTGTAAAAAAGATAATACAGAATTAGAACGAGATATTTCCGATTATGCCGGTGGCTCTATTTGGAAATGTACAGGTTCGTATTCTTCTACTTCTATCTAGTAAATGAATATTATAACATATTTTTATATGTACTTGTGAAAATTTTTTCATTATACAATACGAGTATAAGATAAAACAATTTGTACATAGTAGATATATGGAAAATAAATTATGGTATTATAGAAATAAAAACAACATCACATTACAAGAGCTATCACGTTTAAGTGGTATATCAGTTGCCGAATTAAATCGTATTGAAAACGGCTATACAAATGACATATTATTAAAAAATGCAATTGCTCTTTCAAAGATTCTTCATATAGATATATACGAATTGTTTTGTATTAAATAATGAAGAAAGGGGTGATAGAGTATGGAGAAAAAGACGTTTTATAAAGTCGTTTGTATTGATGAAAATGATGTTTTTGAATACAGAATTTTAGAAGATGTTAATAAGGATACACTAGATGAAGTACATAACTTTGTTAAAGAAAATATTAACAAACATAAAAATGCAAGATGGCTTTTGCTATCTTGTGAATTGCAAAAATAAAATATTAAATTAGAATCAAGAGACTAGGATTCCTAGTCTCTTTTTTGTTTGGGAAAGGAATTTATATGATTAAGAAATTTAAAGATTATTTAGTTTATAGAAAGAATAAAAAAATATATAAGAAAAATATTGCTATGTTAGGTGCTACTACTCTTCCACTAATTAATCTTATTACATCTAACGGATTAAATTTTGTTGCATTTGCAACAAGTGTTATGAATGAATGTAAAGGATTAGAACATCAGGAATTAATAAACAAACTTGAAAATATTTATATGGAATCTCTTAAGATATTTGCAGATAAATTTGAAACTACTAATGAAAGATTATTTGAAATTGTTAAATATATTGCAAATTTAGATAAAGAAGATATAAAGAAAATTGTTGTTGATGCTCAATTAGAAACTCTAAATAAGGAAAAATAAAATGACAAATTCTTTAAAAGATTTAGAAAAAATAATTAATTCATATATAGTTGAAGCAATGCAATTAACACAAGATGAAATATATAAAATCTTAAAAGAAAAAGTTGATGATTATTACTCTGAACCTGTTTTCAACTCTCCTGATAAAGAAACTCCTGTTGTATATCGAAGAAGTGATAAATTGAGGGATTCTTTAATGAAAAGCGAAATTATCCAAGGTAATAATGGATGTTCTTTTACTGTAGGATTTTCTGATGAATATTTAGCGTTTCATTATCCAGGAAACACGAAATGGGATGCCAATATTTCAGCAACAGGTCAAGATGTTTTGGAATGGTTTAATGCCGAGTCTCATGGTGGAACTGTCGAAGGTTCACATCAATTTTGGGACGAAGCACTTTCTGAAATAGATGAAAAATATGGAGGATTATTAAATCTTTTTAAGCAAAACTGTATAAAGGTTGGTATTCCTATAATTTAAAAAAATAATAAAGAAAGGAGATTATAATGGAGAATGATTTTAAAATTGGCTTGGTGGGTTCTTTAGACTCGTCAAAGTCTAAGGAACAAATTAATCAAGATATAGAAAATTTGAAGAAACAACTTTCGAATGTTGAAATTAAGGCTAGTCTTGATGGCAACACACTAAAGAATTTAAGTTCTCAATTAGATTCACTTCAAATTCAATTAAAAAACATAATTATCTCACCACAAGCCATTAATAAAATGGTATCTCAAATTAATTCCTCTTTAGGCAAGGTTAATTTAAACAATATTAGTGTAGGCTCTACTTCTTCTGCTCAAAAAGTTGGTCAGCAAATTGGACAACAGATTAACAATGGAATTAATAATGGATTAAATAATAAGGCTTTAAAAATTCAAGACAATATTAATTTAGGCACATATGATGCGAAACTCACACAATTAGAAGAAAAGCTTAGAAAACTTGGTCTTAACGAATCAGAAGCCAAATCAAAAATTCAAGGTGTAGTTGGTGCATTGAAGGATTTAAAAGAAGGTTCATTTGACCAATTAATATCAAGGGAAAAGAGTTTTAATGATGAACTAAAACGTTGTCAAAACAACGCAGTTCAATTAAAGGCTGATATTAATGGCATTTATAATCCAACAAAGCAAAGCAGTCTCTCGAATAATATTTTAAATTGGCTAGCTAAAAATACAGCAGCAACTAAAAAAGCTAAAACGGAATTACAAGATTATTATAAACAATTAAATAGTGGAAAAGTTTCTATTGATAATCTAACTCGAATTGAACAACGTTTTAAAGCAATAGATGCTGAACAACGTTCAATGGGAAAACTTGGTAAGACTTTTAAAGATCAATGGGCGGGAGCTATTGATTCTTTTAAAACTTGGCTATCAGCTAGTTCTGCTGTTATGTTACTTGTGTCCAATGTTAAAAATGCAGTTTCTGAATTAAAGGAAGTTGATACTCTTTTAACCGAAATTAGTAAAACTTCTGACAGAACAAAAGAACAATTAAAAAGTTTAGGTAGTGAATCATATAGCAGAGCAAGTAAGTTTGGTATTAAAGCTACTGATTGGTTAACTGGTGTTCAGGAAATGAACCGAAGTGGTTTTTATGGAGAACAAGGTAATGAATTAGCAGATACTTCTGCTCTTGCACAATCGGCTGGTGATATGCCTGCTGAAATTGCTAATAACTGGATTTTGGCAACAAATAGCGCTTATAAGTATCAAGCACAAGCTGAAAAACTTAATGCTGTATTAGACGGTACAAATGAGATTAATACAATGGTCTCGCTATATGGAAACATATAGCTTCATAATTGGCTTTTATCGAGGAAACTCCTGAGAAGGACAACCACGAGGACAAGTTATGCTAAAATATGGTAGAAAGAGGAAACTATTAATAATAAAGAAATAAAATCTTGGGAAAGGGTTGTAAAGTGTTCTTTTTGTGGAAAAGAATATATTACAACTAAATATAAAATTGAACAAAATAAAAAAGGATTATTTTGTAGTAGAAAATGCTATACAGAATTTAAAAGAGAGGAAATGAAAGGAAAAAATAATCCGAGATATACTAAAAAGAAGAAATTAAAATGTGATAATTGTGGAAAATCTTTTGAAAGAATTCCTTCTACTTCTAATATTTCTAATTCCGATGGAGAAATTCACAATTTTTGTTGTAAGGAATGTTATTGGGAATTTAGAGGTAAATATTACATAAAAGATAAAGTTCATAATTATAATAAACATCCTAATGAAGAAACACGTAATAAAATACGAAAAGCTACTTTATTACAATACAAAAATGGAATACTTAACAGACAAACCAAGCCGCAAATTCTTGTAAACAATATTCTTAAAGAATGTAATATATCATATGAAAATGAAAGATTATTTGAATATTATTCGGTCGATAATTATTTAACTGAATCAAATCTTATAATTGAAGTTATGGGTGATTATTTCCATGCTAATCCAACAATATATAAAAAGGAAAAATTAGATAATATACAATCTAAAGATGTTATCCGAGATAAACGAAAACATACATATATAAAAAGATACCATAATGTAGAAATTTTATATTTGTGGGAATTGGATATTAAATTAAGACCTGAATTATGTAAATTATTAATTCAAGCATATATTGACAACGATGGCAATTTGAACAATTATAACTCTTTCAATTATTCTATAAGTAATAATATATTAAATACCAATTCAAAAATTATAAACCCGTATTTTATAGCATAACCCCCTAACGACTACGTTATATTGCAGTGATGTAATGTACACGCCAATTCTGATAGGTATAGCCTGTCTCCTACGTCTTACCAACGAGGACGAAACGTAATAACGCCGAGAAAGATATAGTCTGCACTCACGCAATAATCTAAAAATGAAACGTGAGAATCAAGAAGAAATTCTTGGTCGCCATTATATGACGCTGAATAAATATAATGGTCAGTAACTAATTTAGTGAAAGTAACAGGTGGAACAAACAGAAATTCAGTAAATATGACAGACATGGCAAACGCCATGACTACAGTAGGTTCAAATGCAGCTAATGCAGGTGTTAAAGTAGATGAATTATCTGCCTTAATAGGTACTGCTGTTGCGACTACTAAAAAAGAAGGTAATGAAGTTGGTACTGCTTTCAAAACTATTTTTGTAAATTTACAAAATACTGCTTCTAGTAAAATTCAAAATACTTTGGAAAAAGCAGGAACTTCAATGACAACAATTGTAAATGGTGTAGAACGGTTACGTTCTCCTGTTGCAATTCTCAAAGATTTAGCAAAAACTTATAATGAGTTAGACCAAAAAGATCCATTAAGGTCTGAAATAACGAGAAATATTGGAGGAAAGCATTATGCTAACATTTTAGGATCTACACTGGACGGGTGGTCACAATATTCTAAAATGGTTAAAGATTATTCTGAAGGTTCAGGCTCAGCAATGGAGGAGGCAGATTTTTGCCTCGTTGTATAGAAATATGCAATAAGAACATATTTAATTGCAGGTAACGTGTAAAGCCTTGCACCACAATAATCAGGAAACTAGATTATGATGGGACGAAAGTAGAAACAACGCAAGGATGATATACGGTCAAAAACCTAAGTATCAAATTTCCTAATTTTATACAAATTAGGAATCACTGTTCATGCAGCGAAGTACCCTAACGTATTCCGTAGACCATACGGTACTTGAGTCGAGGGTAAACGTTCACAGACTATCCCCTTTGTCGGGATTTGGAAAATATTTTGATTGATGGAAAATAATAAAATAAAGGTGGAAATCCTGAATATCCAAATCTATAGGAGTAGGACGCAAATTGCAAATGGCGTTGGTTAAATACCTTTAAACGAAAAAGTATGCTTGCTACCTAAAGGTGTGAGTAAGAAATAGTCGAGTCTTATATGAGGATATAAGAAGTTGTTGATTAAATTGTTTAGATAATAATATTATTTTAATTCGTATACCATATTGGAATAATGATGATATAGAATATATATTATTTGATAAATTTGTTAAAAACAACATAATAAAAGAAATATAATACAGTAATCAACAACTAATATCATGTTGCGAATGATATTGAATATAACGAAATAAGTCGGCAAATAATTGGGAAGGTTCGATGAATAGACTTTCTAATTCCTTTACTAAATTTATATCAAATTTTGCCGATTCTGATGTCATAACAAGCGGAATTAAATTGTTATCAGGAATTGTAGATGTTGCTGATGACATAACAGGTGGCTTTAATAAAGCAAGTAAAGCAATAAGTAACTTTGGTGGAATTTTAGATGGTGGAAATTCCACTATAGGTATGGTTGGTGCTGGTATTGGACTAGCACAAAGTTTAACAGGTCATGGTGAAATTGTACTGCGCCCACTGTTATAAGATTGAATATAATGTCATTCAATTAACGTAGCGGTTGCAGACCTTTTGTGTACTTTAAACACAATAAATCTCGAATAATGCTGGGAATCCCTAAAGCCAACAATCACAATTATCAAGGAAACAAAGATAAAATGATGTTAATAGCAAAACAAATGTTGGATGTCATACCCATGAAAATTGGTTAGAATGACGTAGTATGTTAAGTCATACGATATGAGTGCTGAAATGTACTCCTCTATCACAGTGGGAGGTCTATAGGTAGGTTATATTGATAACTGAAAGCAGTCGTTGGCTAAGTTATATAAATAATAGTTGTCTTGTAGTGATGCACAAGAATGTCAACGATTCAGAGGCTGGCAAGAGCAGGCAGATTTACAGACTAATGTTCTTCTGCTTGGATATACAGTCCAGATTTGCGAAAGCAAACGTAAAGCATCAAACAGTATTATGCTGACTTCTGAAAACAGATAATATTGTTTAAAAATTAAATTAAAAGAAAGGAATTTTTAAAATATGAGAAAATTTATTTATACATTAAAACAAATATTACCATTAACTTATTATTCAAAGTACAAAGTCCAGAATGGAGTTAAAGAACTCGCAATCTGGACTCAGTGGTTTGGTAAACCATTTAATATTAAGCGATATACTTTAGCCGACTAATGGAATTTAGTTCCATTACATTTTGGACATGGTGGCATTGTATCGGAATCATCATCTAATACAATCACCTGTCCACAATTGTCGCAAGTATATTGACCTTTACCGGGTTTTTCTCCTGTATTTGGCATAATTTTATCCTCCTTTCTTAATCGTACATAATGTTATAATAATATTATAGCACTATGTTTATAAGATTAATAGGATGAATCTATGGTTTATAAATATTTTTAAATTTGGTATTGACTTTTTGTTCGACACAATGTATTATATAAAATGTAATTATCGTTCGACAGAAAGTAGGTATTATATGTCAGCAAAAATTGGACGACCACTTTCTGATAATCCAATGGGTAAACGAATAGGTGTTAGGCTTGATAACAATACACTAGAAACCCTTAATAAATGTTGTGAGGAATTAAACCAATCAAAATCGGATGTTATTCGTGCCGGAATAAACCTCGTAGCAGAAAAATTATCGAAAAGTGAATAAAAATTGAGAACCGCCCTCTCCTAGCAAGATTGAAGCGATTCTCATACATAGTCTGTTGTCAGACATATTTTATTTTACTCTATGTCAAAGTAAAAATCAAGATATGGAGGAAATTAAATGAATAAGATTCAGGAATTTGTAAGCAAAGACTTTGGAACTATTAGAATGGTTGTTGTAGATAATGAGCCTTGGTTTGTTGCAAAAGATGTGTGTGACATCTTGGGAGTCCAAAATGTAACGCAGTCTATGCAACAATTAGAAAATTTTGAACGGTCTATGTTTAACATAGGTCGTCAAGGAGAAGCAAATATCATTAGTGAATCTGGGTTTTATACTCTAGTTCTTCGTAGTAGAAAACCAATTGCGAAACCATTTAGGCTATGGGTAACACAAGAGGTTCTTCCACAGATTCGCAAGATTGGTGGCTATATTCCTATTAAAGATGACGAACCAGATGAATTGATAATGGCAAGAGCCGTTCAGATTGCAAACGAGACAATTAAACACAAGGATGAAATAATTGATAATCAGAAAAAGAGAATAAAATCATTAGAAGAAACTGAAAAGGATTGGAAACTTCTAATGGATACAAAAGGAACTTTTTCAGTAAACGAAATTGCTCACTTCATAGGAATTGGTGAATATAATTTGTTTAAATATATGAGAAACATTGGATTGCTTTTCAAGAACGAAAATAATGATAATGTTCCATATGAAAATCCAACAAACAGAACTAAATTTATAGCTGTTCCTGCTATTGCCCCTGATGGAACTGCTCATATACAAACACGAGTCAAGCCTGATGGTATTTCTTACATAACAAAGTTGCTACGCAAATATGGATATTAGGAGGTAGCATAATGAAATACATAAAACTTATAGCATTAAAAGTAGATGACTTCTCTTCTATTATTTTCTTTGAAAATAATTATAGAATTGATGATACTGAAATTCTAAATGTAGACAAACAATGTCTTGAAAATGACGGTTGCGTTTGCATTGTCTTTAGAATGACAAGTAATACTAAAATTAAATAATATACAATAAAGAGAATGGTTCAACACCGTTCTCTTTCACGTTTTAAAAAGCCCACAGAATAAAATCTGTAGACTTTGTATATAAAACTCCCCTTGAAATATTATAAATTATTAATGTAATAATTAACAGATTTTTTAATCGTATTATTTCGACTTATATCGACCTTAAAGAATATACGTTCTGATAGAATCCTGTCGATTATTGGTATATAATGGTAATTATAATATTGATGATTGGGAGGAAGTTATATGATTGATAATAATAAAAGAGAGAATGATAATGGTGATAATGCTAAGACTGTTAAGCATAGCGATGTCTCAGAAAGTAATTCTGCTCGTTTTACAATACAGCCATCAAATGAAAAACCATTTGATATTTCTCTTATGACAGGTAATTCACCAGAAGGAGATGAAGAAAAATAATAAAAGATTTTCAAGTTATATTAAACAATTTACCTTTGTTGTTACAATATTTTATACCGGGATTTTTAAGTTTAAAATTAGGATTATTTTTAACATCTAAGAAAATAAGTATAAAAATTACTGCTATTTTTAGTTTAGTTATTAGTTACACATTAATGTGTATTATATCAACAATAAGATTAATAAATTTGTTTAAAAATATTCCTAACATTATTATGATAAATTCTTGTTTTAGTATCTTGTTGGGTGTTATATTTAGTGTTTTATTTGCAATTTTATTTCAGGTAAAATATGTAAAAGCGTTTATGGTAAAGCATTTTCATAAAACATTTAATGATGATATTTGGCAAGATGTATTTGATTTAAAAGACGGTTGTAACATTAAAGCATTTTTAAAAGACAAAGATTATTATATAATTGGACATTTGAAAAGTTATGAAGAAAAAGGAAAGGATTCTTGGATTGCTTTAAGTGGATTTTCTATGTATAGTAAAAAAGATAATACCTTATGTAAAAACCATCCTGATTATTCGAAAGATAGTTCAATTATTATCACTTTCCGTTTTTCAGACATAGATTATATGGAAATTTTTTAAGGAGGAATCGTATTATGAATCAACTAAATGATTACGAATGGGGAAACTAAATTATAAAAGTTGTTGTATATTGGTAATTTTGCACAATTATCTTCTATATTTTTATAAAAATTTACATAACATTTTTTCTATATTTTATGTATAATATAAGTAAGAAATCAAATGATTTCATTAATGCGTGGTTGCCGACACCGTAAGTCGGGATTTAATGCTAGGTATGCTTCGACCGTAACTGAAGGATTTAATGCTAGGTATTTCACCACCGAAAGAGTGAAAATTTAATGCAGGGACGGAGAGTAGGTCTTCGTCCTTTATTGTATACATAAGGAGAAATATGTTAAAATTTTACGATATAGATGAGAATTATGTAAAATACTTACAGACACTAGATGATCAAGTACCAAATATTCACTATAGTACAAATAATAAATTTGTTTGTGGAGTTGTTCTTAATATTAATAAAGTTAATTATTATGCACCAATATCTCATACTACAAAAAAATATCAAACAAGTTTATTGATATATAATGAAGCAGTTCCGATATCTTCTATTAGATTCTCATTTATGATTCCAGCATATGATGAAGTGCTAACAGAATTAAAATTTTCTGAAATTTCAAAACGTGATGAAAAATATGCAGATTTGCTTAAAGCTGAGTATAATTATTGTAGAAATAATAAAACTAATATCTATAAAAAAGCTCAAGCAGTATATAAAATTGGATGTAATAAAAATCACAGATTAAATTATACTTGTTGTGATTTTAAAAAACTCGAAGATGAATATATGAATTATAAAGACACCAATTAAGGTGTCTTTTAATTGCTCTACTTCTACCATTTATATCCACAGTTCTTACAACACATAGTTTTCCTCACATTAGAACTAAACAAACCAAACATAGCACCACCTACAACTTTTTTACCCACCGATATTTTTTCTACGTTGGTACTTCCGCAAGTTGGACAATGTGGTGTATTTGTATCCTGTTGAGCTGCTTGTTCGTTACTTTCTTGTTGTTTCAAATTAGCTTTGAATTGACTCATCTTCAATTGATATTCGATAGGATTTATTTTTGTTGTATGTGTTATAAAATATTATAGTCCCCATCAAACTTATTATCATTATACTTATTGCACCAATTCGTATGTTTTTTGATAGATTTATTTTCGATGTTAATTTTAATTCGTTATCTTCCTTGTAGTATTCAGTACCGATTCGTGTAAAATTATCAAGGCTTTCCTTTGCGGCATCAACTTCGTTGTTTGATATATATATAGAACATCCAATTATAACAATAATAGAAATTATAAAAACAACAACAGAAATTTTCATTTTTATTAAACATGTATTAATAAAACTAATACCACAATTAGGACATTTTGTAGCTTTGTCAGAAATCTCTTTTCCACATTCAGGACACTTAATTAATGCCATCTCAATCATCTCCTTATAATTTTGTTGTCAGAAGCAACAATTTATAAGCTTATTATAACAGAATTTATATGGCAGTGCAATATAATTTCAAAGATGATTCTTGGAGTGGTATTGGTGTTGACATTATAAAGTCAATTAAAGATAAGATAACTGGAAATTTAGATATTTCTGACAAAACAAAAAAGGATCTTGAGATATTAAAAGACCTTCAAGGAACGACTGGTGCAGCAGGTGACTTAAAAAGTTTATTCTCAGATATAGATGAAGATTTTTCAAAGTTTCTTGATAAAGTTGATATGTCTGGTGATGTGTTTAAACAATACCAAACACATATGAGAAAAAATCAAGAGTCTACCTCTCTCTTCTCTCGTGCCACAAAGACCGCAGGTTCTGCACTCAAAACATTAGGTGCTACTCTTGGCTCAATGGCTGTTTCTTGGGCGATAAGTGAAGTTATTTCTTTGGCGGCTACAGCAATTGATAATTACGTTAATCGTGTTAAATATGCAAAAGAAGCCTTAGATGACTTCTCTTCTTCTGTTAAAGACCAAGAGGGTTCATTGTCATCAAATGAACAATGGATTGAACAAAATGGAGATAGATATGCTGAGTTAGCAAAAGGTGTTGACGATTACGGACACAATGTTTCATTAACAGCTGATGAGTTTAGTGAATATAGAAATATTACTAAAGAAATTGCTAATATGTTTCCTGAAATGGTATCGGGTTATAATGACCAAAATGATGCTATTATCAAGAATAAGGGTAATGTTGAAGCATTAACTAAAGCGTATGAAGACCAAAAGAAGGCTCATTATGCAAGTATTAGAACCAATGCAGGTGACACCTTTGATGATTATAAAACGGCAGTTGAAGATGATGGAAAAAATGCACAAACATTAAATAATTTCATAAATGGTTCAAAAGAAAAATTTATTAATGGGAATAGTGCTATTGATACTTGGGTAGAAGTCTTTAATGATGATTATGACACTATGGCTGAAATATTGAATAATAAATTCGATTTTTCAAAGCTGTCAGCACAGGCTCAGCAAAAAGTCAGAGATGTTTTTACTACTTTAAATGCTACTGTCAACTCTGAAACCGATAAGGTAAGACCAATTTTAACTGCTTACTTATATGGTGAATCATCTGGTTATGATGATTTAAATGATGACGCTAAAAGTGCTGTTCAAACATTTGTCCAGAATCTTGATAGTTCTTTCTTTGAAAACTTTGATTCTGATACAGATATGGAATCATGGATAACTCAAAATGTTATTAATCCATTAAAAGATGGAATTGATAGCGAAGATTTGGCTATTAGAATTCAAACATTATTTTCTTTAAACGAAAAAGATTATAAGAGTTATGCTGATTATATTAAGGCTGTTACCGATATAATCAATTTTCTTGCTAATCAAAAGGATACAAAAGGAAATAAGGTTTATACTGACGACCAAATCAACAATTTAAAGACGCAATTTGGCGTTGGCGATGTTGATTCTAGTGGTAATGTATCAGGAAATGCTCTTATAGATGAAACTAAAAAGAAATATTCTGGAATCAGTGGAGTCAATGAATATATTGATACTTTAACACAAGATGAATTAAGATATATCAACGGTCTTAAAGGTGAAGTTAAAGATGTTGAACAATTAAAGAAAAAAGTTGAGTCATTAAATAAAAAACCTAAGAAAAAGAATGAAAAAGTAAATGATACTTTTATGTCTGGTTGGGCTGATTTAGATACGACAGATAATAAAACTTATAAAAACACCAAGAAAGATTTATTAGAACTTGCAGAAGCAGGTAAATTAACCACTGATACTTTTAAATCTGTAACGGGGGCAGAAACTTATTTCGATTCAATTAATTTAAGTGCCGAAGAGGCAGTTAAACGTGTTAATCAATTAGTAGATTCTTCTAAACAATTAAGTAGTTTAAAAGAAGGAATTTCTAAAATTCAATCTGCATATTCTCAGAAAAAAGAAGATGGTGTTGTACAAGCCGATACTCTTGCTAGTATGCAAGATGAGTTTGGAAATCTAGGTAAAGCATGGGATAATTATAAAAAAGTTTTAGGTTCTACCACTTCTACTCTTTCACAGTCTAAACAAGCACAAAATGAATTAGCAAAAGCATATTTGGAATCTAATAATTTTCTTACAAATCTTGTTGATGAAAACGGAAATTATGACGAATCAACTAAACAGCTTTATATTAATCAATTAAAAGCTATGGGTGTTGAGAACGCCAAACAAGTTGTTGAAAGCTATCTTGAAAATACAGTAACTACCCTTACAACTGCTTATAATGGTTTATCAGAACAGGAAAGGAAAAACGTTGGTAGTGCCGCTGATTTAAGTAATATGACTACTGAAGAAATTATTAAATTAGCCACATTGAAAGGTACTTCTGATGCAGCAAAGCAAGCATTGTTACAATTAGCAGTTCAAAATACTAAATGGACTGACTTGGATGCTAGCGAAACCATAGCTCAATTAGAACAAATTGCTACTTTAGCAGGTGTTTCTGTTAATCAATTAAAAGGAGTTGCAATATTAAAAGATATTGTTAGTTCTGAAAAAAAGAAAAAGAAAGCTATGAAAAAGGATCTTACAAGCTGGGAAGATCCAATATTAAGTGGTAATCCTTTAGGTCTTAATACACCTCAGGCTAAAGTAAATGGTATTACTATAAATGGTTTAACTAAAGAAGAAAAAAAGAAGAATAAAAAGAAAAAGAATAAGGCTACAAAACAAGCTATAGATCAACTTTTGAAGGAATTAGGATATGACGATTCCCCTGTTAAAATTAGGATTCCTGATATTGGCAAGGCGTTAGATGATGCGACTAAGAAAACCAAAAAAAAGTCTAAATCTTCAAAATCAAAAACTAAACAGGAATTTGATTGGATTGAACGCCGTGTTACTGTTCTTAATAACAAAATTTCTTTACTGAATGCAAAAAAAG
>ERZ839823.2186-NODE-2186-length-15878-cov-2.670796_pt1 | contig 15878 bp, 7 predicted proteins | sample MGYA00519862_ERZ839823 | MGnify/ENA primary metagenome ERZ839823 (study PRJEB31850, sample SAMEA3708853) | human gut metagenome | biome: human gut; feature: human-associated habitat; material: faeces | place: China | collected 2014 ...
TCCGCCTAACCCGTGTTCTCCTATTTCGATTCGCCAGATGTCCAGGCCTCCTAATCCTCCCGGCATGTCGGAAACGAAATACAGCCATCTGCCGTCCGGCGATACGGTAGGATGGGCAAAGGAGGATAAAGTGTCTTTGGTGATTTCCAACAATTTGGGTGCGCCCCAACTGGCATCCGTACGCTCCGAAGTATAAATCTGTGCATATCGCGGATATTCGGGGTCATGCGTGCAACGGGTGAAATACATCGTTTTGCCGTCCGGCGAGAAAGCACAAGCTCCTTCATCGTACTCACTGTTTATCTCGGATTCTACCTGTTCCGGCGACTGCCATTTCCCTTTATCGTCTTTTCGGGAGATAAAGATGTCACCGGACTTGATTCCTGTGATGCCGCTCAGTTCGTTGCCTGTAGCCTGTGGGCGTGTGGAAGTCAGGTACAGCATGTCCATATCATCCCCTGTCAGCATCGGGCAATAGTCCGAACGGCGGGCATTGAGTAGCGGTTCTTTCTTTATCGAATACAATGTAGGTTTCTGTTTCCAGATGGGCGCCATGGTACAGCCCTGTAGGCCGTGACGTGCCAACACGTCGTCCGGTTTGTACTGAAGGTAAATCTCATAATTCTGCAACGCTTTTTTGTAATCGCCGTTTTTGCGTTGCATTTCAGCTAAATAAAAATAAACGATGCTGTCCGGGTAGTTGTATCGTGCCGCATTCTGGTATGACCCGATAGCCCGCGAGGTGTAATTGATACGCCGGTAGCAGTCTGCGGCTTTATAGGCCCGTTCGCCCCTCTTTGCCCGTTCCTTGGGTTTGGTCCGCATATAAGCTTTCCGGTATTCGGCGGCCGCTTCGAAATATTCTCCGATGGCGTAGAATTTATCTCCTTTTTTCACATTGCTTTCCGCACTACAGCCTGCGAGCCATAGTGTCACGAAAACGACCCCAAAAAGAGAAATCCATTTTTTCATATTCCGTTCGGTGTGCAAATATAATTTTTTTATTTCATTTGCCCTTGCAGTTCACTGCTTTTTTTGGACCGTAACGGTTTTTAATGGTCTCTTTGTGGGGTCGTTGTGCAATAGTGAATATCTCGTTTAGCGGATAATGATTTTATCTTGTTTTACGCTACCGTCGGTGAAGGTGGTCTGACGGATGTTGATACCCTTGCGGGGCTGCTCTAACTGTATACCGTTCATTGAATAATATATCGTTCGTGCCACAATTTTACCGCCGGTCGTTTCGGATACCTTACTGCCTTCTACAGGAATGAATTCGAACGGGTAATCATTCGGGGTTTCCGTCGCAGCGAAGTCGATACTGCCGTCTTCTGCCACTTGCCAATAGATGTTACCGCTACGGGCCGACTTTTGGATGGCTAATGTTTCAATATCTACGGCACCGCTGAAGCGGAACGGCTTGGTCATGGTTTCCTGCCACAACCCCTCGTCGGTCAAGTAGGTTCCGTCCAAAACCGACTGGAAACCGTAGGTCGTAGAAGGAGGAGTGTTGACGACGTTCCATTGTTGTGCAGCTTTCATCTTCAGGCTCGAACGAGGGATAGTCGTCGTTGCCATGATTGGTAAGATACGTTCCGTAGGTCTTGTGCCGGATGTAGTAGTTGCCCGGTGTTACACTGCGGTATCCCGTTTCTTTTACATAGATTTGATAAGTGATGGTACTTGTCTGGCCGTTTATGGTATAATCCAATGTATAAGAGGCGGAAGTTTGCACGTTATTAATGGTGAGAGAGTCTTTGGTAGAGCCGTCTCCCCACAAGTAAGCTCCTCCCTTCATGGCATCTGCCGGTGTGGCCGTGAGCGTCACGTTGTCGCCTTTTTCCACGATCATCATGTTCTTATCCGTATAACGTCCGCCGTTGACGATGATGTCAGGGCGTGCAGCCTGTACATTGATACGGAAGACGGTTTCCTGCCGACGTCCGCCTTGGTTGGTATGGATGACGGAAACGGTACGTGAGGTCGTGACGTGCGGCAGGGTGATGGAAGAAGCCGTACTGCCGGTTTCCCACAAATAGCTTCCATAGCCTCCCACACCGAATATGGATAAGGACACTTCGCTGTTGTATAATACGTTGATGGAAGTTGTTGCACGTGTGGAACCATTGTAGGTTATGGTCGGGTTGATTGTGCTTTCCTCACAATCGCCTTCCACGGCGATGCTGAACATCTGTTCGCTTTCCACACCGTTTTCATTCGTATATGTCACGCGCCAGATGCCGCTCCTGTCGGCTGCCACGGTGAGGTCTTTCGTGTTTTCTCCGGTGCTCCATTTCCATTTTCCCGTATCGGTCGTGCCATCGGGAAGTTGTGGCTTCAGGGTGACAATCGTACCTGCCGGGAGCGTTTCTGTGGGTTCGGTACGGTACGTATTGTGCAGTCCGCCCAGTTCGTTGTGTTCCACGCTTATACCGTTGTATTCCATGATGGGAGTGAGCGGGGTGGGTATTTGTTCGGGAGTAGGGAAGTCGCGGGTGTTCATCAATACGGAATAGCCCATGTGGTCGTAGCCTCCGCTGGTGTTACCTTGTCCGCCGCCGTCGATGCCCATTTTTTCGTAGACCGCTTTGGAGAAAGGCATTTCTACGCCTTTAATGCCTTCATAGTGTCCGATGACGGTACCCCAGTAAGGACGTATTTGTTCTCCCAATGCGGGGCCGGTCTGCAACCATGCCCTTCCGTCGCTCCAATGCAGGCCACTACTTCCGTAATGATAGTTTGTCCATGGCAGGTTTTGCACGCTTTGCATTTGTGCCGCCAAATACTCTATACCGGCTGCCAGTCTGTGGTCCATGTAAGAGAACAAATCATCGCCTTGGTTCCAACCGATGTGGGCTACGTCTACGGCCAGTCCGCCGGCCATGGCGGCATGGCCTACATCACGGCCGCTTTCTTGCATTTGTCCCAGTTTGCCGTAAGCTCCGGTTTCCAAATCGGATTCTTGTGTCGTGACGACAAGGTTGCCTAAAAACTCGGTCAGTCCGTCGTTCAGGATAGGGTCGGAAGTACGCGGGTCGGTGAAAGTACCCACTTGATCGTATTTGAAGAAAGAAAGTCCCTGATTATAAATGAATACGTCATCGCAAAGGATGCCTATACTCATGACGGCCAATACGTTACAAAGTCCCCAGTTCGACCAGTAATGCCCGGGGCATTCCCACCATTTTCCCGAATTTTGCCAAGTTCCGTTGCGGGAACGCAGGAAGCCGATGCAAGATGGATACCACACGTCGAGCATCCATTGTTTGAATGTGGTGAAATCTTCGTCAGACCATCCTTCGTAGTCGCGCACGAGTTCGGCGGCGTTGGCAAAGGCATATCCGTATAGTCCTGCAGCCAGTGCATAATTGGAGTCGCCTCCGATGCCTTTGGTGACGCGTGCCCATTTCATCAGGACATCCACTGCATGCTTGGCATGTTCTTCCGAACCGTCGATTTTCCACCGCAGGGCATTTTGGTAAGCGATAGAAGCTCCCTGCGCTGCATTAATGTAATTTTCTCCTACTCCCCCTCCGCGTATGATGGTCGGTACGGGATTTGTAGCTGCCGTAGACTGTGAGAATCCGGCGTTGACCAATACATTGTAGGCTGCTACGACTTTTTCATTTCCGGCTTTGAGCTGTTCCCTGATACGTTCAAAGTCGGCATCGGTATGGAGGGCACCGGGATGCCGGAATCCTCTTTCTGTGTCGTATCCTGTCGTAATGCCTGTGACATCGAAATCGAATCCTGCCGCGGCTTCCAAGGCCGTACGGGCTGATGCGAGGTTTTCGAGCTGTCGGTCGATGGCATTTTGGTTTACTTTACCTTCGTTCACGGGGTCTTGGGCGATATTGACTTCGTCTTGGTAAAGTGCAACGATTGCGTCGGTGTAAGAAGAGGCGTGTGAAGCGATATATTCCTGGGCTTCATTGATGGCATTTTGCAATGCCGTGAAGTCGCCCGGATTGCCGTAAGTATATTCGTATTCCAAATCGTCAACTGCGGCTGCCAGTTCGCCGATTTCCGATGTTTCCAGTACACGATCATAGAGGCGGACGTCGGCTACAAGAGTTTGCTTCAGGTAATTGTCGGCTGTAAAAGCGGGACGTCCGATCCATGCGTAAGGAACAGAAGTGGTGAAGTTGGATGAATTGGTGGGCATCTCGGTGTTCGTTCCCTTGGCCACTCCGTCGAGGTAGAGCGTACCGGTTTGTCCGTCTTGGGTGTACACGACGTGTGTCCATTTTCCTTTGGCTGCTTCTCCACCGATTTCTATGGCCGTTTCATTGCCGTATCCTCCTGTGGCGTTGGCAAAGCGTTGGGCATTGAGGCGGTAAGCAGAGTACTTGCCCTCCGACCCCGTACAGGCCGCAGAAGAGGAGAATGTCCAAAGGAAGAAGCCGGCACCGGAAAGTGAGGCATTCTCGTCTACGCGGTAGTACATGGAGATGGAGTACGCATCCATACTTTTGAACAGTTCGCCCGCTTGTTCTGTCAGGTCGAGATAACCGGTTCCGCTACCGAGATCGAGTACGCGGTATTTTCCCATATTGCTTACCGTAGCTTCATTTTTGAGTGAGGCCGTGATACCGGAACATTCCGTATCTGAGACGGAAGTACCATTCATGTTTTTAAAATCGAAGTGCAGGCGAAGACCATTTTCCTGGCCCATTGCAGTATGGCCGGCACATACGATAAGGCAGGATGCCAATAGCGTCCTAAACCTGTTTCTTTTGCTTTTCATGTTTTTGTTCATAAGTGTGATTCGATATAAATTGAGTCATTCGTTTTATGTTTATACGAATGAACAATTAAAACTACCTGTTGTGAAAAGTATAAAGAACGTTAAATCAGAAAAGAAAACCGCGGCACAGGGATTAGCTTTCCTTGTGTCGCGGTTGGGGATGAGGTAATTTTTCTTCAGTTATTTCTGTTTTTTTCCGTTCCAATAATTCTCCAGCCGGTCGGCCTCTTCTTGGGTCAGGTGGATGACTGCGCCGTGCTTGGGCGACCGGAAGTTAGTGGTCTTCATCACGCCTTCGTTGAAGCGTCCCAAGTTTTTGAAGTGTACGAAATCGCTGGTTTCTACAAAACCGAAGTTATGTGGGTTGATACCGAATATATCGTACATGAGCACCCATTTGTCTTCACCGATTCGTTTCCAGACGTTAGGCGCCTCGCAGGCCACCGGTTCAAAGTCTATCCAACGCGGGTCGAACCGGTAGCCTCCGTCGATACGGTCGGAAACCGCCTGTTTGATGCCCGAACCGGATTCATGCGCCACGTAGAACAGGTGATATTCCATTTTTTGCCGTTCCTCGTTCCATTTCGGGGTGATGTCGCCGTCGATGGCAGACGCTCCCGAGGGGTATTCAAACAAGATTTGCGGAATGCTCTCGATACGGTTGAAGTCTTGGTTTACGTAGACATAATAAAGCCTGTTCTGCTCGGTGCCGAACCGCATGGTGAAATAAATCATCATCCGTCCCGTGACGGGGTCGTAGACCGTTTCCGGCGCCCAAGCGCAACCGATTTGTGCAAATTCCTTGGATATCTGGTCGAAACGTATGTTGGTGCGCGTCCAATGGATGAGGTCGAACGACTTCATCAGTACCAAGCCACGGTTGTTTCCCCAGCCATAAGCTTTCCCGTCGCGCTCCCATTCCGTGTCGCGATAACCGTCGCGTTGTGCATAAATATGCAGGTCGGTCATGGCCAAGTAGAAACCGCCGTCCGGGCCACGGTAGATATGCGGGTCGCGGATACCTTTCTGGTCGGCGATTGTATCGCCTGCAATAATGGGCTTGCCGTCATTCAGAGCGGTAAACGTATAACCGTCGCGGCTGATGGCCGCATGCAGGCAGTGGTCTTCGTCCTGATGGAATACCATAAGGTAGGCCGCCATGTCTTTTTCTTGCGGTGTGGCGTTACGGTAGGTGAAGTTGCGGAAGGTAGTACGTCCTTTTCCTGCGGACAGGAGTGCTGGACGAAGGGCATAGAACCCACCGTAGTTGTTGTGATGAAGTCCCGACACGTCGATATCCGTAGCCAGTTCCTTCCATGACTTCCCGTCCTTGCTGGCAGAGAGGGTTACGCGGTTGGCACGGTTGAGCAGGCGGAGGTGGAAATGCTTGTGGTAATCGGACGGCATGGTTTCGGCTTTTTCCCCGTTGCGGTATATCGTGAACGTCTTTCCGTCCGAAGCCACACCGGCATAAGCTTTCTCGTCATAGAACAAGAGCAGGCCGCCCGTGTTTCCTTTTCCGAGAGCGATTTCCGTCGTGAGTTCATAGTTCTTGTCGGTGGCTGTAACCATGAGCAACCGTCCGTCAGCCGGTGTCTTGCCTTTGGCTTTGACGCTCATGCCATCCTTGCCGAACGAGAGGCTTTCGGGGGCGTATTCCTTCCAAGGTCCATTGCAGGCCGAGCTGCTTGCCCGTGAAGTCGTCGGAAAGTTCCAGTCCGTGTTTTTCAGGGTCTTGTGCCGGGAGCGGACGGGCGTCATGCCGCAGCTTGACCCATCCGTCGGCCGTCCATTCCACCGGGTCTATCAGTGTCTGCCGGCCTAATGTGTGGTAGCCTTGTGCGTAAGCGTGGTACACCACCCACCAGTTTCCTTCGGCATCGTCGATGAGCGTACCGTGCCCTTTCGACCACCAAGGGTCGCTTGCACTATAGGTATGCACCAAAGGATTGTAGGGAGAGTTTTCCCACGGCCCGAATACGCTTTTGGAACGTGCCACAACCACCATGTGGCTCGTGGCCGGTCCGGCCGTGCCGCCTTCTGCCGATACCATATAATAATAACCGTCCTTGTGCAACAGTTTCGGACCTTCGAGGAACATGTCGCCATTGCCTTCGGTTTTCCATTCTTTGGGGAATTGCCAACCTTCGTAGACGGTCTTTTTCGGTCCCGTCACTTTCAGCCCATCATCGCTTAGCGGGGCTATGGCACCTTTGTCCACATATAAATATCGCTTGCCGTCTTCGCCCACTACATGTCCGGGGTCGATGCCTGTCAGGTCGAGTTTCACCGGTTGGCTCCACGGGCCGCGGATATTGTCGGCATAGACCACATAGTTGGCTCCGGCAGCGGGATAGTAGATATAGTAACGTCCTTTGTACTTCACCAAGTCTGGGGCGTATACCGAACCGTCGAGGGCATGGAGTGCACGGGCTATGGGTGTCCAGTTCACCAAGTCGGTAGAATGCCAGACGAGCAGTCCCGGTGCATAATTAAAAGATGAGTTCGTCATGTAGAAGTCTTTTCCTTCCCTGATGATGGACGGGTCGGGATAATCCCCACCCAGAAGCAGGCGAGGGAAGGTTTGTGCACGGCCTGTGGTTACCAGGCATAAAAATAGTAAACTAAGAATCAGTTTGCTGATGCGAGTACTGTTCATGGTTTTAGTGATTAAAAGTTATTGGGTTGAAATTTCCTTCAAAGGTATATAAATAGGGAGTGAAGAGTGTGCTGTTTACATATGAACGTTAGTGTTTTTAATACAGTTTAACTGTTTTATGTTTCATTTTTCTTCTGCGACAACTAAGATGGGATTGGACATGTCGTTCAATGGATATTCGTTTACCGCTATTTTCTTTAAAACTTCCAAGTCGTCGTCGTCAAACCTGTCTATGGGTAGTAAATCCACCGCCTTATCATTGAATGCCACCCAAGGCCAAAAACTTACATGTTTGAATCTTTTTAAAGAAAGGTGTTCCGATTCACTACCGTATGCATACTTCTTATCGTGGATAAAAGCATACGAGTGGCGGTCTATCAGTAGGTCGCACTGCTCCTTGTCCATGGTCACGGTTAAATAAAAGTATTTATCTGTAACCACAATGTTGTCGATTTGATACTTCGTCCTGTAGAGTTCGTCCGCATAATCCCAGTTTTCACATAGTTTCCTGCTTGGGCGAAGATTGCCTCTGTCCATCGTTAATGTGTCTATGATACCTTGTTGGGTAAGTAAAGTCACTTTGTCGTCAAATGGCAGCATGAACATGACTCCCTCCGAAGTATTACGAAGCATGCCGGTCCTTGTCATACTACGTGAAACCTGTTCGTTATCTTCATATATAGGATATGTACCTTTCTCGACTCCTTCAGGCGACACTGTACGAAGGCTGACCTGAAGCCCCTCGCCAGAATACTTCCTCGTCTCGCACACCAAGGCGTCCAACTGTTTGTTGAACCTGACAGTCTGGAGGATTTCACCGTTTTCGGCTATCTTGAACTGTCCTATATAGTTGCCTTCAATATCGTATTTATATATGAAACCTCCCATGTTTCCGACATAGATAATTTTCTTGTTTTCATCATAATTGGCGGAGTTGATATGCCCGTGTTCTCCATGTCCTTTTCCTAACCGTCCCACTCTGTTCAGGAATTTTCCATTGGAATCAAATCTCAGAATCTCGTCTTGGTCCCAAATCAGCACGTTGTCGCCGTCCATTCCAAACACGTTCGGGCTGCTCAATATGCTTTGCCCGTGGGTCTCAAGCGGAATGAATTTTATGGAAGAGTAAATGCTTTCTGCAGGAACAACGATTTCGTTCTGTCCTATGTCGGTCAAATCTATTATAGCTCCGCCTTTTTGTCGGCTACATGCGCATAAGCAAAAAATACACAGCAATAGAAAATGACGTTTATTCATTGTGCTGTTGATTTTATGTTTTCAAGCAATACTTCACTTGCAAAGATTGTGGTAAGACCATATCCTTTAGCCTTACAGGAGTAAATGTATGCGGCAGGGGCGGAAGCATGGAGTGCCTTTGTCAAAGAACTTGGGACAGTTGGAGGTTGTCGGGGTAGAAAAGGTATTTTGCCGGAGTCCGTCATTCCCTGCATGCTTCCCCCCAAGGGTTTTGAAAAAACATCCTTCATCTTTCAGGATATAAGGTAACCGATTAACATATAATGCGTTATGGAATGAAGGATGTTTCAGCCATCTTTCAGTTTCCTTTCATTGCGGAAAGCGATAAAAAGTTCTCAGCCGAATGATTTTTCAATCTCAGCCAAACGATTTTTCATTCTAAGCCAACTGATTTTTCAATCTGAATCAAGCGAAATGAAGCATGGCTGAAAGATGCCTGAAACATCCTTCAGCTTATAATATCAAAATTATGAGAGACTTACCATGCGACCTGAAGGATGAAGGATGTTTTTGCAAAATTCCTGTGTAGGAGCGGTACGGTATGCAAGGACGTGGCTTATGAAGAGATTTCCAGAGGTGCGCGGAAAGTACATCCGTTTTTCCATTCCGAACAGCCGAATGCGGTCTTGCCTTTGATGATATGCCCTTTTCCGCAGAGCGGGCAGAGGTCCCCCTCTTTGGGGGCAGGAGGCGTGGCCGGGATTATGGTAGTTGGGGGTGCGATTTTGCGTGTCGTCTTTTGGGTTTTGGTCGGCTTTTCTTTCGCGGCTCCCTTTTTTCCCTTGGGTGCAGGCTTATCTTCCTGTGTTTCCGCGACACGGCGATTGGTGTTGTCCGCCAGGACGGTATGCACGATTTCGGCTACCATTTGCTTGAGTTCTTCCAAAAAGGTTTTGGCATCGTAGGTTTTCTTTTCAATCAACCGCAGACGGCGTTCCCAGATGCCGGTCAACTCGGCACTTTTGAGCAGTTCTTCGTGAATCAGGCTGATGAGTTCCACCCCCGTGGGAGTGGCTATCAGGTTTTTCCGTTCCAATCGAATATAATGCCGCTTGAAGAGGGTCTGGATGATGGCGGCCCGGGTGGACGGACGGCCGATACCGTTCTCTTTCAAGGCGTCACGCAATTCGTCGTCGTCCACAAGACGACCCGCAGTCTCCATGGCGCGCAAGAGCGTGGCTTCTGTGTAAGGTTTGGGCGGTTGTGTCCATTTTTCGGCCAAGTCCGGTACGTGAGGGCCGCTTTCGCCTTTTGTGAAAGCGGGAAGCGTGCGTTCCTCCTCGGCGGTTTTTACCAAGGTTTCCGCTGTTTTGGCCTCCTGTGCATACACGTCCCGCCAGCCCGGAAAGAGAATCTGTTTGCCGGTGGCTTTGAATGGAATGTCGGCCGTTTCGCCGAGGATGGTGGTGGTAGCAAATTTACAGTCGGGGTAGAACGCTGCGATGAAACGCCGCGCCACGAGGTCGAATACCCGTTGTTCGTCCGGTGTCAAGCCGTGTGGTGCTACTCCTGTAGGGATAATGGCATGGTGGTCGGTGACTTTGGAAGAGTCGAACACCTTTTTACTCTTTTTCAACGCCGCGCCACGTAAGGGTTGGAGCAAGGCGGCGTATTCGCCGGCTATACCGTTGAGAATGGCGTTGCATTTCGGATAAATGTCGTCGCTCAGGAAAGTGGTGTCCACACGCGGATAAGTCGTGAATTTCTTCTCGTAGAGCGACTGGATGAGTTGCAGGGTCAGGTCGGATGAGAAAGAAAACTTGCGGTTGCATTCCACCTGTAGCGAGGTCAGGTCGTACAAGCGGGGAGGGGCTTCCGTTCCGTTTTTCTTGGTGACGGACGTAATCGTGAACGGTGCGTCTTTGATTTGTTCAAGGGCTTTCCGCCCTTCTTCTTCCGAGGTGAATCCCCGGCGTGCCACATCGTTTGCCTTGCCGCTTCCGTTGCCGTTCGCACCTTTTTCCTGAGAAGCCGTTGCGGTTTCCTCTTCGTCTTGTTCCAACACAGCGGTAAAGACTGTATCACGGTAGTTGGTGGTCAGTACCCAATAAGGTTCCGGCTTGAAGTTCTCGATTTCCAGTTGACGGTTGACGATGAGGGCCAGTGTGGGAGTCTGCACCCGTCCGATGCTCAGCACCTGGCGTCCCTGTGCGTACTTCAACGTGTAGAGCCGCGTGGCGTTCATGCCCAAAGTCCAGTCACCGATGGCGCGGCTCAGTCCGGCTTCGTAGAGCGACTGGTATTCGCTCTGGTCTTTCAGGTTGCTGAATCCCTCACGGATGGCTTCTTCCGTGAGTGACGAAATCCAGAGGCGTTTCACCGGGCATCGGGCACCGGCCTTCTGCATGACCCAACGTTGTATCAGCTCCCCCTCCTGCCCAGCATCGCCGCAGTTGATGATCATGTCGGCAGCCTGCATCAGTCGCTCAATCACCCGGAATTGTTCTTCGATGCCCTTGTCGCTTTTTAGCTTGATGCCGAAGCGGGGAGGAATCATAGGTAATGAAGAAAGGCTCCACGCTTTCCAGAGCGGAGTATATTCGTGCGGTTCCTTCAGCTCGCAAAGATGACCGAAAGTCCAAGTGACCTGGTAGCCGTTGCCTTCCCAATAATTACGGTGGTCTTGCGTGGCGCCCAGAACTTTGGCAATGTCTTTACCCACACTGGGTTTCTCTGCGATACATACAATCATGCGTTTCTCTTCTTCATTATAGCGGGACAAAGATAGTGTTTTTTGCCGGAAAAATGCAGGGAAAGCCTTTCGATTTGCAAGTGGATACAAGGATGTCTGGGGATTGGGATTGTATTTTTGCGGTTGTTTTATAGTTAAAAAACGCCCGAAGCCTCTTCTTTTCTTTCTTTTTTATTATTTTTGCATTGTTTTAATGTAAAAAAGTGTGTCTATGAGAAAGTCTACTTCTATTTTTAAGGCAGTTTTGATTGCCTTGTTTGCTGTTTCATTGGGTGTGGAAATGGTTTCGGCTGCCGGTTTCCCTTCGGTTAAGGATTTGTATGGCCGCTATAAATTTAGTGGAGAATGCTCTTATGTTGACATGGTTTCTGGAGTGGCGGGCGAGGCTCCGGTTCCTGCCACAACGGATTATAATATGGCCGTGTTGCCGGGCGAATCAGAGAATGAAGTGAAGGTGCTCGGTTTCTTCGGTTATGGCGGTGGTGTGACGTTGACCTATAACCAAGAAGATGGAACGTTGAAGGGAGAAACGCCAACCGCAGTGTTTATAATGGGAATGAATTTAATGGTTGTAGCGGATGCGGCATCTACAGGAGGGACTGTTGTCTTTAATTATCAGGTGGCGGAGAAAGACGGCAAAATACAGATTACGGCGCAGAATGCATTGGAAGATGTCACCATTATGGATATGGAGAACGGTATTATGGGGATGCTTTCTTACGCTTCTGCATATACCATGACCAAGGAGGAAGTCTCCTATAATCTTAGTGATGTGATTGGGGAGTACGATTTCGCGTCGACGAGAGTCGATAATAATTTGTTGGCTGATGCGTCTGAAAATTTTAAGCTGAAAATTACGGGAAATACCTCAGAAACGATTTCTTCCGGTGTGAGCTTAGGGAATTGGTGGAAAACACGGATGTGACCGCTGAGTTCTATGCCGATGGTGGCATATTGGTATTGCCGCATGATATGAAACTGGCCAATGGCATGTGCTTCGGGCAGCAACCGACTGAGGAAGGTGGGTATAATCCCAACGAAGCTCCGTTCTTTTTTGTGGAAAAAGACAAGTTGGTGACTCCGGGCTATTTGGTATTAGACAACGGATTCGATGAGGTAATGGAAATGCCATTGCAAATGTCTGTCGTTGGCGGTGAGGCTGTGAAGGCAGGAAGTAGCATTAGCAGCCGTTGTATCAAGGATGTCAAAATTTATAGTTCAGACGGTTCGATTCACGTGGATGGGTTGGAAGATGCCGAAATCTGTGTGTTTGACGCACAGGGTATGCTGGTGGCATCTGCGCACGGAGCTACAGCAGCATTTAACGGTCTGAAGTCTGGTCTGTATCTGGTGAAATTTGGCAATCAGACAGCGAAAGTTGTAGTGAAATAACCTGAAGATATACATGTAAAATGAAGGGAACCGGGTCTTGTGGGACTTCTTTCTCTTCGTTTTATTTTTCTTTTTCCAAAGTGTTGGAGAAAGGGAATATAAAATGGTTGGCAGGAGTAATAATGTCCTGCTTTTTATATATAACGAAAGAAGTATGAAAATAAACTTGAGAATCGTATTTTTCCGTTTAAAGGCTTGCGGTGCCGGGTTTGCCCTTTTCGTTTTTGTTATGGCGCTTTCATCGGTCTCTGCGCTTTATGCACAGAACGGTACAGGTGTCGGAGGGGCGGTTCGTGCTGAAACAGTCGGAAGTCCGGAGAAAATGACGGTAAAAGGAGTTGTGGTGGACAAGGAGACTGGAGAGACCATGATTGGAGTTTCCATTCGCGTGTTGGGTACGGACGTGATTACGGTGACGGATATAGACGGTGCTTATTCATTAACTTTGCCCAAAGGACGTTATAAAGTGGTTTTCACTTATATCGGCTACGAAAAGTTAGAGCGGGAATTGGACGCGTCCCATACGGAAAGTTTTAAGAAGGTTGTGATGGCCCCGGCATCGAAAACCATGAATGAAGTGGTGGTGACGGGAATATACCAACGTAAGAAGGAAAGCTTTACGGGGTCGGCTGCTACTTTCGAGGGACCGGAATTGAAAAAAATCGGGGTACAGAATGTCTTGCAGAGTTTGAAAACCCTCGATCCATCTTTCAAAATCGCGGACAACATCCAGTTTGGTTCAGATCCCAACCGCATGCCGGACATCGAAATCCGCGGCAAGAGCAGCATCATGGGGTTGAAAGAGGAATATGGTACGGATCCGAATCAGCCCTTGTTCATACTGGACGGATTTGAAACCGATTTGCAGACGGTCTCGGATTTGAACATGAACCGCGTGGCTTCCGTTACGATATTGAAGGATGCGGCCTCTACGGCTATTTATGGTTCGAAATCGGCCAATGGTGTTGGGGTCATCGAGACGGTGAAGCCGGAGAAGGGACGGTTGCGCTTGAGTTATAAAGGCGACTTCTCCCTGACAAAGGCCGACTTGACGGATTATAACCTGATGAATGCCAACGAAAAGATAAAGTTCGAAGAATTGGCCGGGTTATATACTGATTTGACGAACGACCCGTTAAACCAACTGAGGTTGGACAACCTGAGGAACGAACGTTTGAAAGAAGTGGCACGTGGAGTGGATACTTATTGGTTGAGTGAGCCGTTGCGTACCGGTTTCGTGCAAAAACATAATGTTTATGCCGATGGCGGAGAAGAGAAAATCAGGTATGGCTTAGGGCTGACTTACGGGAATACGGAAGGCGTGATGAAGGAGTCGAGCCGCCAGACCCTATCCGGAAATCTGGATTTGATTTATCGTACCGGGAAGTTTCAGTTCAGTAATAAACTGACGATTGATTATCTGGAAACGTCCGACCCTGTGGTCTCGTTCTCCGAATATGCTTTGGCTAATCCCTATTACCGCAAGTACAATGCCGATGGCGGAGTAGACAAGTATTTGTATGTTCCGGAGAATGACGACGGGGCTCCTGTTCCGAATCCGCTTTGGAATGCCCGTCTGAGCAATTATGACCGTGGGGATGAATTTGGCTTTACGAATAACTTCATTGCGGAATGGTTTGCCACGACGGATTTGCGTGCCCGTGCCAAATTCGGAGTGACGAAAACTACGGCCACAGCCGAAACGCGTTTGTCTCCGTTGCATACGGATTTCGACAGTATGAGCGATACGGAGAAGGGCTCATACGAACATTCCACTACCGCTGTCACGAAGTATGAAGGGGACCTGTCCGTGACTTACGGCAAGCTGTTCCGGGAAGTCCACATGCTCAATCTTGTCGGCGGGTTTAATTTTTCCAACACGGAGTCTACCCGTAACGGTTATAAGGCAATAGGCTTCACCGAAGACCAGTTCGGTGCACCTTCTTTTGCCAATGGCTATCCGGATGGTGGAAAACCGTCATATTCCGAAAGCACCACGCGTGCGGCCAGTTTCTATTTGAATGGTGGATACGCGTATGACAACCGTTATTTGCTCGACGTTAACTATCGGCGCGACGGGGCTTCCATGTTCGGGTCGAGCCACCGTTTCCGCGATACGTGGTCGGTGGGTATAGGTTGGAACATTCACAAGGAAAAGTTTATGAGCGGCACGGACCTGTTCCAACTGCTCAAGTTGCGTGCGTCTGTCGGCAATCCCGGTAATCAGAACTTTTCCGCTTATCAGGCTTTCACGACTTATCAATTCAATGGATGGATGACCAATGTGTTCGGTGCGGGTGTTTTGATATCGGCTTTGGGAAATCCCGACCTTCAGTGGCAGAACACTTTGAATTATACGGTAGGGACGGATATAGCCATGTTCGACAATCGTTTGAATGTAACGGTGGATGTCTTCCGCAAAATCACAGACCCGCTGTTGGCTGTCATTACGACACCGGGTTCGGTAGGCGTAAAGAGCGTAGCGATGAATGCCGGCCAGCAAAATACGAATGGACTGGAGGCTACGTTGCGTGTGTCTCCTATTCATAATTTGGAAAAGGGGATACAATGGACCGTCAGCTTGAATGCACGGACGTATAAATCGAAGTACGCTCATATCGGTAATTCTTTGAGTGCCTTGAACAAAGCCGGACAGGCTTCGGTAACGGGGACGACGCGTTATTACGATGGAGGAAGCCCGACGGCTATTTGGGCTGTCCGTTCGGCAGGTATTGACCCGGCTACGGGTAAAGAGCTTTTTATTAAGAAAGACGGTAGTTATTCGTTCGATTATGATGTGAATGACGAAGTTGTCGTCGGTGACACGCAGCCCAAATTGGAAGGGGTCTTGGGAACGACCTTTTATTACAAGGGTTTTTCGTTCGGAGCTTATTTCCGTTACCAACTCGGGGGGCAGATATTCAATTCAGACTTATATAATAAGGTGGAGAATATCGACTTGAGTGACATAAACTACAACCAGGACCGGCGGGCGTTGTATGACCGTTGGTCCGTACCCGGCCAGGAAGCACAGTTTAAGGGTATCTCCTTAGTACAGAAAACGGACAAGTCTTCCCGTTTCGTGATGGATGAGAATACGTTCGCCGGAGAGTCCTTCAATGTAGGATATG
>ERZ839823.2194-NODE-2194-length-15837-cov-2.637245_pt1 | contig 15837 bp, 22 predicted proteins | sample MGYA00519862_ERZ839823 | MGnify/ENA primary metagenome ERZ839823 (study PRJEB31850, sample SAMEA3708853) | human gut metagenome | biome: human gut; feature: human-associated habitat; material: faeces | place: China | collected 2014 ...
TTGCAATTCTGTAATCAAGCTGTAACCAAAACAGGGTGGTTTCCTGTGCGGACAAGCGGTACAATGGGGACACAGAGAGAAAAAGAGCTCTCACAGGAAAGGATGTGACCGTTCAATGAAAAAGAGGATGCTGATGATGCTGGCCGGTTTGTTCCTGTTTGCCGGAATGGCGGCGGTCACCGCCTCCGCGGAAGAAAACGGCTACTGGACCCAGAAGCCCGACGAATCCGGGAACCTCGTGTGGATCTTCACATATACTGAGCCTGTGGAAATCGAAATCCTGCCGGATGCGGACAGCGGCTGCCTTCTGCGGGAGGACGCCGTGCCGGTCAGCGGCACAGCGACGGCCGGAACCCACCTCGCCGCCCCTGCGGCAGCCGAACCGGCTGCCCAGCCGGCAGCGGCCCCCGGGAATTCCACGGCTTCGCTGATTACCTTCGGGGTGCTGTTCCTGGCGGTGACCGGCTTCGCGCTGTACAAGGCCATTTAACCCCGCCATTCATTTTTGAACATAGTGGAAAGGATGAAAACGGTTATGAAACCTCTGTCGTTTATTCTGCTGATCGCTTCGGCATGCGGTGCCCTGTGGCTTGTGCTGCGCAGCGGCGCGGTGCATTTCCGCCGGCATCCGATGAGGGAGGATTTTCTCCAGAAATAGTCCATTCAGCCCATAGGATCGCGGCCCGCGGTCAAACGCGGTTCGTGTCTCTCCTATCACGGCGGCATGTCAGCCCACATGCCGCCGTGATTTTTTCTGCTTTTTCCGCATAAAAATGGAAACAGGCAGCCCCACGCTGTCCGGATTTTTGCGCCGGCGGATAATCCGTGCGCCGGGCGGCAAAAATAACGGCAGACCGCGGCGGCGCTGTCCGCCGCAGAAAGGGCGGAGAATTCCTATGAAAACAGCAAAAAAACGGCTGAGCCGGCGGGGCTGGGTCCGGATTATCAGCTATACGGCGGCGCTGGTGGTGGCGCTGTCGGCATCTACGGCGGTCGGCTACACCCTGGCCTATCGCAACCGTACCGCCATCGAATACGGCTATCAGCGGGCGCTCGGCGAGCTGACCGAATATATCGGCAACATCGACATTACCCTCGAAAAGGGGCAGTACGCGACTTCGCCGAATCAGCTCGAGGGGCTGGCCGCGAAGCTGCGGCAGGATGCGGAGCTGGCCAAAATGGCGCTCGCCCAGCTGCCCAGCGGCGGAAACGAGCTGTCAGGCACCTACAAATTTCTCTCGCAGGTGGGCAGCTTCTGCACCGCGCTGGCCGACCGGGTCGCGGAGGGCGGCACCATCACCGATGAGGAAATCGCGGCGCTCGAGCAGCTTTCGGGATATGCCTCCGAGCTGGCGGGAGCGCTCGCTCAGATGGAAAGCGATCTCGAGGGCGGCCAGATGGTGTTCGGCGAGGTCGCCGAGGTGACCAACCTCTATGATGACGGGGCCGATGCCCTGCCGGAAATTTCCTCCGGCTTCCGCGGCATGGAGGAGGGGTTTGAGGATTATCCCACCCTGATTTATGACGGGCCGTTTTCGGACCACCTGCTTGAGCAGGAGCCCAAGCTGCTTGCCGGCATGGAGGAGGTCGGCGCCGAACGGGCGCTCGATGCGGCGGTGCGGCTGACCGGGCTGAGCACCCTTAAGGCGGACGGCGAGTCGGCCGGGCGTCTGCCCTGCTACGTCTTTTCGGACGGCACCGCCCGCGTCACCGTAACCAAGCAGGGCGGCATCGTTTCCTCCTATACCGACTATCGCACCATCGAGGAGGCGGCGCTGAGTACCGAGCAGGCGCTGCAGCGGGGGAAAGAGGCGCTCGCCGCCTTCGGCTATGAAGGGTTTGCCTACACTTATTTTGCCCTGAACAACGGCGTCATGACCATCAATTTTGCCTGCCAGGAGGACGGGGTGGTCTATTATCCCGACCTTATCAAGCTCGGCGTGGCGATGGATAACGGGGATGTGGTGCTGTTTGAGGCGACCGGCTATATTGTCAACCACACCGTCCGCACCCTGCCCGCCCCGCAGTTCTCCGCCGCTGATGCACAGGCGAAGCTGAGCAAAAACCTCACCCCCCGCGGGGAGGGGCGCCTGGCGCTGATCCCGGCGGAAAACACCCGCGAGGTGCTTTGTTATGAATTCGCCTGTACCGGCAAAAAAGAGGAAACGGTGCTGGTGTATGTCAACGTGGAGACCGGTTTGGAGGAACAGATCCTGATCCTGCTCGAGGACGAGACCGGTACGCTGGCGTTTTAATGCACAGGGGTATCCCGGCGCAACGGGATGCCCCTGTGCCGCATAGGACGGGAAGAGCGGCGGAACAAGGGGACTGCCATACGGGAAATCCCCCTTTTTTCGCTTGCCGATCTTCGGCCGGCATGGTATACTGGAAAAAATATTCCGCGTAAGGGGGAAGATGTCGTGTCTATAGGCGGCAGAATCCGTTTGGGCCTGTCGGCACTGCTGCTTGCGGCAGTGCTGGCGCTGTCCGGCTGCTTTTCGGTGCTCATGCCCTTTGGCACCCCCTCCTCTGCGGACGGCGGTGCGCAATCCTCGCAGGCGGCAGCCAGGGCGGTCGCCCCGCCGGAGGATGCACCGACGGTCGAAGGGCTGACGCCGCTTGCCCGCGACGACTACGGCGGCATTGCGTATCTGTGCAGCCGGCCCGGCGCCGAACGGTTGGTCGATGCCTATTACCGTCTGGCCGCCGGCGTGGAAAAATGCGAAGACAACATCCGGCTGCACGACGGGGAAAACTCGATTACCGTGGATGAGCTGCCGATGGTGTACGCCTGCTACCGCAGCGATTTCCCGCAGCATTTCTGGCTCGACGGGTACAGCTATTATCACGAAGGGGATGTGGTCAGCGATGTCCAGCCCTGCTACCTGCTGCAGTATGGCGAAACGCTGGTCAGCGGGCGGCAGGCTATGGAGGATGCCGCGGTGCAGCTGCTGGCCGGCGTGGGGGATTCCCTGAGCGAATACGAGCGGGTGCTGCGGATCCATGATGCGCTGTGCGGCTGGATGACCTACGGCGACGAGGCCGTCGGCGGGACGTATATCCACACCGCTTACGGTGCGCTGTTCAACCGGATTGCGGTTTGCGACGGCTATGCGCGGGCGTTTCAGTATCTGCTGCACAAGGCCGGTATCCGCACGATGATGGGGAAAGTGAAACCCCCGATCCCGGCGAGAACGAGGGCCACGCCTGGACCATTGTGTATATCGACGGGGAGCCGTATCATTTTGATGTCACCTGGGATGACCAGGATTACCTGAGCTATGCGTATTTCGGCCTTACCACGGCCCAGGTGGAAGAGGACCATATCATCACCGGCAACGATTACGAGGTGCCGGTGTGCACGGCCACGCAGGCCAACTATTTCGTGCGCAGCGGAGGACTGCTGACCGGCTGCGATCTGTCCGCGGTGGCGGAGCTGCTCAGGCAGGGCGGCGGCACGGCGCGCATTTATCTCGCTCAGGGGGACGTGGACGCTTTCCTGGACTGGTTCATCGCTGATGAGACCGGCCGCCAGCTGGCCGAAGAACTGGGAATTTACGGCCGGTTTACCATATCCTACAGTTTCATTGGCCGGGAGGCACTGCTGTCCCTGGCCGAATCGTAGCGAAAAATAAGGAAAGGCGGATGCCGGATAAATGCCTTTTTCGGCAAACGGCAAAAATCTCTTTACAATCCGGCGTGGTCATGCTATAATATATATCTGTATGCGGGATTTCCTGCATCGTGTCCATCACCCGGGCGGCGGAGTATGCCTCGACAGAGGAAGCACCGTTTCCCCGCGCTGGGTTTTCGGATAATTTATCAATGAGGTGAAAGGAACATGCTGGCTGAAGAAAAAACCGCAATCATGAAAGAGTATGCCACCCACGAAGGGGACACCGGTTCTCCCGAAGTGCAGATCGCTGTGCTGACCAAGCGCATCAACGATCTCACCGAGCACCTGAAGGTGCACAAGAAGGACCACCATTCCCGCCGCGGGCTGCTGAAGATGGTCGGCCATCGCCGCAACCTTCTCAACTACCTGATGAAGAAGGATGTCATGCGCTATCGTGCGATCATCGAAAAGCTCGGTATCCGCAAGTAATGGCTCAAATAAGGCAGGCGGGCACTCGCCCGCCTGCCTTTTGCGCATTAAACCGAATCGGCTGATGTCGGGGCGGTTGGGTTTTAGCAGTGAAACGAACGCTTACCCGTGGTAAACGCTGGTTTTATTGCTAAAAGTCCGGCTGTGCCCCGAATCAAATAAACGGGAAGCGCCGCTTCCCCGAAAAAACGGAGGTACTGTCCATGTTTGAAAGCTACCGGAAGTTTGAAACGACCCTGGCCGGACGTCCGCTGGTCGTGGAGACCGGCAAGATGGCGCAGCTGTCGAGCGGCTCCTGCCTCGTGCGCTACGGCGACACGGTGGTGCTGTGCAATGTCACCATGTCGGACAAGCCGCGTGACGGCGTGGATTTTTTCCCGCTGTCGGTGGATTACGAGGAGAAGCTGTACGCGGTCGGCAAGATTCCCGGCTCGTTCCAGCGCCGTGAGGGCCGCCCGAGCGAAAAGGCCATCCTGACCTCGCGGGTGATCGACCGTCCGATCCGCCCGCTGTTCCCGAAGGACATGCGCAACGACGTGTCGCTGGTGTGCACCGTGATGTCGGTGGATCCGGACTGCGCGCCGGAAATCACCGCAATGATCGGTGCGTCCATCGCGATTTCGATTTCCCAGATCCCGTGGGACGGCCCGATCTCCGGCGTCGTCGTGGGCCTGGTGGACGGCGAATACGTCATCAACCCCACCGCCGAGCAGGAAAAGCGCTCGGATATGCATGTCACCGTGGCGTCGACCGCCGATCTCGTGGCGATGATCGAGGCGGGCGCCAACGAGGTGGACAACGAAACGATGTTCAACGGCATCATGGCCGGCCATGCCGCCAACCAGCAGATTGTGGAATTCATCCGCGGCATCCAGGCGGAAATCGGCAAGGAAAAGGTGCCGTTTGAGTCCAACGATCCCGACCCGGCGATGTTCGAGGCGGTGAAGGAATTCGCGATCGAGAAGGTGCGCGCGGCGCTGGATACCGATGATAAGCGGGTGCGCGACGAGCGGCTGCGTCCGGTGTACGACGAAGTGCACGCGCGTTTCGACGAGGAATACCCGGAAGAGACCGCGAAGCTCGATGACTGCCTGTACAAGCTGCAGAAATACGTGGTGCGCCGCTGGCTGCTCGACGACGGCAAGCGTGTGGACGGCCGTGCGATTGATGAGATCCGCCCGCTCGCGGCGGAGGTCGGACTGTTGCCCCGCGTACACGGCTCCGGCATGTTCACCCGCGGCCAGACCCAGGTGCTGACCGTTGCGACCCTCGGTTCCTCCGGCGATGCGCAGCAGCTCGACGGCATCGACGGCGAGACCGAAAAGCGCTATATGCATCAATACAACTTCCCGTCCTACTCGGTCGGGGAAACCAAGCCGTCGCGCGGCCCCGGCCGCCGCGAAATCGGCCACGGCGCGCTCGCGGAGCGTGCGCTGGTGCCGGTGCTGCCCTCGGTTGAGGAATTCCCGTACACCATGCGGTTGGTCAGCGAGGTGCTGTCCTCCAACGGTTCCACCTCGCAGGCGTCGATCTGCGGCTCCACCCTCGCGCTGATGGACGCGGGCGTGCCGATCAAGGCGCCGGTTGCGGGCATTTCCTGCGGCTTGGTGACCGAAGGCGACCGCTTTATGACGATGGTCGATATCCAGGGGCTGGAGGACTTCTTCGGCGATATGGACTTCAAGGTCGGCGGCACCCATAAGGGCATCACCGCGATCCAGATGGATCTGAAGGTGCATGGCCTGACTCCGGCAATCATCAAGGAAGCGCTGGAAAAGACCTATAAGGCGCGCCTGTATATTCTGGATGAGGTCATGCTCAAGGTGATCGACAAGCCGCGTGCGGAGCTGTCGCCGTATGCGCCGAAGATGCTCAGCACCAAGATCGATGTGGACAAGATCCGCGAGGTCATCGGCAAGGGCGGCTCGGTGATCCAGAAGATCCAGGCGGAATGCAACTGCAAGATCGACATCGAGGAAGACGGCAGCGTGTTCATTTCCGCGCTCAACACCGAGGACGCGAAGCGTGCGCTGTCGGTGGTGGAGACGATTGCGAAGGATCCGGAAATCGGTGCGATTTATAAAGGCAAGGTCACCCGCCTGATGACCTTCGGTGCGTTTGTGGAAATTGCGCCGGGCAAGGAAGGTCTTGTGCACATCAGCCGTCTCGACGTCAAGCGCGTGGAGAAGGTGGAGGATGTTGTGTCGGTGGGCGACGAGGTGCTGGTCAAGGTCACCGAGATCGACGAGCAGGGCCGTCTGAACCTGTCGCGCCGCGACGCGCTTATCGAGGTGGAGGGCCTGACCCCGGAGAATACGGTGTCCGACTCGCCGCGTCCGCCGCGCCGTGAAGGCGGATTCCGCCGTGAGGGCGGCAACCGTCCGCCCCGCCGGTGATGTGACGGAAGCTGTCAGGGCTTTGCCCCGACACCCTACCGCCTTTTGAAAAAGGCGGCCGAAAACCTAAATACTTGAATAACAGCGCCGCCGCGGAGATTCCGCAGCGGCGCTGTTATTTGTGTATACGGCGATTCAACATTTTCGCCGGCCTTTTTGAAAAGGCCGCGGGGCGCCGGGGCGGAGCCCCGGCTCGCGTCCCGCAGGACGCGAAATACTTGACACACGAAAAGCGCAGGAGGGTAGATGAAACCTTCCGGGGGAAGGTTTCATCGCAGGGCACCCTCGCCGGGGGTGCCCTGATGCCCTTACAGGGCATTTATTCTATGGTCAGCCCGTCAAAGAAAAAGTTGAAATCTACTCCAAATATCATACTGAGGGCAATCAATTCACTGACACGGATGTTCATACGATCGGTTTCAATTTTAGCATAGGTGCTGCGGGTGATTTCCATCCCCATCAACTGTAGCTTAGCCACGACCTGTTCCTGCGTCATACCTTTGTTTTTGCGTGCCTTTTGGATATTCATTCCAAGGGATCTGTCCGGGCGGAGTTTAACCATTTAACCACACTCCGTTCTCTATTATGAACATTTGTCTTGATGGTACTCGGAAATCCTGCTATAATTGTTCGTAATAAAGAACATTTTTAGAAAGGGTGGCTGTAATGGCGGAATATTGTGTGGATTGCTGGAATAAGCTGCATGGCAGGAAGGATCCCGAACGTAAGTTCCTTATGTCGGAGGAGCCGGAATTTTGCGAAGGATGTGCGGAATGGAAAAATGTTGTTATTATGGAACGCAAGAGCTATTATTTGTATAAACTTCGTTTTGTGCTATTTCCTATTCGGCTCATTGTGACAATAATTCTTCTTCCGTGGAGAATCATTCAGCAGGTATATTGGTATTTTCAATTAAAAAAAGGAAAGCGATAAATAAGGAACCTCCCGCAAACTGTGTTTACGGAAGGTTCCTTATTCTACCATTTTTTGTTAGCGGTTAGGAGTCCTCCCGCTTCCGGTAAATCAGCTCGGTGATGCCGTTATATCCCTGCGTACCGGTCAGGGTCAGCGGGATTTCCGGGCGGCCGTCGCTGAACAGGCGGATGCCGCTGCCCAGCAGAATCGGCAGCACCGCGATATGGAACCGGTCAATCCGGTTTACCCGCAGCAGCTGATTGACCAGATCCGCCCCGCCGCAGATCCAGATATCCCGGCCGGGCTGCGTTTTGAGCCGGTCAATCAATGCACCGGGAGCCTCGTCCGTAAAGGTGATGCCGGCAGGGCACGGCTGCGGCCGGTGGGTGAGCACGTAGCTGTGCAGTCCCGCGTATATCCATTCTCCCGACGACAGCTCGGTGACCACCTGATGATAGGTTGTCCGGCCCATCACCACCGTGTCCACCGTGCGCAGAAATTCCGGGTAGCTGCCGGGAGACTCGTCTGCGGGATCCTGCCCGCGCATCCAGTCCACCCCGCCATTCCGGTCGGCGATGTAGCCGTCCAGGCTCATCCCGATGTACAGCACCGCTTCACGCATAAAAAATCCCTCCGTTTCTCTCCTTAATTATAGCTTGTCCATGCGCGGCCATAAAGAAAAGAGGAAAATTCTTTTTTTCTCTTGACTTTGACGCTGCGTTATGGTGTATGCTGGAGATACCGCGGGAGGGAGTGAGCGCATGAAAACGGTCAATGAGGTGAGCCGGCAAACCGGCGTGAGTATACGCACGCTGCATTATTACGATGCCATCGGCCTGCTGCGGCCGACGCAGGTCACCGAAGCGGGGTACCGGCTGTATGACGATACGGCTTTGGAGCGGCTGCAGAACATCCTGCTGTTCCGCGAGCTGCAATTCCCGCTCCGGGAGATCCGGGCGATTCTCGACAGCCCGGATTTTGACCGGAAAAAGGCGCTCGATCAGCAGATCGCGCTTCTGCAGATGAAAAAGGAGCATATCGAGAACCTGATCGACCTCGCCCGCGGAATCCGTATGATGGGAGTGAACAACTTGGATTTTTCCGCATTTGACACCCGGCAGATCGATGAATATGCCCGGCAGGCGAAGGCCGCCTGGGGCAAGACCGAAGAATACCGGGAATTTGAGGAGAAAAACCGCGGCCGTACCGCGGCGGAGCAGAGGGTGCTCGGCGAAGGGCTTATGGCGCTGTTTGTACAGTTCGGACGGCTGCGCGGAATGCCGCCGGCGGAGGCGGCGGTACAGGCACAGGTCGAAAAGCTGCGGGCCTATATCACCGAAAACTTTTACACCTGCACCCCCGAAATCCTGCGGGGGCTCGCCGAGCTGTATGCGGGCGGCGGCAGCATGACCGAAAATATCGATAAGGCGGCCGGGGACGGTACGGCGGCGTTTGTCGCCGAAGCGATCCGGGCCTATACCGCCTGAAGGAGGTGCGCTGTGGAAATCCGGGAGGTGCAGGGGGAGCGGAAACGCTATCTGCCCCTGCTGCTACTCGCCGACGAGCAGGAGGACATGATTGACCGCTATCTTCCGCGGGGCTGGATGTTCGTCCTCGATGACGATGGGGTGAAGGGCGAATGTGTGGTGACCAAAGAGGCGGACGGGGTGTATGAACTGAAAAACCTCGCGGTCGATCCCGCCTTTCAGGGCAGGGGATACGGCCGTGCGCTCATCGAATTTGTATTTGAACGGTTTCCGGACTGCCGCACACTGCTCGTTGGCACCGGGGACAGTCCGCTGACCCTGCCATTTTATGAAAAATGCGGCTTCCGGGAATCCCACCGGATCCGGAATTTTTTCACCGACAACTACGATCACCCGATCATCGAGGCGGGCGTGCCGCTGCGGGATATGGTGGTTTTGAAGCGGGAGCGGTAAGCGCAGGCCCGCCGCAGCAGGAATTTCCTGCTGCGGCGGGTTTTTATGCTGCGGCTCATTTTTTTAGATCCGCACCGTACTGCACGCTGTATTCCCTGAGCAGCCGCATAAAGATCCGGTAATTCTCCACCGACACGTCCGGCGGGGTCTGGTGGTCGACGCTCGGGATATACCCGCCCGCGCGTATGGCCGACAGGATGCGCTCGAATTCCGCGCGCATCGCGGCTTCGCCGTTGTGCATCACCGTCTTGTCAAAGCCGCCGATCATCAGAAAGTCCGGATGGGTTTCCCGGATGCGGCACACGTCCACCCCCGCCATCCGTTCAAGCGGCAGCACCCCTTCGATGCCTGCCTCCCGGAACCACGGGATCAGCGGTTCCACAAAGCCGTCGGTGTCGATGAATACCCGGGTGCCCTGCGCCTGAATCAGCGGCACCAACTCCCGGTAAAACGGCAGCAGGAAGGCGTCAAATTGCTCCTTCGACAGCATCGGGCCGTGGTTGTAGGACATGTCCTCCGCAAAGGTCATATAGGCCGGGCGCAGGTGCCGGAACACCGCCGGCAGCAGCCGTTTGTAATACGCGCACAGATCCCGGTTGATCTCCAGCATCAGGTCGGGATAGTCGTAGAAGGCATAAAAATGGTTTTCGATGCCGAACAGTGTGCGGGGGAACCAGAAAAATCCCTCCAGTGTGAACCAGACCACGGTATCCTGCTCGGCGTCATCCGCCGCAAACCGGGCGAGCAGGGCGTCGGTTTCCTCGATCAGCCGGTCACCGTACAGGTGGGCCTTCAGCTTCTTGTAATCCTCCGGTGTCTCCATAATGCCCATGCCCTCGCCGGGCGCCCCGGGGCAGCCCGGCAGGCGGATCGGCAGATTGAACTGACGTACCGCGTCCTGCCCGAAAAATGCGTTGATATTGATCCCCGCCGGGACTCCCTCCCCGTGCCAGCGGGTTATCGTCTTGTCCCACCAGACCGCCCATTCATAGACAGGGCAGCGGTCCGCCGGCCGGAAGTGCAGTACCGCGTCGAATCGTTCACGATTCGTCATTCCTGACCCCTCTTTTCCTTATTAAATAGATTAGACGAATGGCCGATCTTGTGTACTGCGTCCAGTATAGCATACCAGATAAAGGATAGCTAGGGAAAACACGTGTTTTTTGGGGTGTATTTTTCTCCGCCGCCTCACGGCAGGGGAGGCTTGGCCCGGCTGCTGCCGGGGTTTCGGCTACTTTTTGGTTTTTTCAAAAAAATCCGCAAAATAGGCCGATTTTTTTGAAAAAACACTTGCAATTGCCCGTGGGATAGTGTATGATAATCGGGCGCGATTGTTTTGATTGGGGTTTTTGCGCCCATTTTCAGGACAATCCGCAGACTGCACGATATGCGATGAAGCGGGAGGTTGCGGCCTTTTCCGGCCGGTTTTTCCGCTGAGTATGTCCGATTTTAAACCGGGCGACAAGGAATACTGTGTGCAGGGCGAAGCACTGGCGGACAGGCCGGAAAAAGGGTACTTGCGTCCCCTTTGCCGGTGGGTTCTGCCGTGAGTTGCAACGCGCTTCGCCTGCGCAGCAGGACGCCGTACCGTACCCGGACACTTGATAACCCAGCAAGTATCCGGTTTTTCTCCGGGCAGGTAGAAACACCCGGCGGAGTGTACAGTTTCGGCGCCGCCCGCCAACTCAATTTTTTAAGGAGGCGTTTTTCAGTGGCAGTCAAGGAAAAAATCCGCATTCGCATCAAGGGGTACGATCATCAGCTGGTGGATCAGTCGGCTGAAAAAATCGTGGAGACCGCCCGCCGTACCGGCGCCCGTGTGTCCGGCCCCATCCCGCTCCCGACCGAGAAGGAGGTTGTCACCATCCTGCGCGCTGTGCACAAGTACAAGGACTCCCGTGAGCAGTTTGAGTCCCGCACACACAAGCGCCTGATCGACATCCTGCGCCCCTCGAACAAGACGGTTGAGGCCCTGATGGGTCTTGAGCTCCCCGCCGGCGTGGAAATCGAAATCAAACTGTAAGCGCGGTTTGAGGGAAGGGATTCCCGTTTTCATCCAGGCGAGGTCATGTTCCCGGCTGCGGCGGCCTGCGGCGGCGGGGAACCAATAACCAAGGAGGTATAGTTATGCAGAAAGGCATCATCGGCAAGAAGATCGGCATGACGCAGATCTTCGACGAAAAGGGCAACGTCATTCCGGTAACGGTCATCGAGGCCGGCCCGTGTGTGGTTGTCCAGCAGAAGACCGAAGAAAACGACGGCTATTGCGCCGTGCAGATGGGCTTCGGCGACATCCCGGTCAAAAAGGTGACCAAGCCCCTCAAGGGGCATTTCGACAAGGCGGACGTTGCGCCTAAGCGCACCCTGCGCGAGTTCCGCTTCGACGACTGTGGCGCTTACCACGTCGGCGACATCATCAAGGCGGACGCCTTCCAGAGCGGCGACCACGTGGACGTGACCGGCATCAGCAAAGGTAAGGGCTACGCCGGCGCGATCAAGCGCTGGAACTTCCAGCGGCTCAAGGAAACCCACGGTTCCGGTCCGGTGGCCCGTCATGCGGGTTCCCTGGGCGCCTGCTCCACCCCCTCCCGTGTCTATAAGGGCATGAAGGGCGCCGGCCATCTCGGTGCGGAGCGCGTGACCGTGCAGAATCTCGCTGTCGTCAAGGTGGACGCGGAAAACAATCTGATCGCTGTGCGCGGCGCCATCCCCGGCCCGAAGAACGGCGTGGTAGTGCTCTCCGAATCCGTTAAGAAGGCGTAAGGGAAGGAGGAAATCTAAATGGCAACCGTATCGATTTATGACATGAACGGCAAGCAGACCGGCACCATGGAGCTGTCCGACGAGATTTTCGGCATCGCCCCGAACGCCCCGGTTATGCACAGCGCCGTTGTTACCTATCTGGCCAACCAGCGTCAGGGCACCCAGTCCACCCTCACCCGTTCCGAGGTGAGCGGCGGCGGCAAAAAGCCGTGGCGCCAGAAGGGCACCGGCCATGCCCGCCAGGGTTCCACCCGCGCGCCCCAGTGGACGCACGGCGGTATCGCCCTTGGCCCGAAGCCCCGCAGCTACCGCCGCGAGCTTCCCAAGAAGATGCGTCGCCTGGCGCTCAAATCCGCTTTCTCCTCCAAGGTGGCGGAAGGCAGCATGAAGGTTCTCGAGGCCGTTACCCTCGATACCATTAAGACCAAGACCATGGCGCAGATGTTCGCCGCCCTCGAAGCCGGCCGCAAGGTCCTCTTCGTGCTTCCCGAGAAGAACGACATCGTTCTCCGCTCGGTGCGCAACATCCCCGGCGTCAAGACCGCCCTGGTCAACACGCTCAACACCTATGACGTCCTCAACGCCGATACCTTTATCGTGGTGAAGGACGCCGTTGCCCAGATTGAGGAGGTGTACAAATAATGGAGGCTCGCGACATCATTCTCGCGCCGGTCATCACCGAAAAGGCCGTGCAGGCCCTGACCGAGAAAAAGTACACCTTCCGCGTGGCCGACGGTGCGAACAAAATCGCCATCGCGAAGGCGGTGGAGGAGATCTTCGGGGTTAAGGTCAAGAAGGTCAACACCATCAGCATGAAGGGCCGCAAGCGCCGCATGGGCCGCAACGAGGGCTACACTTCCGATTGGAAAAAAGCGGTTGTCACCCTGACGGAGGAATCCAAGACGATCGAGTTCTTCGACGGCATGTTCTAATCGCCGCGAAGCGCCTCCCCGTGCGGTACGGCCGGCGGGGATAACCGCAGGGCTCTTGCTCTGCGGCAGGATTTCAGGCGGGAGCTGCTCCCGCAGGCAAGGTATGGGGCTCCGGCAACGCCCCGCAAAGCCGAAATTTAGGAGAGTGAATCGGAATGGCAATGAAACTGTATAAGCCGACCACCCCCGGACGCCGCGGCATGTCGGTCATCGACTACACCGTGCTGTCCAAGGTGGAGCCGGAAAAGAGCCTGCTGGCTCCGAAAAACAAAAAGGCCGGCCGCAACAGCTACGGCCGCATCACCGTCCGCCATCGCGGCGGCGGCAACCGGCAGAAATACCGCATCATCGACTTCAAGCGCAACAAGGTCGATATGCCGGCCACGGTCAAGACCCTGGAATACGATCCAAACCGCAGCGCTCACATTGCGCTGGTGGAATATGAGGACGGCGAGAAGCGCTACATCGTGGCGCCGGTCGGCCTGAAGGTCGGCGACGTTATCACCTCCGGTGCCGACGTGGATATCAAGCCGGGCAACGCCCTGCCGCTGTCGAGCATCCCGGTCGGTACCTTCATCCACAACGTTGAGCTGTATCCGGGCAAGGGCGCGCAGCTCGCGCGCAGCGCCGGCACCATGGCTCAGCTGATGGGCAAGGAAAACAAGCTCGCCCTCGTGCGCCTGCCCTCCGGCGAGATGCGCTATGTGCCGCTGGGCTGCATGGCGACCATCGGCCAGGTGGGCAACGTTGAGCATGAGAACGTCAAGCTCGGCAAGGCCGGCCGCAAGCGCCACATGGGCTGGCGTCCGACCGTGCGCGGCTCGGTCATGAACCCCTGCGACCACCCGCACGGCGGCGGCGAAGGCAAAGCCCCGATCGGCCGCTCCGGTCCGGTTACCCCGTGGGGCAAGCCGGCTCTGGGCTACAAGACCCGGAAAAAGCACAACCGTTCGAGCCAGTTCATCGTCAAGCGCCGCAACGGCAAGTAAACGAAAGGAGATTCGTCATTTATGGGTAGAAGCGTAAAGAAGGGTCCTTTCGTACAGCCCGTGCTGCTCAAAAGGATTCAGGAAATGAATAAGGCCGGCGAAAAACGCATCCTTAAGACCTGGAGCCGCGCCTCCACGATTTTCCCGGATTTTGTCGGCCACACGATCGCCGTGCACGACGGCCGCAAGCATGTTCCGGTGTATGTGACCGAGGATATGGTCGGCCATAAGCTGGGCGAGTTCGCCCCGACCCGTACCTTCCGCGGCCATCAGGGCTCGAAGAGTACGAAGTAAGCGGCTGAGAAAGGAGAGAAACGCCATGGAAGCAAGGGCGCAGGTTAATTACGTCCGTATTTCCCCCCGCAAAGTCAAGATCGTTCTCGACCTCATCCGCAACAAACCGGTTGATGTCGCGCTTGCGATTGCGCATAACACCTCGAAATCCGCCAGTGAGCCGATCGAAAAGCTGCTCAAGTCGGCGGTCGCGAATGCGGAGAACAACGCCAACATGGACCGCAACAGCCTCTATGTTGCCGAGTGCTTCGTTTGCCCCGGCCCCATCCTGAAGCGGGTTCGTCCGAGAGCGCAGGGTCGCGCCTTCCGCATCGAGAAGAGAACCTCACACATCACCCTTGTGCTCAAGGAAAAGGAATAAGCGAAGGAGGAAGCCAGAATATGGGACAGAAAGTCAATCCCCACGGCCTGAGAGTCGGCGTTATCAAAGACTGGGATTCGCGCTGGTTCGTCAAGGACGAAGTCTTCGGCGACACCCTCGTGTCCGACTTCAAGCTGCGGAAATACCTGAAGAAGACGCTGTACGCCGCCGGCGTACCGAAAATTGAGATCGAGCGCGACGCGTCCCGCGTGCGCGTGCACATCCACTGCGCGAAGCCGGGCATCGTCATCGGCAAGGGCGGCGCGGAGATCGAAAAGCTCCGCCAGACCTGCGAGAAGATGCTGGGCAAGCCCACCGTCATCAACATCGTCGAGGTGCGCAGCCCCGACGTCAATGCACAGCTCGTGGCCGAAAACATCGCTCAGCAGCTGGAGAAGCGCATCTCCTTCCGCCGTGCGATGAAGCAGGCGATCGGCCGTGCGATGAAGCTCGGCGCGAAGGGTATCAAGACTCAGGTGTCCGGCCGTCTGGGCGGCGCGGAAATCGCGCGCACCGAGCAGTACCATGAAGGCACGATTCCGCTGCAGACGCTGCGTGCGGACATTGATTACGGATTCGCGGAGGCGAGCACCACCTACGGCCGCATCGGCGTGAAGGTGTGGATCTATCGCGGCGAGGTTCTGGCCGGCGCTGCGAAGCCCCGCAGGGAAGGAGGCCGCAAGTAATGCTGTTGCCCAAGAGAGTCAAATACCGCCGCGTTCACAGAGGCCGCCTGACCGGTAAGGCCACCCGCGGCACCGAGGTCAACTACGGCCAGTTCGGCCTGGTCGCCCTCGAACCCGCCTGGATCAAATCCAACCAGATCGAGGCTGCCCGTATCGCCATGACCCGTTATATCAAGCGCGGCGGCCAGGTCTGGATCAAGATCTTCCCCGACAAGCCCGTGACCGAGAAGCCGGCCGAGACCCGCATGGGTTCCGGTAAAGGTTCGCCGGAATACTGGGTGGCCGTGGTCAAGCCCGGCCGGGTGATGTTCGAGATCGCCGGCGTGTCCGAAGAGGACGCCCGCGAGGCTATGCGACTCGCAGCGAACAAGCTGCCCATCAAATGCAAATTTGTGAGCAAGGAAACGGATGGTGAGCAGGTATGAAGGCTACTGAGATAGCAAAAATCCGCGAGCT
>ERZ839823.2200-NODE-2200-length-15790-cov-9.941150_pt1 | contig 15790 bp, 19 predicted proteins | sample MGYA00519862_ERZ839823 | MGnify/ENA primary metagenome ERZ839823 (study PRJEB31850, sample SAMEA3708853) | human gut metagenome | biome: human gut; feature: human-associated habitat; material: faeces | place: China | collected 2014 ...
TGTCGTGTGCTAGCGAAAAATTGAACGGGGAAAAACGTGACGTGTCGGCGTGTCGGCGTGTCGTGATGTCGCGCGTGCTATATTTGAGGTGTCAACAAAAAACAACACAAAAAAGGATTGATTAAAAATGTTTAGGTGTAGTTTTATGAATTATTATTGTGTTCGTCGTTTACTTGAGATGGGTTATAGTTATTATGATTTTGTGGAATGTTATGCCGATTTTGACGGAGTGATACATATGTTTCCTATTGGTTATACGTGGGATAATATGGTGTCTTTTGGCAATAATGTAAGTATGGTGTTTCTTGGTTATAGTAGGAGAAGGGTAGTATTATGAATTATAATAGGTGTAATGGTAATAAGTGTTTTTATATAGGTGCTAGCATGGTTAAGGGTGTACGTCGTGTTCGTCGTATGCGCGTGGGGCATTATGCGTTTGGGTGTAGTGATTCTGATTGTGTGGGTTTGTTTGATTTTGTGATGGCGCATTATGCTGATGATATTGCTTTAATGCGGTTGAATTTGTGGAATGATACGGGTGTGTGATAGGGTGTTGTTTGGCCTATTAGCTCAGTGGTTAGAGCGGCATTCTTATAAGATGTGCGGGTCGGGTTCAATTCCCGGATAGGCCACGGTTGTTGAGAATCGTTATCGTTATCGTTAGTGTGATATATTAGGTCATGACATGCCGTTTGGCATGTTGTGGCCTTTTTTTGTATGAGGTGTATGGATATGGATATGAGTTCTATCGCTACCTTTGTGGGTAGTGTGGGTTTCCCGATTGTCGCGTGTTGTGGGATGGCGTGGTTTATTGCCACGACGTTCCGCGATTTTAATAATTTGATGACGAAGAACAATGTTTTGACTGAAGAGCTTATTGCCTTGCTTAAGGATGATAAGGAGGGTGATAAGGAGGGTGATAAGGAGGGTGATAATGTTGATGAAGCGAATATGGCGTAGCATATTGGCGTGCGTATGCGTGTTGTCGTTGGTTTTTGTGCCGTCTGCAAATGCGGATATGCGTGGTTTTGACGTGAGCAATTGGCAGTGTGATATCGATACGTATGCGCTCGATGCTGATTTTGTTGTGGCCGGTGCGACTTGGGGTGTTGGCGGTTTTAATAATGTCTGTTTGGTCAATGGTGTTAATCAGGCTGCGAATTATCAACTTGGTCGTGCAGTGGACAGCGGCAAGAGCATAGGCGTGTATCATTATGCTATGGGCAATGATGCTGTCGCCGAAGCTGATTTTTTTGTGGATAACGTTGTCGGATATGTCGGGCGTGCCGTGCTTGCATTGGATTGGGAGGCCGTCGATAATCCGCAGTTCGGTAACGGCGCGTGGGTCGAGACTTGGGTACGGCGCGTGTATGACCGCACGAGAGTGTGGCCTATCGTTTATACGGGGGCGTATTCGTTGGGTCAGCTCACGCCGTATGTACGTGAGCATTGCGGTGTTTGGGTAGCACAATATGCGTCCAACGTGCCGACGGGTTATCAGGAGAGACCGTGGCTTTATGGTGCGTATGGTGAGGCCATGCGACAGTATACATCTAATGGTTACGTGTCGGGTTATGGCCCTTTGGACTTGAATTATTTCAGGGGTGAGCGCTGGCAATGGGACGCTTACGCACGCGGTGAGCGTGATGGCGGTGTTTCGACTCCGGCACCGGTTCCGGCACCGGATACGGGTTGTGCGTCCATGTGTGTTACGGTCGGGCCGGGTGACACGTTGGCCGGTATCGCGGCGGCGACCGGTTTGGGGTCGTGGTCTGATTGGTCGGGGTATGCGTCCGGTAATCCCAATGTGATATATTCCGGCGAAACCGTTTGCTATGGCGGTGGCACTGTTGCGCGTACGTATATGGTGCAACCGGGTGATAGTTTGTGGGCTGTTTTCGGTACCGATTGGGCGCGTGTCGCGTCGGTTAATGGTTTGTCTAACCCGAGTTTGATTTATCCGGGTCAGATTTTGCGTTACTGATAATCGTTGTCAATAATCGGCGTGTCGCTTTTGCGCGCGCCGATTTTTATGCTATAAATATATGTGTTAGCAAAAATGTTAACATAAAAACAGATACAAAGGATAATAATATGCGTAAGATTCGTAAGGTAATCGCTGATAGCGATATCAGCTACTATGACCGTAACGGCGAGATGCAAATGTTTCATACTACCGGAAATATTCGCACCGTTGAAAAAGCAGTTAAAGTGCTTATGGACGCGGGTATCGTCAACGTCCTGATTGATGATATCACCGTACATAAGGCAACGTATGCAATGGACGTTGACACGTTCATCGAACACGCCGAACGTATCGTAACCGATACCGATAACGACAACGACAACGATAACGACAACGACAACGATAACGATAACGATAACGAACCCGAGTTCTGATTTTGAAAGGAAAAAACATCATGACCGAGACCAATGAACAGATGAACGACACCGCTAATGAAACCGCACAGACCACTGTTGACAATTATCGTTACATTTGTACGATGGACAACAGCACTTTTGAGGGCAAACGTGCCATTGTCAACGCGCGTAACAACGCTTTGTCACTGAACGGTATCGGTGACACGCCGCTAACGGTCATTGGCGCGTATATCGCGCCGGGCGTGCGTTCTCAGACGGGGCAGAAATGCGCAAACGTCTATCTTTTTGCAAATGACGGCAATACGTATTTTAGCCAGTCGCAGGGCATTTATCGTAGCGTGTTGGATATTTATGATATGTTCCCAGATTTTAACGCGCCGAACGGTATCCCCGTGACAGTGAAAAAGACGCCGCTCGGTGGTGGCAGGTCTACCAAATCGCTGGAAATCAAGTAGTTTGAAATGAGAAAAAAAGCGCCATAAAATAATATGGCGCTTTTTTTTATGAGGTGATGAAATCATGCCTAGAGCGCATAAACAGGCGGACGTTTTAACCGCGAAACGCAAGCGCGTAAACCGCGCGATAAACAGTCTGAAAAAAAGCATCACGGACGTCATGCCCGAGAGCGAGGCAAACGCGCGACGGGATTATATTCAGCGGCTTGAATCGCAGTTGAAAAAAACATATGTCGGGCGCGTGAGCAATCGCGCCATGCGTGAGGAATTGTATCAGCGCGCCAACGAAGTCGCGGATACGCTCGTGCGACAGGTTGGCGAGGTGCGCGGCGGCAAAGGCCGCGCAATGGAACGTAGACGCTCGTTTAACATTTTCCGCACCGAGATGAGAATGGCGTCCAAGGGACAGCCGAGCGCGTTGGGTGAGCTTGGCCGGGAAAAAGTCAAGATTTTTTGGCGATACACACAAAACATATGGCAGAAGCCGAACATTCCGCCTGACAAACGATTGGAGGCTGTCATGAAGGCATATGACGCGGACTCGTTGAGTGAGCTTTTTAACACCATTATGACGCGCAATGAAAAAGTGTTGCAATACGCCAAAAACATGAAAGCGCACACGGGCGAATTGGAAGATTATACGGATACCGACGGCGGTAGTCCGATATGGCTCGTAGCGGTTTCCCCGGACGTGGTACGATGAAAGCACGTAAAGAATACAGGGTTGCGGCGATATTCGACACCGAAACAACGAATATCGGTGAGAGTGCCGAAACGCGCGCATATCCGATATTGTATATTTTCAACGATTTGCGGGACATCCCGTTGGAATCGTATGACCCCGATACGGACAATGTACGTTTTTACCGTCATACGTCCGAAGCGCTGGCGTACATTGATGATTTGATTATGCATGGCCGTGCTCATGGTTATGTGCCGATAATCGCGGCATATAATCTCATGTTTGATATGCAAACGCTTATGCTGGAATTGGCGCAATCGTATACGATTGAGGTCAATGCGCAGACCGCTACCAGCGTGTACACGCTCGATTTGTGCGTTGATGGTAATGTGGTGTGCCGTTTTTGGGATACGTTTTACCTTGAAATGGGCGGATTGCGTGCAATGGGTGAGACGTGCGGCCTGCCCAAGGCGGTGGGCGATTGGGATTACACGCTGGCGCGTACGCCTGAAACGCCGTTGACTGAGGAGGAATTGTTTTATGCGCGGCGCGACGTGCAGGTGATACCGCAGTATCTGCAATGGCTGTTACATGCGAACCATTGGCTTACGCCTGACATGCTGGGGTGCCGCGTGCTGACAAAAACGTCATTGGTGCGGCAGATGGCGCGCCGTGAGATTGGCGGGCGGCGCGTCACGTTGCAGGGCGGAAAGAAAATCACGTTACAACGCGCGTTTGAAACGACGTGCAATCAAGAGTTTCCGAAAAACTATGAGTCCTATGCATTGCGTAAAGCATGTTTTCGTGGCGGTTTGACTTTTACGAGCGCTAAAACCGCTAGCGTTGTCGTTGATAACGTGGCGTCTCTTGATGTTACGTCAATGCATCATGCGTTTATCAACGGGCGGCGCTTGCCGGTTAAATTCGCTGTTGCCCCGCCGGAAATTTTGCAAATCGCGTGCAAGCGTGTCGTTGACACGCCGCTTGAAGATGTATTACGTAATTATAGTGACCCGTTTCGTACGGGGTTACATGTTGCGATAGGTTTTACAAACCTTAGATTGCGGACAAACACGTGTTTTGCCGATTGGGGTATTGCAATCTGCCCACGTTCTAAATTCGTGCGTACGTTGCAGGCGGACACCGATTATAGCAACAACGAACGCGCGAAAACACAGGAAAACAGTATCAGGGCGCACGGCTACGTTGATAGTGCCGTTAATCCGACGTTTGCTTTTGGAAAATTGTATCGGGCGGACGAATGCATCTTACACGTTAATGAGATTGAGCTGTGGAACGTGGCGCAGGTGTACGAGTTTGACGAAATGCGTGTGTTGTACGGTGAAGCCACCACTAAAACGATTGTACCGCCCGATTACGTGACCCTACAATCTAACATGTTGTTCGCGCGTAAAACCGACGTTAAAAACCTGATTAAACACTACACCGAGGGTGTGCCGTATGCGGGTGATATACCCGAGTCGATACCCGAGGGAATCGCACGTGACGCTAGGACGGGCACGTTGAGCATGAAATTTCTGCAATCCTATTACGGCAGCACCGTTAAAGGACAATTCAACGGAATCTATGGCACTCAGGCGCAAGACGTCATGAAGGCCGATTACCGCGTGACGGAAACCGGTGAACTGGAAGTAGATAAAAACACGGTCTGTATTCCTGAGAATTTCGCGAAAAAACGTCCGAAGACACCGCGCGTGCTTTATACATACGGTATGCGAATCGTTGCGGGTAGCAGAATGCACCTTTTGATAGCCATGATGCTGATATATCGGCGTTTCGGTGCGCGTGTCGCCGTCACGGGCGGCGATACCGACAGTCTTAAAATCAGCTGTGACGATGACGTGACCGATACGGAACTGTTGGACGCGCTCGAACCATTGCACACCGCGATAGAAAATGCAATCAATCTTACGATGAGACGTGTCCGAAACACCGCGCCTGATATGGCGTCAACGCTTGACCATATCGGCAAGTTTGAAGTTGAGGACTGTGGCGGCACCACTCGTTACGCCGAGCATGTGGAACTGTGGAACAAGGCGCGTGTAAGTTTGGATATGTCCGGGCGCGTGCATGTCACTTGCGCGGGATTGCCACGGCCCGACGGCGTGTACACCATTGAAGACTGTATCGAGGATATTATGTGTATGGGTCACGGTTTCGCGGAAACGGTACGTTTGGCGCTTGGTTATGATGTGTTGGTTGATTATGAGATTTGCCATACGTTGCAACGCAACCGTCCGCATGTGTGGGATAGGTACGTCGGCACCGTCACCGATTATCGGGGTGCGACATGCCATGTTGACGTGCCCGAGGCGATTGCGTTGTATCCGTCCGGCAGATGGCTGGGCGAATCGGACAAACAGGCCAACGGGGAGAATCTTGCATACATGCGGGATGTATATAATAGGGATGTTGAGACATTGCCGCGCGAACTTGTTGTACGGGACGGCAGACCTATGATTGTGAGTATTGATGGCGAAATATTATTATGACCGGCTTAAGACGTTGATATTGCCGCGTAACGCAGATGTTAATATGATTATCGGCGCGCGTGGTTTAGGCAAAACATACGGTGTACGAAAATACATGATAGAGGACTATTTGAAAAACGGCTATTGTTTTGTGGAAGTGACACGTTTCCGTGAGGAAAACAATGATGTCGCGGCGAACTATTTTAGTCGTATCGTACAAGATAATATTTTCCCTGATTATGATTTTCGGACTACCAATAAAATAGCGGAGATTCGCAAAAAGAAAACCGGTAAAAAAGAAAACCAGTGGAAAACAATCGGGTATTTTATACCTTTGTCGTTACAACAGCAGAAGAAAAAAAGCACTTATGTTAATGTGCGGAACATTTGCATGGATGAAATTATCATAGATAATGATGATAGGTATCACACGTATCTGAAAAACGAATTTGAACAATTGGCGAAACTTGTGGACACCGTCACACGAGAACGCGCCGATGATACGGGATTACGCAAACCGAGATTATTTCTGCTCGGCAACGCTTGCGACGCTTTCAATCCCTATTTTCGGCATTATGACGTACCGCTGGAACCTGAACACGGTCTACAATGGCTAGGCGGTAAAACATGCCTATTCGACTATGTGCGAGACGATGAATACGCCGAACAAAAAACAAGGAACACGGTAGCGGGGCGTATGCTGAAAAACAACGATGACGTCACTTCTAAAAACAAATTCGCGCGGCATAATACTGATTTTATCGAAAAACCACACGGACATGCAAAACTTACGTATGTTTTTCGATGGTTGCAAAACGAATACGGCGTGTATGTTGATTTGCGTTGCGGCTATGTTTTCGTGTCCTCAAAATATGATAGCGGCGTGCATGTACCGTATTTTGCAATCACCCGGGCGGACAACAAACTTAACTATCTTACCGCGAACATGGCTAAAGATTTGATACGGAATCTTACATCATATTATGCGCTGGGGTATCTGCGCTATGATACGGTGGAAACGCAACACGCCGTAAGTGAAATGTTAAGGAATTTTGGTGTAAAATAACATACGGCATACAAAGAGATACCGCAGTGAGACCGCTAAAACATTGTCATTGACTTCCACGGTTGACTCCGCCAATGATATGGCCGTAAGGGATAAGCGCGCCGGTTGTTGCTGTGAGTCATGTCGCAAGTATGCTATTCTTAAGTCGTATCGGCCCGTATTACGCCGATACGACTTTTTCATATATGAAAGGAAAAACAAATGGATGACGAAACCACCGAGGAGAGGGACACCGCCGAACGTGATGACCTCACCTCCGACGAAGCGCACCGTGAAGGCGAGTTCGATGATTTGCGCGACATGCTGTCACGGTTGCTTGATAAGGTTGATGCAATGAATGAACGAATCGACGGAATCTACGACAATTTCACAGATTCTGTGGCGCAGATGGTCGAAAACGGTGCAACCGTCAAGGAAACCGACGATGACGCGGCGGAAGCAATCGCACAGGCGGCGGCGGAAGACTTGGAAAACCTCGATTACACACTGTAACGGATAGGAGATAAATATTATGGCTGTAGATAACGCTACGATTTTGGACAAAGTCCGTACCAAGGGCACCGATGACTACCAGCAACGCATCCCGAGCGCGACGCAGACCGGCGTGGCGAACACCATGCGTTATCTGTTCGACCCCATGAACCGGCAATATTTGAATGATTGTGTTTGGAGTATGGTGAACCGTATCGGACTCACCGTTATGGCGCAGAACGCGCCGTTTGAGAACCCGTTGGCGATTTTCAAAAAGGAGAACCTGTATTGGGGTTCGACCGTGCAGGAGATTGCCGTAAAATGGATTAAGGCGCACGGGTACAAGGATGACGCCGAAGAGCTTCTGAAGATGCACCGCCCCGAGGCCGCCGTGTGGTTCTACGAGAACAATCGTCGTGACCAGTACCCCATCTCATGGACTGAAGATGAGTTGCGGCAGGCGTTCGTTGATGATTTCGGGCTGAACCGTTTCATTGCGCAGATTATGGAGACCCCGCGTAATTGCGATAATTACGATGAAATGAACATCATGCTTGCGTTGATACGCCACTACGAACAGAATCTCGGCTTTTACAAGGTGCATCTTGACGCGGTGCCGAGTGATGAAACGACCGCCAAGACGTTGCTAAAGGCGTTGCGTTCGACCGCCGGGCGCATGCAGTTCCCGAGCACCCAGTACAATGCGTTGAACGTGACCGATATCCCGGCATACGCCAACCCGCAACAAATGGTGCTGCTGATTGAACCGGAATACCTTGCGTCGATTGATGTCGATGCATTGAGCGCCGTGTTCCAGTTGGATAAAGCCGAAGTGCCGTATCGTATCGTTCAGGTTCCCAGCCTCGGCATCCCCGGTGCTGTCGCGTTGCTTGTTTCGACCGACTGGTATCAGGTGCGCGACACCATGTACGGCACCACCCAATTCTATAACCCGCAGACACTTGGCAACACTCTGTATCTTAACCATTGGGGAATCTACGGCGTGTCGCCTTTTACCCCGTGCGCGTTGTTCACGACCGACACGGGTACCAGCATCACGGTCGTGACGCAGACCGTGACCGGCTTCACGCTGTCCTCGGCAACGGGTGCGGTAACGGTATCGGCGGGCGACGTGGTACAGCTCACGCCGAAGCTCACCGCCACCGTCGAACCCACCGGCACCGCTATCGAGGTTGCGCCGAACTCCGCAACCTACGAGGTGTCCGCCGAGCACGCCGAGTCGGCCGGGGCGTTTGCGCTTGACGTCAACACGTTCGTTGATGACCAAGCCCGCTTGCATGTCCAGCGCGGCGGCCTCACGGCGGGCGACGTCATCACCGTGACCGGCACCGCGACTTACGTCAACCCGAACAGGGAGACCACTGAGCATAAGGGCAAGTGCACTTTCACCGTCAAATAGTCTTCATGTTAAAATGGGTGGTGTTTCACGTGAAACACCACCCATTTTTCGTATAAAGAAAGATATGATATGGACTTTCCACATCTGCAAAATGCTACGACGTTTCCCGATACTGATACGCGCGTGTATGAACAGTACCGTAATGTTTTCGATTACAATGTTTGGACGCCAAACACGGTAATAAAGTTGTGCCGTGTTAATTGGTACAACGATTATCACGACGTTGTGAAATTCCAAGATGATACCGCAAGAGATGCATGGTTCGATGGGCTCGACGGTTTCGCCGTCCAGCTTACGACTAACATGTATATCGCACGTGCCGATACGGACGGTATAAAATTGCCCGTACCGTATATGACGGCGCAACGGTATAATTACATTGTCGTTGATTTTTCGCATGATATTGTCAATACGCCGTATCAGAAAACCGACGTGCAGACACGCTATCACTTTTTCATTGTGTCCGTGCAGGCGGAAGCGCCGAACACGACAACATGTACGCTTGTGCGTGATGTATGGACGGACTATATTAACAGCACCACAATTAACGGTTTGCTGTTGTCACGCGGGCACGCGCCGTTGACGGAAACGACACCGCAAAAACTGTTGCAGAACCCACGGGCCAACTGTCGTGATTTTACGTTGCCCGACGTTGATTATGGCAACGCGGCGACGAACATTAGAAAAAGCACGCCGATTAACTTGCAAAACGGGGCAAGATACATATGTTTGGCCGCAACGTTTTCTCCGCAACAATTGCAATCAATGAGCAATGTGCGCGGTGCAGACGTTACGGATACCAGTCCGTCATATACTAACGCTGATGAAACGGTCAACGGTTTTGTATGGGGTGCCGGGAACATAAACACGTCAAACGTAACCGGCGCGGGTACGTCATATAATTCCATTGATAACCTCACCGCAAGCAACGTGTACATGTACGCGCTGGAATCATCCAAAGTATCGGATGATTATTTTGATACGATGTTTGCGTATTATCCGCATATCATGTCACAAATCGTATCTGTTTTCGTTTCCACGGCGAACATGATGCACTTCGGAACCAGCACTACGGTTAATGATGTGGAATGGCATACGGTCAGCGGCGCACGCACAAAACTAGCGGACATTAATCTAACAATAAATGATTTTGGTTATTCGCCGGAATACGCCAAAATAACACGACTGTACCTTGCGCCCTACGCGCACTTGGAAATATCCGACAATATCGGCAATAAAACTCGGGTGGAAATAGCTGATTGTGGTCAACTCTCGGCGCAAACCGTCACATCGTTAAGCTACCCGATATTACGACAACTCGCATGGCTTGACGGCGTGGGGGGCGACGGCGACACGTCCATAACCATTAACGCCATCAACGGGGCCACCATTACCGCCGACGTGCCGAACGCGGACGCGCTCAAAACGCTGATATCCCATGACATTCCGACGTATGCGTTGCAACGCCGCGCAATCGACGCGCAACGCGCCGCCACTTACAATGCCGCCGTAAGTCAGGCACGGCAAAACGCCACGCTGACGTATGAAAACGGCGCGCGCTCGGCTAATGTCAGTCAAGCAAACACGTATCGTAGCAGTGCGGCGACGGTGTCGAACACCGCACGCGCGAATCAACGCGACATAGCGATAAAAGACGAATCCAATAGTGTGCGGTCGGATAATCTCACATACTCGAACACACGCCAAACCGCTGATTTGAGCACTAGCAGGGTCAAAATCAACCGTGATGTAAGTGATGATAATACACTACAGAATAAAGCTTTTGTGGAAGGTACCCAAACACAGGCGATAACAAACGTGGCAAGCGCGATAGGCTCAATAGCGGGGGCCGCGCTGGTAATCGGCACCGGCGGCGCGGCCTCGCCGGCGGTGGCCGGTGCAATGGCAATCGGCGGTGCGGCGCTTCAGGGTTACAACACCGGTATTGCAATCACTAACAGTCAGGAACTCAACGCGACATCTAATTATGTTGCAAATGATAAAGCGAAAGCCGCAATACAGGCCAACACCGAGCAAACACAACATGCCATAACACAGGCCACCGACGTGACCAGTCGCGCGAACACGCAAGCTGACCGCGTTACCGAGTACAGCACAAGCGCGGCTACCGACATGACCGCCACAAGCACGGGCACGGCCAACACCAACGCGGGCGCGTCACGTGGTGTGACGGTTGACAACGCCAAACGAATCATGATGAACGCGCGCGACAACACGAATGCGTCATGGCGCGACATGCTCAATCATCCAGCGCAACCGGTCGGCGCGTATGGCGGTGACAATTTCAGGCAGGCCGCGGGGCTTGACACCATGACCGTGAAAATCGTAACCGAGGATAACGGTGCGATAGCGGCGGCGGGCGATTACATGCTGCGCTACGGGATAGCAAGCAACAAACTCTACAACAAACCGACGCTGACAACGTGCAAACATTACACGTATTGGCAGACCGCCGACATATGGACGATATGCCCATTGGCGCAAAACGAGCAATTGCAGACAATAAGGGATATTTTCAATACCGGTGTTACAATATGGAGCAGGCCCGAGGAAGTCGGCGGCGACTTCGTAAACGACAATCTATAAGGTGGAAAATATGGGACGCAAACGTACACATAAAAGGCCGTTGACCCGCACGGAACTGGGAGAACGCGGCGCACCGGTATGGCAACAGTCCGAGGCGCTCAATTCGCAAGCGTATTCGATGGCATATTCGCAAATGTTGAATATCGCGTTATCACGGTTCAAATGGTTGAATCTGCCGAAAACTTGTGACGCTTGGTTTTTGGAATACAATCTATTGTATTTCGGTTACGCGACAATCGCGTTTCCGCATAGTAAGCCCGGCGTGTTTTTCAGCACGCAGGCGGTGACAACATCGAATTTCAACGTGTATTATAAACCTAAGAAATGGGATAGCTACGGTATCAACAGTTGGAGGTTCCCGGTCAACAATTCCAATGGTGTTTTCATCTACGCCAACCGCGCCCGCACGCCGCTCATTCCGACCATCGAGTTTTTCGCGCATGAAATTGAAGATTTGTACATGACGCGACGGCAGAATCGCTTCAATCAGAAAACGCCGTTTATTTTGGAGGTTCCAGCCGGACAGCAGACGGCGGGCGTCAACGTTATCAAACAAATCAGCGGCGGTGAAATGGCAATCATGGCGGCCCCCGGTTTCACCGATTCCATGAAGGCCAACGTACTGAAAACCAGCGTCGAATATATCGGCATGGAATTGCAGAACGACATACAAAACACGTGGAACTCGTTCTATCAAGCGCTGGGTATCAAAAATCTCCCCTTGAAGATGGAACGGCAGACCGCCGATGAAATACAGGACTACGGCGAGCCGACCGACCTACGCGCGCTCAGCGAACTGGAGGAACGACGCGCCGCCTGCGATATACTCAACACAAGATTCCGCAAATACCTAAAGGAACCGATACAGGTCGTGTGGAATGAAGACAACATCTCACGCAATTATGATTATTTGAACAACCTTGAAAGATTGACCGATGATAATGCAGAATGACATAGACAGCTACCAGCCGTGCGAATCACGCGACGAATTTCATGGCGTGATGACGTACACGTTTGGCGAACTACTCGACGTGCCTAACGGTGTTGACTGGGATAATGCCACATGGTCATGGCGGGACGTTGCCTATGATGACACGCAATACACCCGCTGTTGCCGTAAAATAGAAAACCGTTTCTACGACCGGGAGCTAGGCGTCATGCCACCGTCAAGATGGCGACGGCACTTTATGCGGCTTATACGGGAAATAATGCCGACATTGCGCCCGCTCTATGCGCTTATAGACAATAACCCCGACATAATACTCAGCGATAGCGACATATGGCATAAAATGCGTACCGTGTTTTCCGATTTTCCCGCAACACAGCTCACCGAAAACCAAGACTACGCAAGCAACGCGACTGACAATCAATACGAGACAATCGCTAACGGCAATTTCATGGACAAAGTCAATCACATACGCAACAACGAATATGTCGATATTGACGTATTGTTACTCGACCATCTAGAATCATGTTTTAGCCCGTTATGGACTATCAACATAAACAATTACTAGTGAGGTGCTTTCATGGACGCCAATACATTAACCCGCGTCGAAAACGAATATTCCAAACTTACCGATTACATCAACAAACTAGGTGATTATCTATTGAAACAAATGAACAAAAAGAAAACGCTGACAGATAATCACTATAAATTGTTAATAAAACAATACGCCATCATGCTACAATACGCCGACGTTTTGGAGCAACGAATCAACCTCGCAAGGAAGGAAAAATAATGTTTCCATATCTACCGTTTTTCTCGGTATGGCCGTACACGCCCGCAATACCCGCGTTCTATTGGAACGCCAAAAGTCAAGAGGAAATAATAAAACACATCGCGTGTGAAATCGACCACATAACGGCATATCTTGACGAAATCGTAACCGACATAAACAAAACATTGAACGACTACGATACAAGAATAAAAAACATTGAAGCACGCCTAAACGATTATGCAATCGCCATAACGCAAATACAAGAACAAATCGAACACATAGGAGACACACAACTAGTATGGAACGTCACAAAAGGCGAATACACTGACAGTAAAACAGCACTACGCGACTTATACCGCGAACTAGCGGTATACGGCGCACGCGTCACTCAAATAGCCGATATCAACACCGGCAAACTAGCCAAACACCGAACCGACGAAACACCCGCAATCGGCAATCTCACCATACTCAACGACGCAACGCCACGTGTCACTAACCCAACCACCGGCGACAAATACCCGCCACTTTCATAAAAAGGAATATCATGGCAACAGAAACCCCGTTCTATCATCTGCCACTATACGAAACAGGAGACCTAGCCGACCTACGCGACGGATACAACGACGCAATGCGTACCCTAGACCGCGTAATACATCAACTAAAAGTACAGGAAGAAATAAATCACCCGACAAACCGCAGGAAGGACAACTAACATGACCGATTATACAACCAACTTCAACCTCGAAAAATATCAAACCGGCGACGCGGCAAACCTAAACGACCAATACAATGCGTCAATGGACATTATCGACAATAACCTATACAAAATCAACACCAACGCAAACACTGCGGGCGGTAAAGCCACGCAAGCGCTCGAAACAGCACAAAACAATACAAAAAATCTCACAGCATTAGGCGTAACCGACACCGAAACCGCAACACAACTCAAAAACAAAATAAACAACACCGCCGAAACAACGCTAAACAATACCAACAAACTAACAGCATTAGGCGTAACCGACACCGAAACCGCAACACAACTCAAAAACAAAATAAACAACACCGCCGAAACAGCACAAAACAATAAAACACAAATTACAACAATAAACAATTACATCAGCGTTAACGAAATATTCAACATGCGAGGCGACAAAATCATAGTCACGTTCGGTGATAGCTACGCATCCCCCACCGATAACACGTCATGGGCCGTACAGGTAGCAAACAAATTAGGCTGGACACTCAAAAACTATGCAATAGGCGGCGCGGGATACATCGAACCAAACACGACATATCAAAGTGAGTTCAATACCGCGCGTCAAGACAATACATATGCGCACGAAAAAGTGTCGCTAGTTATAATCGGCGGTTCAAGAAACTCAAACGATGGATATGATGGCAAAATAAAAATAGCCGCAACTGCATTATTCCAACAATGCATCAATGAATACCCTAACGCTAGAATAATAGCAATACCCATGTTATGGGATAATAAAACCGTATCCGACTATTGGCGTTACAACGCGGGTGAAATAGAACAAGCCGCAATCGAAACCGGAATAGAAAGCATCCCGTGGGCGTGGACATGGAACATGGGCAAACCAGAAAACATCAAAAACGACCACGTTCACCCTAACACAAACGGCACTACAATAATCCGAAACTACATTCTCCGCTACCTAATAGGCACATACACAGGCAGACACGAACACTGGGTATGGAGAAAACCCGGCAATCCAGCCGCCGGAATGCTCTCAGTCAACGCAAGCGGCGGAACAATCAGCTACGCATTCCAAATGTTAAACGGTGTCACACCTAGCGAGTGGACTAGCATAAGCGGTTTGCCAGAATGGGCACGTGGCGATACAGACAATACCAACTCAGTAAACAAATGGACACTACAGGTATCTAACAACGCAAATGAAGCGACACTATTCAAAATAAACTCAGACGGCACCTTCGGAATACAACCGTTCACAACTACAGGAAGCCACGGTACACCTAACGGACTCATGGCCGGACATTTCACCACAGCATGGTAACAACATAATAAAAATAAGCCGGTTGGTAACAATACCAACCGGCTTATTTTATATCAATCACCACACATAATCATAAATTGTAACAACATAGCACCCAACACCATCTTTAACACCGCAACACACAAAATCAAAATCACAATCACCATACTTATATTCAAGCACACTAGTAAGAGCTGATTTAAACGTGACCACACTATCATCAACTTCCACATCACACTTCCAATTACTCACGTCAACACCACGCCTATCCGCAACAGTTGTCGTAAAACCATCAATATCAACCTCATATAAATTACCCGGTGCAATCTCAGTGACATAAGCCTTAACTTCAAACATTCTACTCAATCCTTTTTTGTGTTGTTTTTTTGTTGACACCTCAAATATAGCACGCGCGACATCACGACACGCCGACACGTCACGTTTTTCCCCGTTCAATTTTTCGCTAGCACACGACA
>ERZ839823.2215-NODE-2215-length-15686-cov-2.851641_pt1 | contig 15686 bp, 13 predicted proteins | sample MGYA00519862_ERZ839823 | MGnify/ENA primary metagenome ERZ839823 (study PRJEB31850, sample SAMEA3708853) | human gut metagenome | biome: human gut; feature: human-associated habitat; material: faeces | place: China | collected 2014 ...
AAGCGCTTGACAGAATGGCACTGCGACAGCTTGTTTCCCGTCTTGAGCCGATAGACCGCAGGCTGATAATACTGCGTTACAGCGAGGAATGTACGCAGAGCAGAACGGCAGAAATACTGGGAATGACACAGGTGCAGGTGTCACGCAGAGAAAAGAAGATACTGGATTTCAAGACGAAATAGAAAAATAAAAGAAGAATTACAGAGAGGTAGAAAGATGTCACTATTTGCAAACAAAACACTTATGATCACAGGAGGAACGGGCTCTTTCGGAAATGCGGTTTTAAATCGTTTCCTGAGAACAGACATCGGAGAGATTCGCATTTTCTCTCGTGATGAGAAGAAACAGGATGATATGCGCCATGAATTTCAGGCGAAAATGCCGGAAGCGGCAGGGAAGATCAAGTTCTTCATCGGCGATGTCCGGGATCTCGCTTCCGTGAAGAACGCCATGCACGGCGTGGACTACATTTTTCATGCCGCCGCCCTCAAACAGGTGCCGTCCTGTGAGTTTTTCCCCATGGAGGCGGTGAAAACCAACGTGTTCGGAACCGATAACGTGCTGACCGCCGCCATTGACGCGGGGGTCAAGGCCGTCATCTGCCTGTCCACGGACAAGGCCGCCTATCCCGTCAACGCCATGGGTACCTCCAAAGCCATGATGGAGAAGGTCATCGTTGCCAAATCCCGGACGGTTTCTCCGGAAAAGACCAAAATCTGCTGCACCCGCTACGGAAACGTCATGTGCTCCCGGGGCAGTGTCATTCCGCTGTGGATCGACCAGATCAAGGCGGGCAACCCCATCACCATCACCGAGCCGAACATGACCCGGTTCATCATGTCTCTGGAAGAGGCAGTCGATTTGGTGCTGTTCGCCTTCCAGAACGGCGTCAGCGGGGACATTCTGGTGCAGAAAGCCCCGGCGTGTACCATTGAGACACTGGCAAAAGCCGTCACCGGCCTGTTTGCTCCCGGCCACGAGATCAAGGTCATCGGCATCCGCCACGGCGAAAAGATGTACGAGACGCTGCTGACCAACGAGGAATGCGCCCACGCTATCGATCTGGGCAATTTCTACCGCGTCCCCTGCGACAAGCGGGACTTAAACTACGACAAATATTTCAAGGAGGGCGACACCCAGCGCAACGTCCTCACGGAGTTCAACAGCAACAACACGGAGCTGCTGAACGTGGAGCAGGTGCAGCAGAAGCTGCTGAGCCTGAGCTACATCCGGGAAGAACTGGAAGCCATGAAGAATAAATAACGGAAGGGTGAGCTGGCATGAACATTCTGATTACCGGCGCGGCCGGATTTGTGGGCAAGAATCTGACGGCGGCGCTGGAGTGCATCCGGGACGGCCGTGACAAGACCCATCCGGGGCTTACGGTGGGGGAGCTGTACCTCTACGACATCGACTCCGACCCGGCGCTGCTGGAAACGGCCTGCCAGAAGGCGGACTTCGTGTTCAATCTTGCCGGCGTCAACCGCCCGAAGAATCAGGAAGAGTTCATGCAGGGAAATTTCGGCTTTGCTTCCACGCTGCTGGACACGCTGAAAAAATACCATAACACCTGCCCCGTGATGCTGTCGTCCTCTATTCAGGCGACCATGGTGGGGCGCTATGCGGGCAGCGAGTACGGCAGGAGCAAAAAGGCGGGGGAGGAGCTGTTCTTCTCCTATGCCGCCGAAACCGGGGCGAAAGTGCTGGTGTACCGCTTCCCCAACCTGTTCGGAAAATGGTGCCGTCCCAACTACAATTCCGCCGTGGCCACCTTCTGCCACAACTATGCCCACGACCTGCCCATCACGGTGAACGACCCCGGCGTGGAGCTGGAGCTGCTGTACATCGACGATCTGGTGGACGAGATGATTGCGGCGTTGGAGGGCAGAGAGCATCACTGCGAATTTGAGGGCGTGGATACAGTTCTGATGGCGTCCGGGCGCTACTGCGCCGCGCCCGTCACCCACCGGGCGACTCTGGGGCAGATCGTAGCGCTGCTGGACAGCTTCAAGGCGCAGCCCCAGACCCTGCTGATGCCGGAAATTCCGGCAGGCAGCTTTGCGAAAAAGCTGTATTCTACGTATTTATCCTATCTGCCCAGGGAAAAGGCGGCGTTCCCCCTGAAAATGAACGTTGACGCCCGGGGCAGCTTCACGGAGCTGCTGAAAACGGCGAACTGCGGCCAGTTCAGCGTGAACATCAGCCGTCCCGGCGTGACCAAGGGACAGCACTGGCACAACACCAAGTGGGAATTTTTCATCGTGGTGTCCGGCCATGGCCTGATTCAGCAGCGGAGGGTTGGCACCAAAGAAGTGCTGAATTTTGAAGTTTCCGGAGAGAAAATCGAAGCCGTCCACATGCTGCCGGGCTACACCCACAACATTATCAACCTGAGCGAAACGGAAGACTTGGTGACGCTTATGTGGGCAAACGAGTGCTTTGACCCGAAAAAGCCGGATACATTCTTTGAGGTGGTTTGACATGGAAATGAAGCTGGACTATTCCGACGTGGCGTTCCGCAATGACGGAAAATTAAAGCTGCTCATCATCGTAGGCACCCGCCCGGAGATCATCCGTCTGGCGGCGGTCATCAACAAGTGCCGCAAATATTTTGACTGCATTCTCGCCCACACGGGGCAGAATTACGATTATAACCTGAACGGGATTTTCTTCCGGGACTTGGGACTTGCCGACCCGGATGTGTATATGAACGCAGTGGGGGACGACTTGGGCGCCACCGTGGGCAACATCATCAACTGCTCCTACAAGCTGATGACGGCCATTCAGCCGGACGCCATGCTGATTCTGGGGGACACCAATTCCTGCCTGTCCGCCATTGCGGCCAAGCGGCTGCATATTCCCATTTTCCACATGGAGGCGGGCAACCGCTGCAAGGACGAGTGCCTGCCGGAGGAGACCAACCGCCGGATTGTGGACATCATCTCCGACGTGAATCTGGCTTACTCCGAACATGCGAGAAGATACCTCCACGAGTGCGGTCTGCCCAAGGAGCGCACCTACGTTACCGGCTCCCCCATGGCGGAGGTGCTCCACGCCAACTTAAACGCCATCGAGGCTTCCGACATCCACCAGCGGCTGGGACTGACCAAGGGAGAGTACATTCTGCTGTCTGCCCACCGGGAGGAAAACATCGACACGGAAAAGAATTTCCTGTCCCTGTTTCGTGCCGTTAACGCCATGGCGGAAAAGTACGATATGCCCATTCTGTATTCCTGCCACCCCCGCTCCAAAAAGCGGCTGGAGGCCACGGGCTTTATTCTGGACAGCCGGGTGATTCAGCACGAGCCGCTGGGCTTCCACGATTACAACTGCCTGCAAATGAACGCCTTCGCGGTGGTGTCCGATTCCGGGACGCTGCCGGAGGAATCCAGCTTCTTCACCTCCGTGGGACATCCGTTCCCGGCGGTGTGCATCCGCACGTCCACGGAGCGTCCCGAGGCGCTGGACAAGGGCTGCTTCATTCTGGCGGGCATTGACGAAAAGAATCTTCTGCAAGCGGTGGACACCGCCGTTCAGATGAACCGGGACGGCGATCTGGGGATTCCCGTGCCGGACTATGTGGAGGAAAACATATCCACCAAGGTGGTCAAGATCATCCAGTCCTACACCGGCGTGGTGGACAAAATGGTCTGGAGAAAGTCGTAAGAAGCCAGACGCCGACAAATTGCGCTGTTTTTTCTGGATATGATGAAACAGCCGGAAAATTTCACAACATCGGGAGGCGAGACGCATGAAATACCTGTTCATCAACTCCGTTGCCGGCTTTGGCAGCACGGGGCGCATCGCGGCGGAGCAGTGCCGTGGGCTGATGGCGCAGGGGCATGAGTGCGTGCTCGCCTTTGGCCGTGAAGAGGCAAATTGCAGCGATATTCCCACGGTGCGCATCGGTACGCCCATGGACTACAGGCTCCACGGGGCGGAAAGCCGTCTGCTGGACGATTCCGGCTTCGGCTCCCGGCGGGCGACCCGGCGGTTTCTGGATTGGGTCAGGGAATACGACCCGGACGTGATCTGGCTGCACAATGTTCACGGCTATTACATTCACTTGGGAGAGCTGTTTCCTTACCTGCGCGGCTGCGGGAAGACCATTTTCTGGACGCTTCACGACTGCTGGAGCTTCACGGGTCACTGTGCCTATTTTGACTATGTGGGCTGTGACCGCTGGAAAACCGGCTGCCACGACTGCCCACAGAAACGCGCTTATCCTGCAAGCATTCTTTTGGACAACAGCCGGAAAAATTACGAAAAAAAGCGGGAACTGTTTACGGGCATTCCCGATGTGACCCTCATCGTCCCCTCCCACTGGCTGGAAAGCCGGGTAAAGGAGAGCTTTCTGAGGGACTACCCGGTGAAGGTGGTATACAACACGGTGAACCGGGAAATCTTCAAGCCCACCCCCGGCAATTTCCGGGAAAAATACGGTCTGGAAAATAAAATCATCCTGCTGGGCGTTGCCAGCGTCTGGGACGAGCGCAAGGGACTGCGGGACTTTCTGGCGCTTCATGACCTGTTGGACGAAGAATATGCCATCGTGCTGATCGGTCTGAGCGCAAAGCAGATTCAATCCCTCCCGGCGGGAATTCTGGGGCTGCCCCGTACCAACAGTGTTCAGGAGCTGGCGGAAGCCTATACAGCCGCCGACGTATTTCTGAACCCCAGCACGGAGGAGACCTTCGGCATGACCGTGCTGGAAGCCCGGTGCTGCGGCACGGAGGCCGTGGTTTATCAGGGGACTGCCTGCGAGGAGGTCGTCAGCCAGTTCGGGGGCGTCGCCGTACCAAGGGGCGCGGCGCATCTGCTGGAAGCCGTGGAACAGATCACAAAGGAGAATCGCAAATGACCCATTATCCCTTCCCGGACAGCCGTGGGACAAAAATTGCCTTCGCCGCGTTTTTCACGGCCATGCTTTTTCTGGCGCGGGACAGTATGTTCACCACGGCGGTAATCGGTTTTGAGAAGGCGCAGTTCCTCATGCTGGGCGTGATCTGCCTGCTGGGCGCGGCGTTTCTGATCGTCAACCGGAGAAATCTGCTCCAAATTCTGAAAGACCGGCGTATGATTGTCGTCGTGGTTTCGGCGGCGGTGCTTCTGCTTCCCATGCTGGTAAAGCGGGACTGGCAGCTGATGTATTTCAGTGTTCTGCTGTGCCTGCTGACGGCGGTGTTTTTGTCTTATTTCCTTACGTTGCGGGATGCGGCCAAGTATTATGTGGTGATTATGTCCGTGCTGGGGGCGTATTCCGTGCTGGCGGCGTACATCCTGCGCATCGGCGTGGATCAGGGCGCTTACGCGGTGCCGGTGTTCCAGAACTCCATGGGCTTTGAATTTCACAATTTCTTTTTGTCCATTGTCCCGGATACGTATGTCAAAAATCGGAATTTCGGCATTTTCCGGGAGCCGGGGGTTTATCAGTTTTTCCTGATCACGGCGCTGTATCTGAACAATTACGAAGTCGAGTGGAAAAGGCCGTGGCAGCTGTGGCTGGTCAACGGCATTCTGGCCGCGACGATGGTGTCCACGTTTGCCACCGGCGGCGTCGCGGAAATGGGACTGCTGGCGATCGTGCTGTTTTTTGACAAAAAATGGTATCGGGACAAGCGGATATGCGCCGTGGCGGTCGGGCTGATTTTGTGCGTCGCCGTGATAGCGGGCGTTTCCATTGCCCGGAAAAACGTCCTCTACTGGGAAGTTTACGACATGGCCATCGGCAAATTTGTCAACGGGCAGGATTCCTCGGTGGAGAGAATGGACGCTATTGTGACCGACATTTCCATTTTCCTGCACCATCCCATCTTCGGTGCGAAGATAGCGGAGGTGCTGTATGCCACCGCCAACAATACCACTTCCACCCTCATTCTTTTCTCCGCCTTCGGCATTCCGGCGGCGCTGCTCCACATTGCCTGCTGGGTCGCGCTGGTGTGGCGGAAGGAGCGGAAGATATGGGTGAATCTGGCGCTGGTGGTCATTCTGTTCATGTCCTTTAACACACAGAATCTGATTGCGGACGTGTTTTTATGGCTGTTCCCGGTCATGGCGCTGGTGGAACGGCTTATGAAAAGGGGGTAACCATATGGAACGGGAACTGCTGAGAAAGGTTCAGCTGACCCAGCTGGAAATTGCGAAGGAAATCCGCCGGGTGTGCGAGGAAAACGACATTCCCTATTTTCTCACCTGCGGCACCCTTCTGGGCGCGGTGCGACATCAGGGGTTCATTCCGTGGGACGACGACATGGACGTGGGAATGCTGCGGGAGAATTATGAGAAATTCTGCCGCATCGCCCCGGAGAAACTGAAACCGGAATACTGCTGGCAGAGCTGGTACACAGACCCCAACTACGCCCTGCCCTTCGGCAAGGTGCGCAAGCGCGGCACGCTGTACTTGGAGGCCAAGTCCCACAGATTGGAAGAAAACGGCTTCTATGTGGACATTTTCCCCTACGACGCCGTGTCCCCGGATGCCGAACAGCGGCAGGAAACGGCGGGGCGTCTGCTGAAAATCTACCGGACAAAGCTGATGAAATCCCATTATCAGCCTTGGCGGGAGAATGAGAAAATCCTCTGGAAAAAGCGGATTGGCTACCTATACTATCAGGCGCGGGCGCTGTTTGCCGATCAGGAAAGCCTTGCAAAGGCGTATGACGCGCTTGCGACGGCGCTGCCGGAAAACGGCTATGTCTGCGAGCAGAGCGCCATGACGAAGCCGGACGCCTACGAGAAAGCGTGGTGTCAGGCATTGACGGATGTCGTTTTTGAAGGGGAAACCTTCAAAGCCCCGGCGGAATACGACAAATTCCTGACCACGCTGTACGGCGACTATATGCAGCTCCCGCCGGAAGACCAGCGGGAAAACCGCCATCAGATCGTGCAGATCGATTTTGGCGCGTGACATTCTGGAGAGGTTATAGCAATATGAAACGAGTGCTGTTCCTGACGAACTACGCTTCCCCCTACCGGGTCCATTTTTACGATGAGCTGGCAAAAAGCATGGACGTGACGGTGCTGTTCACTGACCGGGTGGAAGACCAGAAAAACCGCAGTGCCGACTGGTTCGTTCCCGGGGGCGGCGCTTACCGCCCGGTGCAGCTGAAGCGGTGCGTTGCCCATTTTCTGGACGAAAATCTGTGTCTGGACGTGACCGAATGGCTGAAAAAGCCCTACGACGCCATCGTGATATGCGGCTATTCCTCGCCCACGGCGATTCTTGCGATGCGGTGGCTGCGCAGAAGGAAAATTCCCTTCTACATGGAAGTGGACGGCGGCCTGATCCGGCAGGAGCGGAAGGTAAAGTATCTGTTCAAGAAGTCGCTGGTGCGCAAGGCGGATCAGTGGCTCAGCTCTGGACGGTACACCACGGAATTTCTCGTCCATTACGGAGCGGAGGAAAGCCGCATTCATTTTTATCCCTTCTCCTCCGTGTTTGAGAAGGATATCCTCCCCGCCGTTCCCTCCGCCGATGAAAAGCAGGCGCTGAAAGAGGAACTGGGCGTCCCGGAAAAGCGGATGGTACTGGCCATCGGCCAGTTTATCCACAGAAAGGGCTTCGACATCCTGATGCACGCCGCCTGTTCGCTTGACAAGGACGTGGGAATTTACATTGTCGGCGGCGAGCCGACAGAAGACTATTTGCAGATGCGCGCGTCTCTGGGGCTGGATAACGTCCATTTTGTGGGTTTCCAGAAGAAGGAAGCCCTCAGCCGGTATTACAGAGCTGCGGACTTGTTCGTCCTGCCCACCCGGGAGGACATCTGGGGGCTGGTCATCAACGAGGCCATGGCCTACGGCCTGCCCGTCATCACCACCGACCGGTGCGTTGCCGGTCTGGAGCTGGTGGAGGAGGGCGTCAACGGGAGTATCGTGCCTGCGGAGGACGCTGCTGCCCTTGCCGGAAAGATGAAGGAGATTCTGTCCTCGGACTTGGAGAAAATGGGGACGGCTTCTCTGAAAAAAATCCGCGCCTATACCATTGAAAACATGGCAAAAGCCCACGTTGCAATTTTTGAAAAAGATGGGAGATAACCCATGCACATCATTTACGCTGTGACGACCTGCTCCGACCGGGTGTACCGTCAGCTGTTCGCGGACGCCCCTCGGAAGCCCGCCTTTCAGTCCCAGAAATATCACCGCCTGCTCATTGAAGGGCTTGCCGCCGGGGCAAAGGTGGACGTGGTGGCGAACCCGCCGGTGAACCGGGAGGTTCTGAAAAAGTCCTTTGTCCGTCTGCCCCGGGAGACCGAGGGCGGCGCGTGCTACCGTTATATTCCCGCCGTCCGGAATCCCATTGTCAAGGCTGTATTTGTGGGCGTGGGAACCTTTTTCCGCACTGCGCGCCTTGCGGGGAAGGATTCGGCGGTGGTGGTGGACTGCCTGAACAGGACGACGGCGCTGGCCGGTCTGCTGGCGGCGAAGCTGCGGGGAAGACGGTGCGTGGGCATTGTGACGGACTTGCCGGATATGCTGGGGGGCAGCGCCTTTTCCAAGAAGCTTTCCGATTTTGTCATCCGTCACTGCACGGACTATGTGCTGCTGACCCAGGCCATGAACGACTATCTGAACCCGAAGGGCAAGCCCCATGTGATTCTGGAGGGGCACAGCGACATCGCCATGGCGCGGCAAAAGCCCTCCCTGGCGAGAAAGGCCAGTCCTAGGGTGTGCATGTACGCCGGGGGCGTCAGCAAGCAATATGGGCTTGAAAATCTGGTGAAGGGCTTCCGGAAGGCAGATCTGCCGGACGCCCGGCTGGAAATTTATGGCCCCGGGGATTATGTGCAGGAGCTTTCCCAGATCGCCGCGGAGGATTCCCGGATTTTCTACGGCGGAATGCTGCTGAACGCGGAAATCGTGGAGCGGGAGATGGCGGCGACGCTGCTGGTCAATCCCCGGCCAACGGGCGAGGAATATGTGAAATACTCTTTCCCCTCCAAGACCATGGAGTATATGTCCACGGGAACCCCGGTGCTGACCACGGTTCTGCCGGGAATGCCCAAGGAATATCACCCCTACGTGTACCTGTTGGAGGAGGAAACCGCTGACGCCATTGCGGAGAAGCTGGGGCAGATTTTTGCCCAGCCCGCTGATGCCCTGTTTGAGAAGGGCATGAAAGCCCGTGAATTTATCTTAAAAGAAAAAAACAACGTGACGCAGGCCGGGAAAATTCTGGCCATGCTTGAAAGGGACGGGGTGCAATGAAGCTGCTGTGGCTGTGCAATATGGTGCCCGGAAAGGTGAAAGAAGCCGTCAGCGGCGGCTCCACCGGCGGCGGACTGTGGGTCGACAGCGTGCTGGAAGGGCTGCTGGGACGGGAAGACCTGAATATCCGCATTCTCTGCCCCGGCGATGGCGGCGAGGGGAATGTGAATGAACGCTGCTCCTATGCCTTCTTTTCCGAGGGGCTGCCCTATGTGTACCTGACGGAGCTGGAAACGCAGTTCCGGGGGGAGCTGGATACCTTCCAGCCGGACGTGATCCACGTCTGGGGGACGGAGTACGGCCACACCCTTGCCATGGTTAACGCTGCGGAAAAGGCGGGGCGGCTGGACAGTCTGGTGGTTAGCATTCAGGGACTTTGCTCGGTTTATGCCGGGCATTATGCCGAGGGCGTTCCGGAGTCGGTTCAGCGGGGCAGCACCTTCCGTGATGTTGCCCGGCGGGACAATATCGTGAAACAGCGGGAAAAGTTCGTGCTTCGGGGGCTTCTGGAAGAAAAAGCCCTGCAAAAGGCGCGCCATATTATCGGCAGAACGGACTGGGATCTGGCCTGCGTCCGGCGGGTCAACCCAAAAGCAAAGTATCATTTCTGCAACGAGACATTGCGCAAGCCCTTTTATCAGGGGGCTTGGCGCTATGACAGCTGCCGGAAGCACCGGATTTTCGCTTCCAGCTGCGCCTATCCCGTGAAGGGCTTTCACTATCTGCTGGAAGCCTTTGGCCAGATCGTCAAGACCTACCCGGATGCCACGCTGGCGGTGCCGGGAAAGAGCTTCCTGACGGCGAACAGGCTGCGCAGAACCAATTACCAGAAATATCTGGCAGATCTGGCGGAGCAGTACGGCGTGGAGGATAAGATCGAATTTCTGGGCAGTCTCAGCGGGGAGGAAATGAAGCAGGCGTTCCTTGACGCGAACGTGTTCGTGCTGCCATCCACCATTGAGAATTCCCCCAATTCTCTGGGGGAGGCCATGCTGCTGGGCGTGCCCTGTGTGGCGGCGGACGTGGGCGGCGTCACGACCATGATGCGCCACAGGTTGGAAGGAGAGGTCTACCCCTCCACCGCGCCCTATATGCTGGCGTTTTATGTGGAGAACATTTTTGCACAGGGCGAGGCGGCCGAAGCCATGGGCGCGGCGGCCCGCGCCCACGCCGGTGTGACCCACGACCCGGAAAAGAATCTGGCGGATTTGCTGGAAATTTACGAAAGACTTGCCAAAAACAGCGCCGAAGGGTGAGAAAGGAAGGAATGCGGCATGAATCAGAACCCGCGGATCAGCGTCATTGTTCCGGTGTACAATGTGGAGCAGTACCTTCCCCGGTGCGTGGAATCCATTCTGGCGCAGACCTATGAGAATCTGGAGATTCTTCTGGTGGACGACGGCACGAAGGACAACAGCGGCGCCATCTGCGACGCCTACGCCCGGCAGGACGCCAGAGTCAAAGCAATTCACAAGAAAAACGGCGGCCTGAGCAGCGCCCGGAACGCCGGAATAGACGCGGCGACGGGGGAATATCTTTCCTTCGTGGACAGCGACGACTGGATCGAGCCGGATATGTACGAGAAAATGATGGCGCTGATGGAAAAATACAGTGTCCGTCTTGTCTGCGCGGGGCGCTGGGACGTCAGCAGCGAGACCGGGGAGAAGACGCTGGGGCTGTGCCCGCCAAAAGAGGAGGTCATTTCCGGGGAAGAACTGGTGCGCCGGATTTTCCATTGGGAGAACATCGACTCCGCCGCATGGGACAAGCTGTACCATAGAAGCCTTTTTGCGTCTGCCCGCTATCCCCTCGGGGTGATCTGCGAGGACGTTCCTACCACCTACCGCATTGCGCTGGATGCCGGACAGGCGGCTATGCTGCCCTGCCCCGTTTACAATTATTACCACCGGCCGGGGAGCATCACCTCGTCCTCGGTTTCGGAGAAAACCTTCCATTTTTCCAAACATACTGAGGAAATCTACCCGTTTATAAGGGACAATTATCCGGGAATCGCGGATGCGGCGCGGTATCTGCGGGTGCGTTCCCTCGCCTACAATCTGCTGACGCTGGATTTGGCGGACAAGGATACCCGGCAGAAATTCGCAGAGGAATACCGCCTGTCCCGGAAGGCGCTTTGCAGGCATATTTCCTTTTTGCTGACCAGCCCGCTGTTTGGCAGGCAGGAGCGGGTGACGGATTTGCTGCTGGCCGCCGGGCTGTACCGCCCCATGCGGGGGCTTTACCACGGGGTGCGTCCCGGGAAAACGGATACAAAAAGCGCGGAGTGAACTATGAATCGACGAAACCGGGTTGCCTTTTTTAACATTCTGAGCACCGTTTTGCTCAGAGGCATTTCCATATTCACAGCGCCCCTGTTTACCCGTCTGCTGGGAACCAGCGGTTACGGCGTTACCCAAATTTACAACACATGGGTGGCTGTGATCGCCATTGTGTTTACGCTGCAAACCCAGGGGACGCTGGTCAACGCCCGGGTGGAGTACCCGGAGGGAGACCAGCTGCGCTACCAGTCCTCGGCCATGAGCCTGTCCACGCTGGTGTATCTGATTTTCAGCGCACTGGTGCTGTGCTTTATCGGCCCCATTTCCGGGGCGCTGAAGCTGAGCTGGTTTTTGATCGTGCTGATGCTCATTCAGGGCTTCGGCACCTTCTGCGTCAACTTTCTGAACACCAAATTCGTCTACGAATTCAAGGCAGGGCGGAACATGGTCATGTCCCTTGTGGTGACGCTGACCACCCTGATCCTCTCCATTGTGCTGATTCTGCTGCTGCCCAAGCAGATCAACTACTTAGGCCGCATTTCCGCTATCGCCGTGACCTACGGCGTGCTGGGCATTCCGGTGTGCATCTGGATTCTGGCGAAGGGGAAGACCTTTTACAACAAGGAATATTGGAAATTCTGCGTCGTTCTTGCCATTCCAGCGGTATTTTATAATCTTTCCGACCTGATTCTGGGGCAGAGCGACAAGGTGATGCTCCAGCAGATGATGGACGAGGCCACGGTGGGCTGCTACGGCGCGGCGCTGAATTTCGGCGGCATCATGTTCACTCTGTTCACCGCCCTGAACAATTCATGGTGCCCCTTTTTCTTCGAGGACATGAAGCAGGGCAACCGGGAGAATCTGCGGGAAAAGGCGGGGAATTTTCTGGAGCTGTTCACGGTGCTTTCCGTGGGCTTCGTGCTGCTGGCCAGCGAAGTGTACCGCTATGTCTATGTTTCCCGGGATTTCTGGGGAAGCACGATGCTGATTCCCATTTTTGTGTCCAGCTACTACACCAATTTCCTGTGTACCTTCCCGGTGAATTTCGAGTATTACCACAAAAAGACCAAGGTCGTCTCGATCATCACTATTGTGTCGTCGCTGATAAATGTGGGGCTGAATTACCTGCTGATCCTGCGCATCGGCATGGCCGGCGCGGCGGTGGCGACGCTGATTTCCCACAGTTTGCAGCTGACGCTGCACTATCTGTACGTCCGTTTCGCTCTGGGCGGGAAAGAGTATCCCTTCCCGCTGAAAATGTGGGTCGGGTACGCGGCGGTGTTCGCCGCTGTGGCCGTGGCGTCCGTGGCGGCGGATGGACTGTGGCTGGCGCGCTGGGGACTGGGCGCGGCCGTTGGCCTATGGGAGCTTTTGCGAATCAGAAAGCGGAAAGTATTGATTTAAGAATGAAATATGGAAAGGCCGGGCTTGCTGCCCGGCCTTTTTTCGCGCTTGTGGTTGAAATAGGACGTGGAATGGTGTATAATACATTCGACATTGTATCCGAAAAGAGGGAATGGAATGAAAAAAGTGCTGTTCGTGGCAACGGTGGTCAAAACCCACATAATGGAATTCCATATCCCCTATCTGAAAATGTTTCAGGACATGGGCTGGGAGACAGCAGTGGCGGCGCGGAACGACTATGAAGACCCCGCCGACTGCCAGATTCCATTCTGCGATACTTACTATGACATTCCCTTTGAACGTCTCCCGTGGAAGGCGGCCAATTTTAGAGCCTACCGGGAGCTGAAAGCCATTATCGACCGGGAGCATTTCGACATCATTCACTGCCATACCCCCGTGGGCGCCATGATCGCCCGTCTGGCGGCGCGGGACGCCCGGAAGCGGGGAACCAAGGTGATTTACACCGCCCACGGCTTCCACTTTTTCAAGGGTGCGCCCGTGAAAAACTGGCTGATGTTCTACCCGGCGGAATGGCTGCTTGCACCGCTGACGGATGTTCTCGTGACCATCAACAAAGAGGACTACGCGTTGGCAAAGAGAAAAATCCACGCGAAGCGCATTGAATACGTCCCCGGCGTGGGGGTGGATACGGCGAAATTCCACGTCGGCACCGTAGACCGGGCGGAAAAGCGCCGGGAGCTGGGACTGACCGAGCAGGATTTCCTGATCCTCACCGTGGCGGAAATGACGAAAAACAAGAATCACTCCACGGTGCTCAAGGCGCTGGCGCTGCTGAAAAACGAGCCGGGCTATGAAAGCATGCACTATCTCATCTGCGGCCGGGGAGAGCAGCGGGACGCGCTGGAAGCCGAAGCGCGGCAGCTGGGCATCTGGGAGCATGTTCACTTCCTTGGCTATCGCCACGACGTGCCGGAACTGTGCCGGTGCAGCGACATATTCGCGTTTATGTCCTTCCGGGAAGGAATGCCGGTGGCGCTGATGGAGGCCATGAGCTGCGGCCTGCCTGCGGTCTGCTCGAAGATCCGGGGCAACACGGATTTGATCGAGCACGGCGTTGACGGCCTGTTTGCGGAGAACACGCCCGAGGGCGTGGCGGCGGCCATCCTGAAGCTGTACCATGACCCGGCGCTGCGGGAACAGCTGGGACGCGCTGCGTCGCAGACGGTTTCCCGGTTCGACGCGAAAACGGTACAGCAGAGAATGAAGGAAATTTACTTAAGTGTATGAACGAAGGGGGGCGGCGGCATGGCCGGAACGCTGATCATATCGCTGGATTTTGAGCTGTTTTGGGGAATGCTGGACGTGTGCCCGCTGGAAAAGTATCAGGATCACGTTCTGGGCGGCAGAAAGGCGATCCCCGGGCTGCTGGCGCTGTTCCAGAAATACGGCATCCACGCTACGTGGGCGACGGTTGGGTTCCTGTTCGCCAGGAGCGCACAGGAAGCGGCCTCGTTTTTCCCGGAGGAAGGTCTGCGGCCTGCTTACGATGACCCGGCGCTGAATTCCTATGCCGAGTTCTCCAAAATCGGAGAAGCGGAAGCGGACGCGCCCTGCTTTTTTGCCCCGTCGCTGATTGATCTGGTCGCAGGAACGCCGGGGCAGGAGATCGGCAGCCACACTTTTTCCCATTACTACTGCAAGGAAAAGGGGCAGACAGCGGAGCAGTTCGCGGCGGACATGACCGCGGCAAAGGCCATTGCCGCGAAATACGGCTACACCCTGACCTCTGCGGTGCTGCCCCGGAACCAGTGCGACCCGGCATACATCCGGGTGCTGCGGGACTTGGGCTTCACCGCCTACCGGGGAATGGAAGACAACTGGGTGGAAAATAAAGTCCACGTCCATTTTCCCCTGCGAGTACTGCGGCTGACGGACACCTATTTCCCCATTACCGGGTACGGCAGCTACACGCCAAAGCAGGAAGACGGCATCTGGAACCTGCGGGGAACCCAGATGTTCCGGCCGATTTTGGGGCCGCTGAAATTCATGGAGGGCTTAAAGGTCCACAGAATCAAACGCCAGATGCTCCACGCGGCGAAAAATGGTTTGACCTTCCATCTGTGGTGGCACCCCCACAACGTCGGCGTCCGGACGGCGGAACATATGGCGCAGCTGGAAGAAATCTTCCGCTATTACGCCGAACTGAAAGAAAAATACGGCATGGAAAGCCTGAATATGCGGGAAGCAGCGGGAAAATAAGAGAGAAGAGGGCGGAGACATGAAGGTACTGCACGTTCTGTATTCCAAAATTTACACCGGCGCGGAAAAGGTTGCCGCCCAGATCATCAAAGCCTTTGAGGGCAGGGTGGACATGGCCTATTGCAGTCTGGAATGCGAGGAAGTCTGGGAAATTCTGGACGGCATGGGCATCCGGCACTATGGCGTGGAGGAGCTGACCCCCGCGACCCTCAGCCGGGTGATTCGGGAGTACCGGCCGGACGTCATCCATGCCCACGATATGCGCACCAGCTTCGTCGCGGCGCTGTGCTGCGGCAAAATCCCCCTGATTTCCCACATCCACAACAACGCCTATGACGCAAGAGGGCTGTCCGCGAAGTCCATCGCCTATCTGCTGGCGGGCTTCCGGGCGAAGCACATTTTCTGGGTCTCCAACAGCTCCTATGAGGGGTATGTGTTCCACAGGCTGTTCGCCAAAAAGAGCAGCGTGCTGTACAATATCATCGACGCCAAACGGATTTTTGCCATGCGGGACAGTGATGAAAATTCCTACGATTTCGACATGATCTACCTCGGCCGTCTGACTTATCAGAAGGA
>ERZ839823.2229-NODE-2229-length-15579-cov-3.225200_pt1 | contig 15579 bp, 12 predicted proteins | sample MGYA00519862_ERZ839823 | MGnify/ENA primary metagenome ERZ839823 (study PRJEB31850, sample SAMEA3708853) | human gut metagenome | biome: human gut; feature: human-associated habitat; material: faeces | place: China | collected 2014 ...
GGTCACCGCCATCAACCCCCCCCCCGCCGGTGAGGGCAAGACCACCACGACCGTCGGTCTGGCTGACGCCATGCGTCGTATCGGCAAGAACGTCATGGTTGCTCTGCGTGAGCCTTCCCTGGGCCCCGTGTTCGGCGTCAAGGGCGGCGCTGCCGGCGGCGGCTACGCACAGGTCGTCCCCATGGAGGACATCAACCTGCACTTCACCGGTGACTTCCACGCCATCGGCGCTGCCAACAACCTGCTGGCTGCGATGCTCGATAACCATATCTATCAGGGCAATGCTCTGGGCATTGACCCCCGCCAGATCACCTGGCGCCGCTGCGTCGATATGAACGACCGTCAGCTGCGGTTCGTCGTTGACGGCCTGGGCGGCAAGGTCAACGGTACCCCCCGTGAGGACGGCTACGACATCACCGTGGCTTCCGAGATCATGGCGGTTCTGTGCCTGGCCTCCGACATCAACGACCTGAAGGCCAGATTGGCTCGTCTGGTGGTCGGCTATACTTACGCCGGCAAGCCCGTCACCGCCGGTGACCTGCACGCACAGGGCGCTATGGCCGCTCTGCTGAAGGACGCTCTGAAGCCCAACCTGGTTCAGACGCTGGAGCATACCCCCGCGTTCGTCCACGGCGGCCCCTTCGCCAACATCGCCCACGGCTGCAACTCCGTGACCGCTACCAAGATCGCTCTGAAGCTGGGCGATTACGCCATCACCGAGGCCGGCTTCGGCGCCGATCTGGGTGCCGAGAAGTTCCTGGACATCAAGTGCCGTATGGCGGGTCTGAAGCCCTCCTGCGTGGTTCTGGTCGCCACTGCCCGCGCCCTCAAGTACAACGGCGGCGTGCCCAAGGCCGAGACCGGCAAGGAGAATCTGGAGGCTCTGGAAAAGGGTCTGCCCAACCTGCTGCAGCACGTTTCCAACATCACCACCGTCTACAAGCTGCCCTGCGTGGTCGCCATCAACCGCTTCCCCACCGACACCGAGGCGGAGCTGAAGCTCATCGAGACCAAGTGCAAGGAGCTGGGCGTCAACGTTGCTCTGTCCGAAGTTTGGGGCAAGGGCGGCGAAGGCGGCGTAGAGCTGGCCAAGGAAGTCATCCGTCTGTGCGAGCAGCCCAATGATTTCACCTTCTCCTACGAGCTGAACTGCTCCATCAAGGAGAAGATCGAGGCCATTGCCAAGAAGATCTACCACGCCGACGGCGTGAACTTCACCGCCAATGCCGAGAAGCAGATCAAGACCCTGACCGAGCTGGGCTACGATCACATGCCCATCTGCATGGCCAAGACCCAGTATTCCTTCACCGACGATCAGACCAAGCTGGGCGCACCCAGAGATTTCACCATCACCGTGCGCAACGTGAAGGTTTCCGCCGGCGCCGGCTTCCTGGTCGCTCTGACCGGCGAGATCATGACCATGCCCGGCCTGCCCAAGGTACCTGCCGCTGAGCGTATCGATGTGGACGAGACCGGCAAGATCTCCGGCCTGTTCTGATTCATAGTACCGTAAAAAGCGCAGGCGGCCCCCCCGCCTGTGCTTTTACGGTTTTGGACTTGTTTCATTGGGAGACTTTATGGCGGGTATTCACTATTTGTCGTTCATCCCCGCGGAGAACCCGGCCCACCGGAGTCAGGGTGTGAATCTGCTACTGATGGTGGACAACCAGGGGGAGGACGCCGCCGTTACGGTGCGGTTTTACGGCTCCGACGGCTCTGACTGGCGGGAAATTTTCGCCGAGGAGCGGAGCTTTCAGGGGCATAGCCATATCCACGCCTATTTTCATCTTCCACCTGCCTGCTTCGCGCCGGAAAACTGGGGCGGAGAGACGCTGGAGGAACTGGCGGTATGGGTGGGAGAAGCGCCTCCCGCGCCAACGGAGCAGGGACAGCTCCTGTTTCTGGAACCATGATTATTTTGGAATCCCTGAATCAATCGACTTCGGCTGAGCAGCGGGTCTTTTTCCCCAGCTGTGCGGTTTCAAAAGCGGGAAATATAGCGCATCCGTAAGCCAGCATAAGCTGGCTTACGGATGCGGCATACCCCTTGCGGGTACATACAGTATTTCTCCGCTTCTGAAATCTTCATCTGGTGAAAAATCTCTCACTGTCAGCTCTCGCCGATTGGTTCAGAGCTTTCCTATTTGAAAGGAAATTTGACCTATGGACATGACATTGGAATCCTGCCGTAGATTTGTGGAGGTTCTGGCTTCTGACGCCCCGGCTCCCGGCGGCGGCGGCGCGGCTGCTCTGGTGGGTGCTATCGGCACCGCACTGGGCAACATGGTCGGCTCTCTCACCGTCGGCAAGAAAAAATATGCCGACGTGCAGGACGAAATTCTTGCGCTGAAAGCAAAATGTGACGATCTGCAGAAGCAGCTGCTGGATCAGGTAGAAGCCGACGACAAGGGCTTCGTTCCTCTGGCCAAGGCTTACGGCATTCCCAAGGACGACCCTAACCGGGACAAGATTCTGGAGGAAGCCACCGTCACCGCCTGCGCGGTGCCCATGCACATCATGGAGCTGTGCTGCGAGGCGCTGGACTGCGTTGCCGTGTTTGCCGCGAAAGGCTCCCGGCTGGCAGTCTCCGACGCCGGATGCGCCGCCGTGTGCTGCAAGGCAGCCCTGCAGGCCGCGTCTCTGAACGTGTTCATCAACACCAAGAGCCTGAAGAACCGGGAAGTGGCGGAGGACATGAACCGCCATGCCAACGTGATGCTGAACAAGTATTGCAGCGTTGCGGACGAGATCTTCAACGACGTCAAGGCGGGCTTCGGTCAGTAAGCCCCACAACGAACATATTGGAGGAAACATATACTATGGCTAAGTTACTGTTGGGCAAGGAAGTTACCGATGCCCTGAACGCGAATCTGCAGACCCGTACCGCCGCGCTGCGGGAAAAGGGCATCATCCCCACTCTGGGCATCGTCCGTGTGGGCGCCGACCCCTCCGACCTGAGCTATGAAAAGGGCGCGACCAAGCGCGCCGAGCTGGTGGGTGTGGACGTCAAGAAGTTTGAACTGCCTGCGGATGCTTCCAAGGAAGACGTTCTCGCGGTCATCGATCAGGTCAACGCCGACGATTCCATCCACGGCGTGCTGATGTTCCGCCCCCTGCCTAAGCACCTGAAGGCTGACCAGAACGAGATCTGCAACCGCCTCGACCCCAAGAAGGACGTGGACTGCATGACCCATCTGTCCAACGCCGGTGTGTTTGAGGGACTGAACGGTCTGGGCTTCGCCCCCTGCACCCCCGCCGCCTGCATGGAGATTCTGGACTACTACGGCATCGACTGCAAGGGCAAGAACGCCGTGGTCATTGGCCGCAGCCTGGTGGTCGGCAAGCCCGCCGCCATGATGCTCATGGGCAAGAACGCCACCGTTACCGTCTGCCATACCAAGACGGTGAACACCGCTGAAATCTGCCGGAACGCGGACATCATTGTTTCCGCCGCCGGTGTGCTGAACAGCCTGACCAAGGACTATGTCCGCCCCGGACAGGTGGTCGTGGACGTGTCCATCAACTGGGACGAGAACAAGATCAACGCCAAGGGCGGCAAGGGCGGCATCGCCGGCGACGCCAAGTTTGACGAGGTCGAGCCGATCGTTGAGGCCATCACGCCCGTTCCCGGCGGCGTCGGCTCCGTGACCACCTCCGTGCTGATGAAGCACGTGGTGGAGGCTGCCGAAAGAGTATAACGCCATATTGGCTTCTGCGTAACTGACGGATTCGCGGGTTTACACCGCATGGGAGCGCAGAGAAAAGCCTGCCGACCGTCTGGGCGATTCAGTTTCCACGCTGGGTCGCCCTTTTTGTCTATGGACATTCAAATTCAATATTGAGAGCAAGGTGCTTTTATGAAAACAATAAAAAATCTGGAGGAAGGCGCGTTTCTGAAGCTGTTTTTCGGCTTCTTTTCCGCCGCGTTTCTCATTGCGGCGGTGTGTATGCCGGACAGGAATACCATGTTTTCCGGCCTGTGGCAGATTCTCAGCCAGCCGGCAAAAATCTCTACCAACTATTTTGCCGTGGGTGGCTATGCCGCGACGTTCCTGAACATGGGACTGGTGGGACTGTGCTGTCTGGGGCTGTATGCCCTGTGCGGCGCGACGCCCAATAATGTTTCCACTCTGGCCTTCGTGCTGACCCTTGGCTTCTGCTCCTGGGGCATCAACATCCTGAACATCTGGCCGACGGTGCTGGGCGTTGTCCTCTACTGCCTGGTGAAGAAGGAAAAGCTGGGCGCCAACGTCAACGCCATGCTGTTCTCCACCGGCATTGCGCCGCTGATCAGCGATCTGCTGGTGCGCCATCCCTATCCCGATGTGGTGGGCTTCAACCTGTACGGGTTCGTGGTGGCGATGATTGTGGGCATTGCCATCGGCTTCTTCCTCCCGGCGGGGCTGACCCATTCCCCGAAGGTGCATAAGGGCTTCGATCTGTATTCTGCCGCCGTGCCGGTGTGTCTGTTTGCGTTTTTCCTCAATGCCACGCTGTTCAAGACCATAGGCATTGAGCTGCCCGCCGCGCCCGGCGCGGAGACCCTGCTGGTAGCGTCCCGGCTGACGGTGAATCTGTTCTGCGGCATCCTGTTCGGGCTGTGCATTGTGTTCGCCCTGGCCATGGGCTGCAAGCCGAAGCAGTATTGGGCGCTGCTGACCGCCCCGGAGCATGTGGGCTCCGTTTCCTCCCAGATGGGTACGGATGTATTCCTGATGAACGTGGGCGTATTCGGCCTGTTCATTCTGGCTTACTACAACATTATCGACGCTTCCTTCAACGGCGTGACGCTGGGCATTATCTTCTGTATGCTGTGTACCTGCAATTCCGGCTCCCATCCCGGCAACGTCTGGCCGATCATGCTGGGGTACGTGCTGGCGTCCTTCCTGGCGGGGGGGATGTCCAGAGTGGCGGGGGGCAATTTCACCTTCGTAATCAACGCCCAGGCCATCGCTGTGGGACTGTGCTTCGCCAACGGCCTGAGTCCCATTACCAGCAAGTACGGCTGGTTCTGGGGCATGGTCGCGGCTATGATGCACTACCTGCTGGTCACCTCTGTGCCGAATCTCCACGGCGGATTCTGCCTGTATAACGGCGGCTTCACGGCAGCGGTGATCTGCATTATTCTGGTGCCGGAGCTGGAGTGCTTCTGCAAGACCAAGGCCGAGCGCAAGGCGCTGAAGGCCGCAAAATAGTGAAAATGTATTGGGGCAGGAATGGATTTTCCTGCCCCAACGCGAAAAAGGAAGGAAAGCGCGTAAAAACGCTTCTTTTTTCGTTTCCGGAGTGATATAGTACATGCGAAGGGCGGGGGAACGCCATGAAAAAAACGAGAACGTCCCTTAGGACGGGCTTCCTGATGACCATACTGATCTGCTGGCTGGTGCCCATTTTTATTGTGGTGGCGCTGGCAGGTGTGCTGCTGAATGAAAACTACCGGCAGTCCGTGCAGCAGGAGATCGACAGCAGCGCTGCGAATGCTCTGCGGCTGGTGCAGATGCGCTTCGAGGACGCCATCGACGATTCCAAGGCAGTATCCTACGACGGCACCGTGCGGGACGCTTACCGCACCTGGCTGCAAAACGGCGACAGCGCCGGACTGTACGGCACCGTCACCGACTACTTGAGCCAGAGCTTTACCAGAGGCGAAATTTATCAGGCGGTGTTCATCCACTTCTGGAACGTGGACGCCAGCGCCTATGTCCTCAGCGACGGTACCACCAGCTTTGGCCTTCTGCGTCAGTGCCGCGAATGTGCCCCGCAGATCATGGCGGAAATGGAAGACGCGGACACGGACATCCGTCTGCTGCTGATCGACGGGCAGATGTACATGGCGCGAAACCTGCTGGACAGCACCTTCACCCCCTATGCCAGCGTGGTGATGCTGCTGCAGCCGGGAAACCTGTTCCTTCCGCTGGACTCGGTGAACCGGGTCGGGAATCTGCAATACAGTCTGGACGGCTACCGCTTCACCATCGCCGCGGACGGAAGCCTGGTGGAGGCGGCGGAGGAGACCGGGAACGTACATTATCAGGCCAAGACCGAGGGACATATCATCGGCTTCTCTGCGGACAGGGAAGAATACGACATTTTCGGGGAAAATCCGTGGATGCGTTGGGCCATCGGCAGCGTGGTGCTGCTGATATTGCCTCTGTCTCTCGTGACCATTGCCCTGTTTTACCGCCATGTCACCCGTCCCATGGAAGTGCTGGGACAGGCGTATCAGCTGGTGAAAAGCGGCGAGCGAGGCTATGAGATCGGGCAGAAAGCCCCCAACCGGGAATTTGAAAAGCTGTTTGACCAGTTCAACGCCATGTCGGCGGAGCTTCAGCGGCAGTTTGAGCGGGCGTATCTGGAGCAGCAGGCCACCCAGCAGGCGAACATCAAGGCGCTGCAATCCCAGATCAACCCCCATTTTTTGAATAATACGCTGGAAATCATCAACTGGGAAGCCAGAATGGCAGACAACGAACGGGTCAGCGCCATGATCGAGTCCCTGTCCACCATGCTGAAGGCCGCGCTGGATCGGAACGGCCGGACGAAAATCCCCCTTTCCGAGGAACTGGGGTACGTGGACGCGTACCTGTACATCATCCGGGAACGGCTGGGCGAAGGCTTCCGGGTGCATAAGGACATCGATGAATCCATTCTCGCGCTGCCTGTACCCCGGCTGGTTCTGCAGCCGCTGGTGGAAAACGCGGTGGAGCATGACATCACCGCCAACCGGGGCGGCGATCTGTGGGTAAGAGCCTACCGGCAGACGGACAAGGTGGTGCTGGAAGTGGAGCATGACGGCACTCTGACCCAGGAGGACAGGCAGAAGATCCAGTCTCTGCTGGCGCAGTCCGCTCAGGGAGCGGCTGCCGGCGGTCAGGTAGGACTGCGCAACGTCAGCCAGCGGCTGAACCTGATTTACGGCGACGAGGGAACGCTGACGTTGGATCAGACCAGAGCCGGAACGGTCCTTGCCCGGGTCGCCATCCCTGCCGGACAGTAAAAAAAGCACAAGCAAAGACAAAAATGACAACAACAGTCAAAAAAAGCCAAGCAAAGGCGAAGAATGGACTTGTACAGAATCACCTGAAAGCGGTATAATTTAGGGGAGCTGTATGGGTAAGTTGCCATGAAAGAGAAAAGGGAGGAAGCCGATCTATGAAAAGAAGACTGGTAGCCGTTTCACTGGTATTGGCCTTGGGATTGAGCGGCTGTGCTTTTTCGTCTGCGTCTCCGGAGCAGACAGCAGCTACCCAGGCAAAGCAGGCAGTCACACTGGAAGTCGTCACCTCCTATGGCGGCGACGACGGCAGCCGCGGCACCTTTGAAGCGGCGGTAGCCGCCTATGAAGCGGCCACCGGGAACAAAGTAAGAGACGGTTCGGCTACCTCCAACGAGGGCTGGAAGGCCAAGGTGCTGGCGGATTTCGAGACCGGCTCCGAGCCGGACGTGCTGTTTTTCTTCACCAACGCCGATGCCGATCCCATCATCAACGCCGGGCGGGTGATCTCCATTGAGGACATCCGGGAGGTTTACCCCGACTACGCTTCCAATATGAAGCAGTCCATGCTCGCGGAGGCTGCGGACGGAAAGCATTACGCCGTTCCTGCCGCCGGGTATTGGGAAAATCTTTTTGTCAATAAGTCGGTGCTGGAAGCCTGCGGCGTTTCGGTGCCGGGGGCGGATTACACGTGGGAGCAGTTCCTTTCCGACTGCGAGACTATCAAAGGCAACGGCTACATCCCCATTGCCTGTTCGCTGGTGGAGGTGCCGCATTATCTGTTTGAGTTTGCCGTTATGAACAACGGGACGGTGGAAAACCATCTGGAGGTTCCCACGCTGGACGAAAACGGCAATTTGCAGGACGACGAGGTGTCCCGGAAATGGGTCGCGGCGCTGAATGATATTAAAGAGCTGTACGATCTGGGTTATTTCCCGCCCAACACCCTGACGGCCACCGACGAGGAGACCGTCTCCCTGTTCGGCAACGGAAAGGCGGCGTTTCTGGTGGACGGCTCCTGGCAGGTGGGACATCTGGGGGAGCTGTACGGCGACAAGATCGAGGACATGGCGGTGCGCTTCGTGCCGGCTAAGGGTGAGCGGAAGGCGACCGAAGGCATCGGCGGCATCTCCATGGGTTATTTCATCACCCGCAAGGCATGGAAAGACCCGGAAAAACGGGACGCGGCGGTGCAGTTTGTGGAAATGCTGACGTCCAATGAGATATTAAGCACCTTTATCAAGACCGAGGTCACGGCGCTGATCGAGGGCGCAAGTCCCGTCGGCCTGAACAGTCTGGAGCAGTCCGCGGCGGAGACCAACGCCCAGCTGACCGAGGTCAGCCTCGCGGTGCAGGACGCCATCAGCGCGGAGGCCAAGAGCACCCTCTTTACCAATATTCAGAAGGTGGTCACCGGCCAGATGACCGCCGAAAAGGCGGTAGCTCTGGCTATCCAGAGAAACGAATAGGTTTTTTACATGTAAAAAATCCCGTAACTGTTGATACAGTTACGGGATGATGGGCTTCTAACCGGACTCAGGCGGGCGCAGCGTGCCCCGGAAAAAAGAAAAAGGAGCGGATACGATGTATCGGGTAGTTCTCATTGACGATGAAAATATCATTGTGGAAGGCCTGCGGCGGGTCATCAAGTGGGCGGACTACGACTGCGAGGTCGTGGGAACGGCCAGCGGCGCCGAGGAAGGCGCGGCGCTGATCCGGAAATTGCAGCCCCATATCCTGTTCACCGACATCCGCATGCCCGGAGCCGACGGCCTGACCATGCTGGCGGCGCTGCGCAGTGAGTTCCCGGACATGCAGGTGACGGTGCTGACCGGCTATCAGGACTTTTCCTATGCCCAGCAGGCAATTCGTCTGGGTGTCACCCGGTTTTTGTTGAAGCCCTCCAAAATGGATGAGATCAAGGAAGCGCTTGTGACCATGACCACACGCCTGGATGCCCAGTCCCAGCTGCGGCATCAGGAGGAAGAACCGGAGGAGGAGCAGCACGGCGCGGGAAGCTTCATCGTCAATCAGGCGATGGCCTACATCGAGGAGCATTACGCGGAAAAGCTGACACTACAGGCGGTGGCGGACTGCTGTTATGTTTCCCAGTGGCACCTGTCGAAGCTGTTGAACCGGCACACGGGTCAGAGCTTTTACGACATCCTCAACACCGTGCGCATCCAGAAGGCAAAAGAACTGCTGCTTGACCCGAGACTGAAGATCGGCGAGATCGGTGAGCGGGTGGGCTACGCGGACACGGCGCATTTTGCCAGAACCTTCAAAAAGCAGGAGGGCATGAGCGCCAACGAGTACCGCAACACACTAAAATAAAGAGAATAGAGATAAGGTCATTGTGACCAATAGACGGCGATCGAATTTGTGCAAAATGTCGAGCGCCGCCTTTTCTGTTTGTATCGAATTGTTGAAACCCACAAGCAAAAACAAAAAACAGCAAGGCCGTCTCATGACAATTCCAGGCAATGCCTGTAAAATATAGATAAATGAAACGACTGCCGGAACGGCAAAACTGTGAATCCTATGAAAGATGGGTGAAAAGTGAATGGCTGCAAAAACCACCGAACGTCTGGAGCCAAGAACCACGTCCCCGAGCTGGTTTGAGAAGAACAAGAAAACTCTGGTACTTCTGACCATGGTTGCTCCCGTGGCGATCTGGCTGCTGCTGCTGCGTTACCTGCCCATGGGCGGTATCGTGCTGGCGTTCAAGAATTACAAGGTCAACCCCCGCAATCCCTCCTTTATCAGCAATCTGATCAACAGTAAATGGGTGGGATTCAAGAATTTCGAGTTCCTGTTCAAGACTGACTCCGCGTGGGTCATGATCCGCAATACGCTGGCCTACAACGTCGTGTTCATCATTCTGGGCGTCATCATTCCCGTGGCCTTCGCCATCATGATGAACGAGATTACCAGAAAGTTCTTCAAGAAGGCTTACCAGACCATGATGTTCTTCCCCTAATTCCTGAGCTGGGTTGTGGTCAGCTACTTCCTCAACGCATTTCTGGATGCCCAGTACGGCATGATCCCCGCCATGCAGGAAGCCGCGGGACATGCCCGCACCTCGTGGTATACGACACCCGGCCCCTGGCCGTTCATCCTGACGTTCGCGAACCTCTGGAAGAATGTGGGCTACTCCACAGTCCTTTACCTCGCGGCTATCACCGGCATCGACACAAACCAGTATGAAGCCGCCGCCATTGACGGCGCTACCAAATGGCAGCAGGTGCTGCACGTGACCATTCCTCATCTGCGCACGATGATCGCCATTCTGTTCATCATGAACGTTGGTAAGATCTTCGCTTCTGACTTTGGCCTGTTCTACAATGTTCCCATGCAGAACGGCGCGCTGTTCTCCGTGACCCAGACCATTGATACCTACGTCTACCGCGCCTACATGGCGACCGGTGACCCGGGACAGTCTTCCGCGGCCGGATTGCTGCAAAATGTGCTTGGCTTCGTCTGTATCCTGACGGCCAACGGAATCGTCAAGAAGATCGATTCCGAAAGCAGCCTGTTCTAAGGGGGTATTCAAAATGGCTGAAAAGAAGAAAAACCTCCGTCTGAATTGCGTCAGCGTGGGAACCGAAGCGGTCTTTCATGTGCTGATCGGTCTATTCTCCGTCTGCTGCATCATCCCCTTCCTCTTCGTTATCATTATTTCCTTCTCGTCGAAGGAATCCATCACCACTATCGGCTATTCCTTCATCCCCACCAGCTGGAGCATGGACGCTTACCAGTATGCGTTCAATAAGCTGCCCCAGATCTGGCGCTCCTACTTTAACTCCATCTACATCACGGTCATCGGCACGGTGCTGAGCACTACCATGTGTGCCATGTATGCCTACGTCCTGTACCGTCCGGACTTCAAGTTCCGCAGCTTCTTCAATTTTCTCAGCTTCTTCACCATGATCTTTGGCGGCGGTCTGGTGCCGACCTACATCGTCAGCAAGCAGCTGCTGGGATTGAGCGAGAACTATGCGGCTTTGATCGTCCCCCTGCTGGTCAGCCCCTTCAACATCATCGTGATGCGCTCCTTCTTTAAGAGCAGTGTCCCTCTGGAGCTGATCGAAGCAGCCACCATTGACGGCAGCGGCGAATATTCCACATTGTTCCGTGTGGTCGTCCCCATTGCCAAGCCCGGCATTGCCACCATCGCTCTGCTGAACGCTCTGGCTTACTGGAACGACTGGTTCAACTCCCTGCTGTACATTCAGCAGAAGAAGGTCCTGCAGCCCCTGCAGGCGCTGCTGATGGAACTGCAGAACAACACGGAATACTTAAACCGTATGGCCGGTATGCTCGGCCCGGACGCCATCGCCGAGGCGGCGAAGATGCCATCACAGGCTCTGCGAATGGTTCTGGTCGTGTTCATCGTCGTTCCCATTGCCTGCGCCTACCCCTTCTTCCAGCGCTACATCGTTTCCGGCCTGACGGTCGGCTCCGTGAAGGGCTGATTCCAAAGAAGGCAGTACCCAAGTCCGCCGATATCACGTATCGGCGCAATCCATGGCTAATGCAGCCACGTCTGGCTGTTTAGTAAAAACAAATTTTATTTGGAGGAAGACACATGAAAAAGTTACTGGCCCTGTTGCTGGCTCTGGTAATGGTACTTGGTCTGGCCGCTTGCGGCACCAGCACTACCACTCCCACCGCCGCCCCCGACAATGCTCCCGCTGCTGACAACGCCGAGACTGCTGCTCCTACCGCAGCTGAGCTGGAGCCCGTCACCCTGAAGATCTGGTTCCACGGCAGCACCGTCACTCCTGACGCTTCCGAGAAGGTCATGGAGTCCGTCAACGCTTATCTGAAGGATAAGATCAATGCCACCATCGAGCCCATCTGGGGCACTTGGGGCGACTTCGATCAGGCCACTGTTACCGCTCTGGCTGGCGGCGACAAGGTCGATATGTACTTTACCTGCAACTGGTCCGCTGACGAGTACAACAAGTACGCCAAGGACGGCTACTGGGTCAAGCTGGACGACATGCTGGACACCTACGCTCCCGAGCTGAAGGCCGCCATTCCTCAGGGCATCTGGGACTGCGCCGAGACCAACGGCTACGACGGCCTGGGCATCTATGCCGTTCCCGGCCTGAAGGACACCGCTACTCAGAACTGCTGGGATGTCAACGGCACCCTGCTGGCTGAGCTGGGCTACGACGTTGACGCTGTCTGCGCCGGCCACCTGGACTACTACTCCCCCGAGTTCGAGGAAATGCTGCAGAAGGCTAAGGATCTGAAGGGCAAGGATTTCTACCCCCTGCTGATCGAGCCTGTCGTTCTTGAGAGAATGGTCACGCATTCCTCCATCATCACTGGCGACCTGTCCTCCGGCAGTGTCCTGTCCTACTACTACGACGCCGAGCATCCCTCCAAGGACATCGGCAGCACCATCGTGAACAAGTTTGCTACCGATGAGTTTGCCAAGTTCGCTGCGAAGACCTATGAGTACGCTCAGAAGGGCTTCATCTCCCCCAGCTGCCAGTCCACCGCTACCGCTAACGACTACCGTACCGCTACCCAGTCCACTGGCGACTACCTGTTCGGCACCCAGTCCTACGCCTTCGGCTGCGAACTGGACTTCTCCAACGCCCGTGGTATCGACGTCCGCATGGTTCCCGAGACTGCTGCCTACATGGACTGCACCTCCGGCCAGGGCGCTATGATCGCCATCTCCGCTACCTCCGCTAACCCCGAGCGGGCTCTGATGTTCCTGAACCTGCTGAACACCGATCCCGAGCTGATGACCATGATGAACTATGGTACTGAGGGCTTCACCTACAACAAGAACAGCGACGGCACCATCACCTTCATCGCTGAGAACCGCGCTAACTACTCCCCCTGGACCAATGGTATGGGCAACGTCCGTATCCTGCCGCCCACCGATGCGCAGGGTGTTGACTTCTGGGATCGCTTCTCCGCTTACTACGACGCGGCTGAGGCTCTGCCCATGGGCGGCTTCATCTTCGACTCCTCCGAGCTGAGCACCGAAGCTGCTGCTCTGTCCAACGTCTACGCCGAGTACGCGTTCAACCTGATGTCCGGTGCTGTCAACCCCGATGATGTTCTGCCCACCTTCCTGTCCAAGCTGGAAGACGCTGGCATCAACGACTTTGTCGGTGCTGCTCAGGAGCAGCTGACTGCTTACATGGGCTAATCCCCCTGTATAGGCTGACTAAGGAATAATCCCCTTGCCCCGCGCCATTCAGGCGCGGGGCGTTTCCTTTTCCGACAGAAATTCCCATCCTCCCTTAATGAATCCTTAATGGCAAGATAGTTGATTTCCGCAGGCATTTTCGCTATAATATGGTTTACAAAATGAAACATTTACATGTGGAGGACAGAATTATGAAAGTTCGAGCATGGCTGGCTCTGGCACTGATCCTGTGCCTGACCGTTTCTCTGGCGGCCTGCGGCAGCAACGATACGGCAGTGTATGTGCAGTCGGTTTCCAATCTGACGGGAATGGGCGGCATTGCGGCCGGCGATCGGTTCCCCGGCATGGTCGTTTCCGAAAACGTGACGGAGATCAAGAAGGATTCGGAAAAGACCGTCAAGGAAGTACTGGTCAAGGAAGGCGACGACGTCAACAAGGGCGACAAGCTGTTCGAGTACGACACCGATGAGCTGCAGCTGAGTCTGGAAAAGAAGCAGCTGGAGCTGGAGCAGCTGAACGCATCCATCGAGAATTACCAGCAGCAGATCAAGGAGCTGGAAAAGGAGCGCGGCTGGGCGTCCGGTTCGGATAAGCTGCAATATACCATCCAGATCCAGACCGCTCAGGTGGACATGAAGGAAGCGGAACTGAACGCCAAGGCGAAGCAGACCGAGGTCACCCAGGCGGAGAATCTGCTGAAAAACGCCACCGTGGTGTCGCCCATCAAGGGCCGCATTCAGTCCATCAACGAAAGCGGCACCGACAGAAACGGCAACCCCGCACCGTACATCACCATTCAGGAGGTCGGCTCCTACCGCGTCAAGGGTACCATCGGCGAATTGCAGCGGGGCAGCATTATTGAAGGCACCCGCATCAAGATCACCTCCCGGACGGATCCGTCCGCTGCCTGGACGGGCACGGTCAAGCTGGTGGATTATGAAAGCCCCTCTCAGGGGAGCGACACCGACCGGTATTACGGTATGTCGACCGATTCCATGTCCGCGTCCAGCAAGTATCCGTTCTATGTGGAGCTGGACAGCACCGACGGCCTGATTCTGGGACAGCATGTTTACCTGGAAATGCTGACGGAAGGGGACGGCACGTCCTCCGGTCTGCCTCTCAGCAGCGCCTTCATCTGCTTTGAAGACGACGGCTCTGCCTACGTGTGGGCGGAGAAGAAGGGCAAGCTGGAAAAACGCAGCATCACGCTGGGCGAACACGATGAGGCAACGGACACCTACGACGTGCTGGACGGCCTGACGCTGGAGGATTACATTGCCTTCCCCGACGAGCAGCTGTGCCACAACGGCGCGCCGACCACCCATGAAATGACGGTGTCGGAGAATGCGGACATGCCCATGGACAACATGGGCGAGGGCGGCATGGATATGCCCATGGAAGACATGCCCATGGAGGACATGCCCATGGAGGATATGCCCGCTGAGGGCATGGATATGATGCCCGAGGAAAGCATCTCCGGGGAAACCGGGGAGATGCCCGGTGAGGATGCGGCGGCAGCCGAGACCGTGTCCACGGAAGGCGGGGTGGGCTAAGTGGCCATCCTGAAACTGACGGACATCTGCAAGGACTATGTGCAGGGCAAGGAGCCTGTGCGGGTGCTGAAAAATGTCAACCTGACCATGGAGCGGGGCGACTACCTCGCCATCATGGGGCCTTCCGGTTCCGGCAAGACCACCCTGATGAACATTATCGGCTGTCTGGACGTTCCCACTTCCGGTACCTATGAGCTGGACGGCCAGAATTTGAAGGACATGGGTGACGATGAACTGGCGGACATTCGGAATAAGCACTTGGGCTTCGTGTTCCAGAGCTTTTACCTGATGCCCAAGCTCACCGCGCTGGACAACGTGGCGCTGCCCCTGCTGTACGCCGGGGTGAGCCTGAAGGAACGGCGGGAGCGGGCTGCGGAAGCGCTGAAGGCCGTGGGACTGGAAGAGCGGATGGACTTTTTCCCCAACCAGCTGTCCGGCGGCCAGTGTCAGCGTGTTGCCATCGCCCGGGCGATGGTGGGAAAGCCGGATCTTTTGCTGGCGGACGAGCCCACCGGCGCGTTGGACACCAAAGCGGGCAACCAGATCATGGATATTTTCCGGCGGCTCAGTGACGAGGGCATGACCATCCTCATGATCACCCACGAGCTTGCCATTGCCCAGTGTGCCGACAAGATCTACCACATTCTGGACGGGCAGCTCCGTACTTACGACGAGCAGCAGGAGGGAGGTGCCGGGAATGAAGAAGCAGAATAAGAAAAAGATCATCATAACGGTGACCGCCGTGGTGCTGGTCGTGGCCATCGGCCTTGGCGTGTGGTTCGGCGTGAGCCGGGGCAGATCGGAGCCGGTGAAGGTGTTTGCCTTTAACAGCGTAGGCATGACGGAATATTGGG
>ERZ839823.2233-NODE-2233-length-15556-cov-2.822786_pt1 | contig 15556 bp, 10 predicted proteins | sample MGYA00519862_ERZ839823 | MGnify/ENA primary metagenome ERZ839823 (study PRJEB31850, sample SAMEA3708853) | human gut metagenome | biome: human gut; feature: human-associated habitat; material: faeces | place: China | collected 2014 ...
CTATGGATACTGTCGAGTTTGTCGCTAAGATGGCATCGAAGAAGAACAAACGGGTAATATTGAATCCGGCTCCAGCTCAAACTTTGTCGGCTACGTTACTCCGGCATCTGTATATGATTACCCCGAATGAGACAGAGGCAGAGATGATCTCTGGCGTGAAGATCACGGATGAGGTTTCCGCAAAGAAGGCGGCGCAAGTTATAATGGAGATGGGAGTACAGAACGTAATCGTTACTTTAGGCTCAAAAGGAGCTTTGATCTATTGTGATTCCATGGTAGATATGGTTCCTGCGATAAAAGTGGAAGCCGTTGATACTACTGCCGCCGGGGATATTTTCAACGGCGCTTTAACGGTGGCTTTGGCTGAGGGGCGGGATTTAAGGGAAGCCGTGAGATTCGCTTGCAAAGCTTCCGCCATTTCCGTGACTCGTGTGGGAGCGCAATCTTCTGTTCCTTACCGGAATGAGGTGGATATTTTTGATTAATCTATAAAAACAATCTAATATTATGAAACAAACAGTATTTGCGGTGATAACGGTAGCCTCTTTATTTCTAGGGGCGACCTCATGTTCCCAACAACCCTCGGCAAAGGATCAAACGACGGTGCCCGCTGAGTTTACGATTAGTAAAGAAAAGTTGATGGATAAGATTAAGGGAGGTTGGGCCGGACAAACCATAGGCTGTACGTATGGCGGTCCGACGGAGTTCAAATATAACGGAACGATGATTCAAGAATACGTACCGATCGTATGGCCGGACGGATATATCAAGTGGTGGTACGAGAATGTACCCGGATTGTACGATGATGTTTATATGGACCTTACATTCGTGGATGTCTTTGACCGGTTGGGATTGGACGCTCCTGTGGACTCATTCGCCATGGCGTTCGCTACGGCGGGATATACGTTATGGCATGCTAACCAGTCGGCACGTTATAATATTTTGCAAGGGATCATGCCTCCGGCGTCCGGCCATTGGCTGAATAACCCTCATGCGGATGATCTGGATTATCAGATCGAGGCGGACTATGCCGGACTGATGTCGCCGGGTATGCCGAATACGGCTTCCGAGATTTCTGATAAGATCGGGCATATCATGAATTACGGAGACGGTTGGTACGGCGGTGTGTATGTCGGGGCGATGTATTCGTTATCGTTTATCTCGGATGATATCGAGTTTATCGTGACCGAGGCGTTAAAGACGATACCGGAGCAAAGTACCTATTATAAATGTATGAGCGATGTGATCCGCTGGCATAAGGAATATCCGGACGATTGGAAGCGCACTTGGTTTGAGTGTGAGAAGAAATGGAGCTCGGATATTGGTTGTCCGGATGGCGTTTTCGTTCCGTTCAATATTGATGCCGTGATCAATAGCGCATACATTCTTATCGGCTTGCTTTATGGTGAGGGAGATTTCTATAAAACATTGGATATCTCTACCCGTTGCGGACAAGACTCGGATTGCAACCCAGCCTCCGCGGGTGGTATCTTAGGAACAATCCTTGGTTATAGCCGTATACCGGATTATTGGATGAAGAACTTGAGAGAGGTGGAGAATATGGATTTTGCCTATACGACCATCTCATTGAATAAGACTTACCAAATGGGCTTCGATCAAGCGTTGCAAGTGATAGAGCGCAACGGCGGTTCCGTTTCAGGTGACGAGGTGACGATCAAATGCCAGCAACCTGTAGCCGTTCGTTACGAGAAGGCTTTCGAGGGTATGTATCCGATAGAGAAAGTGGCGGTTAATAAGAATTTGTCCGATGTAGGAGAACTTCCATTTGAGGGAACAGGCGCCGTATTCAAAGGCTTTGTGAACGCTAAAGATGATAAATACGTAGCGAGAGTAGAGATGTACCTAGATGGGGAGCTGGTTGAGACGGCGAACCTTCCGGCATCCTATACGACTCGTAGGAACGACCTGTTTTGGAAGTATCAGCTGCCCAAGGGAAAACATACGGCTACGTTTAAATGGCTAAATCCACGTAATGATGTCTCCGTTCATTTCAGCGAGATACTGATTTACTCGGATGCTCCGAAAGAGATTGTTCACCAATAAAATTATAAAGATTATGAAGAAATCATTGTTTCTGATGGGCTTATTCGCCTTGTTTATCTCCTGTAAGGGGAATGTTTCTCAAACCGATAAGCCTCAACCGGTAAATCTTATTCTAGATACTGATTTAGGTCCGGACTATGATGATGTGGGCGCTATGGCCTTGATGCATGCCTTGGCGGATAGCGGTCAGGTAAATATTCTTGCGACTCTTTCCTCCAACCATGATGAGCGGGTGGTGCCTTGCATTGAGGTGCTGAATACTTATTTCAACCGTCCGGACATACCGGTAGGGGCACCAAAGAGCGAACCGGGGGCCTCCTTGACTACTTGGCATAAAACGAAGTGGACTGACGAGTTACCCGCTAACTATCCGCATCATACGGCGAAGACTTCCGACGCTCCGGATGCCCTGAAGGTGTACCGTAAGATTCTGAGCGAACAACCGGATACCAGCGTTGTTATTTGTACGATTGGTTTCTTCTCTAATTTAAGGGACTTGCTTCAATCGGGAGCTGATGAATATAGCGATCTCTCCGGAAAGGAATTAGTCGCCAAGAAAGTGAAACGTTTGGTTTCTATGGCGGGCCTGTTTCCGGAAGGAAAAGAATTTAATGTGTATTGCGATGTCCCTGCCTCTAAAGTCGTAGCGGATGAATGGCCTACAGAGATTGTCTTTAGCGGTTTTGAGATCGGGAACGTAATCTTGACCGGAAAGAAACTGGTGCAAATGAACGTGGAGAACAGTCCTGTAAAAGATGCGTATGCCCTTTGTTTCACGGAGGGAGACCCGGAAGGGCGCATGAGCTGGGATCATACGGCGGTATTGGTCGCTATAAAAGGTTATGAGCCTTATTTCGATGTAGAGCGAGGTACCTTTCATGTCGTAGATGATGAGGGGACTAACAATTGGGTGGCAAATCCCAATGGCCGTGATCTTCGTTTGATCGAGAAGATGCCGCCTACGGAGGTCGCTTCCTTGATAGAGAATTATATGATGCATCAACCATCTATTAAATAGTATTTTATGTATATCGTACAAGATTATTCTTTAGCTGTCATATTCTGTGTCGTTACGATGCTTTGTTGGGGATCGTGGGGGAATACGCAGAAATTAGCCTCCAAGACTTGGAGATATGAGTTCTTCTATTGGGACTACGTGATTGGTGTCTTGCTCCTTTCTCTGATTTCCGGCTTTACCTTGGGCAGCATCGGGACGGAAGGACGCAGTTTCCTGCCGGATTTGGCGCAAGCGAATCTCGCTAGTTTAGGGAGTGCCTTTTTGGGCGGTATTATTTTTAATGCTGCCAATATCTTGTTGTCTGCGGCGATCGCCATTTGCGGATTGTCGGTCGCTTTTCCGGTAGGGATCGGATTGGCCTTGGTGCTAGGCGTATTGGTTAACTATTTTGGGGCGGCGAAGGGGGAACCGACTTATATCTTTATCGGTGTAGCCTTAATCACGGTCGCCATCATCTTGAATGGCCTGGCTTATAAGAAAGCCTTGGTCGGTACCAAGAAAGTATCGGGGAAGGGGATCCTTATATCGGTTGTGGCCGGCGTGATCATGGCCTTTTTCTATCGTTTTGTCGCCGCTTCCATGGACATGGAGAATTTCGCTTCTCCGGCACCCGGGAAGTTGACGCCTTATACCGCCGTATTTGTTTTTGCCATAGGAGTATTTGTTAGTAATTTCTTATTTAACACATTGGCAATGAAACATCCGGTGGAAGGTAAGCCTGTCTCCATATCCGGTTATTTTAAGGGAGATATGAGTACGCATCTCGTGGGTGTATTGGGGGGTGTTATCTGGTGTATCGGTCAATCTTTCAGTATGATAGCGTCAGAGAAGGCGGGAGCGGCTATATCTTACGGATTGGGGCAAGGAGCCACGCTAGTCTCCGCTTTATGGGGCATCCTTATCTGGAAAGAGTTCAAGGGAGCGCCAGCCATTTCCAATCGTCTGAATGTCGGGATGTTTATTTTATTCGTGATCGGACTTGGGTTCTTAATTTATGCGGGAGCTTAAATAACGTTATTTTTATTTATTCCGGAAAAAACATTACCTTTGTTCTTGTTTCTTGTTTATGGGAGTTTAATAACGAAAAAAGACGATCTATGAAAGAAGAAGGTGATGTATTCAAAAAGTTCCGTGATTCCTTCAGCAGGATGGAGGGACATTTCCATATACTAGAACAGCGTGTGCCGGTTGAACTTCAGATGGAGTATTTCAAATACTCGGAAAACGTACGGAAGGAAAACCGGCCTCCCCGTCCCTTATCGGAGGATGAGTGCGAGACCCTGTACAACACTTTGTTGACGGAGGAAACCACGGACAAGACCGAGAAGAGATATTTGTTATCTCAATTGGCTACCTCGAAATCCGTCCGTGCGTACCGCTTGTTGGAGGAATACACCCAGCATCCGGACCCGGAAGTGACAGATTGGGCCTACATGGCTTTGATGGAGTCTCGTATCTCTTTAGAGTCCGATTTCTCCGACGAGAAACAAATTTATATCTCGACCGGCTTGGGAGGAAAAGGGGAGAAGCTGCGTTTCTATGTCTTGATGACGTCTAAAGGCAAGAAACCTTTCCAAGAATATCAGCGGCAGACAATCGAGCGGGAGTTCGCTTATTATCTGCCGAAAACGGACTGCGAGATCGAGCGTTTGACGATCGGTGAGCAGTATGTGGAGCTGGTGTTCTTGATCCCGGTGCGTACGGATATAAAAGCCACGTTGGATCGGGTGATCAATGAATGTAACCAATACGGCGATTTCCTCTCGAATGTTTTCACGATCACGAATGTCAAGGAATTGACAGCGGAGGAGGTTTCCGAGATTATAAATAAGAATGGAGACGATTAAGCAAGCTATTAAGTATGGTGTAGTCGGGTTGAGCAATACCTTGATAACGATGATCGTTATCTGGGTGATGATGAAACTCTTCGGATGCCGGGAAGGTTTATCTAACTTAACGGGATATGTGGCAGGCATATTAAACAGTTTCATCTGGAACAAGCAATGGACTTTCAAGGGAAGTTCCACCGGATGGACGAAAGGGGCGGTTCGGTTCACGATCGCTTTTATTATTTGTTATGCTTTACAGTACGGATTGGTACTGATCTTGAATTCCCGACTTACGATCGATCATTACTACAACCACTTGATTGGAATGGCTTTCTATACGGTGATTAATTTTTTAGTAAATAAGTTTTATACCTTTAAAGCTTAAAAGGCATGAAGAAGTTAGCGGTTATAGTCCCGTGTTACAACGAGGAAGCCGTGATCGAGGAATCGTATCGGCGTACGAAAGAGGTCTTGGTAAAGTTGCCGAACCCTACGGAGATTATCTATATAAATGATGGTAGTCAGGATAAGACACGTTCTTTGTTGGATCATATAGCCGCTACCGATCCTCATGTGAAGGTGATTCACTTCTCCCGGAATTTCGGTCATCAACCGGCGGTAACGGCGGGTATCTTTTTTGTCAACACTTCCCACGTCGCCGCGGACGGCATATCGTTCGCGGCGACTTTTTTGCAAAAGTCACCTCTCACGCATTCTGTCGCAGCTCCTTTTCCAAATCATAACCGCTTACGCCGATATGCAGGATCCGCCGGAATTGATTCCGGATCTGCTGGAAGTGCAGGAGAGAGAGAATGCTAACGTGGTTTATTGCGTCCGTAAGTCACGGGAAGGGGAGAGTCTTTTCAAGCTGTTCACCTCCAAGGCTTTTTACCGGGTGATGAATTATATGAGCGAGGTCCATTTCCCGCTGGATACGGGAGATTTCCGTTTAGTGGACCGGAAGGTGATGAATGAGTTCGACCGTTTTAAGGAACGGGGAAAATATATCCGTGGCTTGATAAGCTGGGTAGGCTTCCACCAAGTGCCGTTTTATTATGAGCGTGAGGCGCGTATCGCCGGCGAGACGAAATATCCGATTAGTAAGATGCTGAAATTCGCGTCGACGGCAATGCTTTATTTCTCGAAGAAGCCGTTGCGTTTGGCGACGAGTCTCGGGTTTATATCCGTATTGGTCGGTATAATCTTGGCGGTTTGGTTCACGTTGGGCAAGATCTATGGTTTTAGTAACGCCGAGGTTGGCTGGACTTCTATCATGACTTCCATTATCTTCTTTGGAGGTGTACAGTTATTGACGGTCGGCGTGTTAGGGCAATATGTCGGTATCCTCTTTGACGAGATCAAGGCCCGTCCCGAATACATTATTGACGAGAAGAAAAACTATTAAAAAACATCGGAGGCGAAATAAGCCGTTTCTCTATGATCTGAATTCTGTTCCATGATAAATGTCTTTTCATGATATACTCGTGAATGTAACATAAACAATTCGATATCCAGATAGTTTATACATAGAAGAGATTAATAAAACTTATGTGTCATGAAGTATAGAATAGAGAAAGATACCTTAGGTGAGGTGGAAGTGCCGGCGGACGTTTATTATGGGCCGCAAACACAACGGAGCGTGAATAATTTCAAGATCGCCACCGATATTAGCCGGATGCCCGAAGAGGTGATAGAGGCGTTCGCTTACTTGAAAAAAGGAGCGGCTTTGGCTAATAAAGACGCCGGTGTCTTGTCTCCGGAGAAATGCGAGTTGATCGGTAAGGTATGCGACGAGATCTTGGCGGGTAAATTAAATGACTCCTTCCCCTTGATCGTATGGCAAACGGGGAGCGGGACCCAGACGAATATGAATGTCAATGAGGTGATCGCCAACCGGGCGCATGTGTTGACCGGAGGAAAGCTAACGGATAAGGAGAAAGTGCTGCTTCCGAACGATGACGTGAATAAATCGCAATCCTCCAATGATACGTTTCCTTCCGCTATGCATATTGCCGCCTATAAGGTGATAGCGGAGGTGACGATCCCGGGATTGGAGAGTCTGTATCGTGCGTTGGCGCTAAAAAGTGAGGAGTTCATGAAGATCGTGAAGATCGGGAGGACTCATTTTATGGATGCCACTCCATTGACATTGGGGCAAGAGTTCAGTGGCTATGCGGCTCAATTAGAATATGGTATACGGAAAGTAAAGGATTCCCTGTCGCATATCTCCGAGTTGGCTTTAGGAGGTACGGCGGTTGGGACCGGTATTAACGCCCCGGTCAATTATGACGAATGTGTCGCTAAGAAGATATCAGAGTTGACTGGGCTTCCTTTTGTAACCGCTCCGAATAAATTCGAGGCCCTAGCTACCCATGATGCCTTGGTTGAGGCGCATGGAGCCTTGAAATCCGTAGCGGTCAGCTTAATGAAGATCGCGAACGATATACGAATGTTGGGCTCAGGTCCTCGTGCCGGTATCGGTGAGATCCATTTGCCGGAGAACGAGCCGGGTTCCTCCATCATGCCGGGAAAGGTGAATCCTACGCAATGCGAGTCATTGACGATGCTCGCCGCTCAAGTAATGGGTAACGACGTGACAATCTCGATAGCCGGCTCCAACGGGCAGTTCGAGTTGAACGTATTTAAGCCGGTGATTATCTCGAACTTCTTGCAAAGCGCCCGCTTGATTGGTGACGGTTGCCTGAATTTCAGCGAACGTTGCGTAAAAGGCATTACCCCGGTGAACGAAAACATCAAACGCCATCTGGATAGCTCCTTAATGCTGGTTACCGCCTTGAATCCGAAAATAGGATATTACAAGGCCGCCGCTATCGCCCAGAAAGCCTATCAAGAAAATAAGACTTTGCGGGAGGCGGCTATCGAGTCCGGTTATGTGACCGCCGAGGAGTTTGATCGTTGGGTAGACCCGTCCAAGATGGTAGGAAAGATTGAGTAGTGTCAAAACTGCTACATCTTCTCCCAAAAATGAAACAAAGAGTTAAGATGATAATGGATATTTTTGTACCGTTATCATTTTAATTCTTTGTATTATGAAGAGCACACGATGTATTTTGTCTATAATCTTAGGGTTGCTGGCCGGATGGTTACCTCTGGGTGCGGTTACCGTATTGAAGAACCTACAGGTTGAGTATCAAACCAATCCACTGGGAATTGATGTCAGTCAGCCACGTTTTAACTGGCAGATGGAGTCCGATCGCTATGGGGCCTGTGGGCAGGCTTATCGGTTATGGGTGGCCGATAGTCCGGAGCAATTGGCTGCCGGGCGTTATATCTATGATTCGGGAAAGGTTCTTTCCGGGGAATCGGTCGGCGTAGTTTATCAAGGAAAAGCATTGCAACCTTCCACTCGCTATTATTGGAAAGTTTCCGTATGGGATGAATCGGGAACGGAAATTACCTCCACCGAGCCTGCGTGGTTCGAGACCGGTCTTCTGGGTTCCGGATGGAGTGGCGCCCGTTGGATCGGCTCGTCGGAGACACAACTCTCCAAATATCGCTCGCATTATGTGATCGACTATGATGTGCGGGTGGCCGAGGGTAATGATAAAGCCGCATTTGTCTTTGGGGCGAGGGACGCTGATAATTATGTGTCTGCTGAACTGGACTTGAATGGTTCGGGGGACGCCCGTTTCATTCTACGCCATACCACGGATGGAAAAACGACGCAAGACGCCTCGGAGAGTCTGGCCTCCATCATCCCGGCCTCGGATAAGCATAAGGCGCATCATATCCGGTTGAAGGTGACGACGGCCCAATATGCCTTGAAATATTTCGTGGATATAGAGATCGATGGAAAGACCTTGGTGAATTCCTCTTTGACTCCCGAGGAGAAAGAACGGAAGAGCCGTGGTGATTTCTGGGGAGGCAAGGAAGGGGCTTTCACCGTGTATCCTTATCCGGATGGAGAGTTGGTTTATCATTGCCGTTTGTACGCGATCGGTTTCCTGCAACCTAAAGGGCAGACCGCTACATTCTCCAACTTGTGTATCAGCGAGGATACGTGGAATACGTTTCTGTACAATCCTGCCGAGACTTATGTGGAGAAAGGGGAGGGAAAGCTCAATGTCTGGTATCCGGGCGAGAACGTATCCGCTCCCATGCTCCGGAAAGCGATAAAGATAGAGAAACCGGTCAAGAGCGCCCGTTTATATGCTACCGCTAGGGGTGTCTACGAGTTCTCGGTGAACGGGCAGAAGGTTGGAAAGGATTATCTGAATCCGGGTTGGACGGATTACCGTTACCGTATCATGTATAATACGTATGATATAACGAGTTTGCTACGACCGGGTGATAATGGTATCGGGGCGATGTTGGGCGCCGGATGGTGGAGCGAGCATAGCGGTTTCCTTACCGGTTGGCAGGATCAATACGGAACCCGCCAGTCCTTATTGGGAAAGATCGTGATCGAGTATGCCGACGGTACTCGTGAGACGATCGTTACGAATGATAGCTGGAAATGTTATGACCGGGGACCGATCACTTTTAACGGCCTTCAGAATGGAGAGGAATACGATGCCCGGAAAGAGGTGAACGGCTGGGATGCTCCGGGTTTTGATGACTCGTCATGGAAACCGGCGACCTTATTCGCCGCTCCTCCGGTAAATGTGGAGATCCAAGGATATGTAGGCAGCCCGATACAAAATAATGTGACCCTGACCGCTCAGTCCATGGTAGAGCCTATTCCCGGCGTCTATGTCTATGATATGGGGCAGAATATGGTCGGTGTTCCCCGTCTGACTTTCAAGGGAAAGGCCGGACAGGAAATCACGATCCGTTTCGGGGAGATGAATTATCCGGAAACGATCCCTACCGAACCTGTCGCCCCGTACACGATCGCGATGTATAAGGAGAAGAAAGGGCAAGTCTATACGGATAATTACCGGAGCGCCCTTTCCACGGATCGCTATATCCTGAGAGGGGATGCGGCGGGTGAGACGTATGAGCCTCGCTTTACGTTCCATGGTTTCCGTTACGTGGAGATTCACGGGTTGGAGAGGCCGTTACCCTTGGAGGCGGTGAAAGGGATCGTGCTGGAATCTATCGGTGCGCGGACGAGCGGTTATGAGACATCGGACGAGCGTGTCAACCGTTTGTTCAGCAATATCATCTGGGGCCAACGGGGTAATTTCCTGTCGGTTCCGACCGATTGTCCGCAACGGGATGAGCGTATGGGCTGGACAGGGGATGCGCAGGTATTTGCCCGTACGGCTACTTATAATATGAATGTCGATCCGTTTTACACCCGTTGGCTCTACTCGGTTCGGGATAATCAAGGAGATGACGGTAGTTACGCGAACTATATACCCGTGGTCGGTTTCCCTCCACACGGCGCGGAGGATGGCGGAGGTGCCATGGGATGGATGGAAGCCGGCGTGATCGTACCGTGGCAAATGTATCAACAATACGGAGACGTGCGTATTCTGGAGCAACATTACGCTTCCATGGTCGCTTATATGGATTATTTGGAGCGTCGTGCCGTACGCTATGTACAGCCCTTCGGTGGTTTCGGCGATTGGCTGGCTATCGAGCCGACGAATTCCATGTTGACGAACACCGCTTATTCCGCCTACGACGCTTTGATTATGGAGCAGGTAGCGAAACGTTTAGGGAAGGATGCGGACCAAAGGCGTTTCCGTACTTTCTACGAGAACGTGAAGAGGTCCTTTAACGACTTGTTCGTAAACGAGGAAGGACGCACGTTCGCCCCGACGGTGGAATCTATCTTTGGTAAGGACTCGCAAGTAGGTATGTGGCCCGGAACGGCGGCTACCGAGGCGAAAATCGTAGATACGCAGACCTCATACGTGGTTCCTCTCCAGTTTGATCTGTTCAATGAGAAAAACAAACCCTTGGCGATCCGGCATCTGGTAGAGAATATCAAGAAACATAATTATACGCTTACCACTGGCTTTATCGGTACGCCTTACCTGAATTTGGTATTATCCGACAATGGTTATGACGATGTCGCCTATAAATTATTTGAGCAAACCGCCTATCCTTCATGGCTGTATCCTGTCCTGCAAGGCGCTACCACGATTTGGGAACGTTGGAATTCCTACACGTTGGTAAATGGCTTCGGCCCTGTGGATATGAACTCTTTCAACCATTATTCGTATGGCGCTATCGAGGAGTGGATGATAGCTTATACCTTGGGTATCCAGCGGGATGAGGAACAACCCGCCTATAAGCACATCATCCTTCAACCCCGTATCGGCGGAACCTTCTCGTTCATCCGGGGTCATTACGATTCTGCCTATGGCCGTATCGAGAGTGGATGGCAAATCCAAAAGAAGGGCTATATATACGAGGCAACCATCCCCGCTAATACGACGGCTATTTTATATCTGCCCGCTAAATCGGAGAAGTCCGTTCGTATGGAGAAAGGGCAGGAGGGGATCACGCCCGTGGGATTGAAGGATGGGAAGGCTGTGTACCGATTGGGATCGGGGAGCTACCGGATATGTGTGGATTGAATATTTAGAAAATATTTGGCCTTGCATCGGGTGCGCAGTCGAATCTGTGAGAAATGCGGGGCTTACATCGGGCGCGGGGTCGAATCTTGGAGAAATATTTGACCTTGCGCTGGGTGCGCGGTCGAATCTCGGAGAAATGCGGGGTTTACACCGGGTGCAAGGTCGAATCTTGGAGAAATGCGGTGCTTCTCACCCGGTGTAAGGTCAGATTTTGTAAAAACGATAGTGCCCGGCCTTATTAAAATCTGTACATTCGCGCAAAAATAAATAAGAACATTGTTCATGATTGTTTAATTCTAATTAGATCAAGCGAGAATGTCAATACGAAAATCGGATCGCATTATCAGCGTGGAGCACGTATCGAAGTATTTTGGCGAGAAAGCCGTGCTGAATGATGTAAATTTACAGGTCCGCAAGGGCGAGTTTGTAACCATTTTGGGGCCTTCCGGTTGCGGAAAGACTACCCTGTTGCGTTTGATAGCCGGCTTCCAGACGGCCTCCGAGGGCGTTATCACGATGTCCGGGAAGGAGATTACGCAGACGCCGCCGCATAAACGCCCCGTAAATACGGTATTCCAGAAATATGCTTTATTTCCACATCTGAATGTGTACAATAATATCGCCTTTGGCCTGAAGCTGAAGAAACTTCCTTCCGCCACGATCGAGAAGAAAGTGAAACAGGCGTTGAAAATGGTAGGGTTGACAGACTATGAGGATCGGGATGTCGATTCCCTTTCCGGTGGCCAGCAGCAACGTGTGGCGATCGCTCGCGCTATCGTGAATGAGCCGGAGGTGTTATTGCTGGATGAGCCGTTGGCGGCCTTGGACTTGAAGATGCGCAAGGACATGCAAATGGAATTGAAAGAGATGCATAAGTCCTTAGGCATTACGTTCGTGTACGTGACCCACGACCAAGAGGAAGCGCTGACGCTTAGCGACACGATCGTTGTCATGAGCGAGGGAAAGATCCAGCAAATCGGTACCCCGATCGATATTTATAACGAGCCGGTCAATTCGTTCGTCGCTGATTTCATCGGTGAGAGTAACATCTTGAACGGAACGATGATCAAGGATAGGCAAGTCTCTTTCGCCGGTCATGAGTTCGAGTGCGTGGATGAGGGATTCGGGGAGCAAATGCCGGTAGATGTCGTGTTGCGCCCCGAGGATATTTACATCTTCGAGCCGTCGGAGGCGGCGATGCTGACGGGTACGGTAACCTCCTCCATCTTTAAGGGCGTGCATTATGAGATGATGGTGCAAACCCCGAACGGATACGAGTTTATGGTACAGGATTACCACCCGTTCGAGGCGGGTAGCGAGGTCGGGCTTCTTATCAAGCCTTTCGATATCCATGTAATGAAGAAAGAGCGTATTTGCAATACCTTCGAGGGAAAGCTTATCGACGCTACGCATGTGGAATTCCTAGGCTGTACGTTCGAATGCAAGGAGGTAACCGATATAGAGCCAAATACGCCTGTGAAAGTCGAGATCGATTTTAAAGATGTGATCTTGGAGGATAACGAGGAAGACGGTCGCCTGACCGGAGAGGTGAAATTTATCCTCTACAAAGGCAACCATTATCATCTGACCGTGTTTACAGATTGGGACGAGGACATCTTTGTCGATACCAACGATGTATGGGATGATGGAGATCATGTCGGCATAACGATCGCCCCGGATAAAATTCGAATTATTCATGCTTAAAAAGGGAAGGAAGTGATCAATACGTTTTCTGCATTTTTTATGAGACGAAGGAACTGGACCATTCCTTATGTCCTGTTCTTGGCCATCTTTGTCGTGATACCGCTCCTCTTGATCGTGTATTACGCCTTTACGAATGACGAGGGGATGTTTACCTTCGCCAATTTCCGTAAGTTTATGATCCATCCCGAGGCGATAAACACCTTCGTGTATTCAGTCGGGATCGCTTTGATAACGACCATTCTTTGTCTGCTGCTGGGATATCCGGCCGCTTGGATATTGAGCCAAGCCCGGTTTAATACTTCCCGTACGATGGTCGTTTTGTTTATCCTTCCGATGTGGGTCAATATCTTGATCCGTACGTTGGCTACCGTGGCTTTGTTCGATTTCTTGAATTTCCCACTGGGAGAGGGGGCCTTGATCTTTGGCATGGTGTACAACTTCCTGCCCTTTATGATCTACCCGATTTATAATACGCTCCAGAAAATGGATCACAGCTTGATAGAGGCGGCGCAAGACTTGGGGGCGAATCCGTCGCAGGTATTTATCAAGGCCGTATTCCCACTATCGATGCCGGGAGTGATGAGCGGTATCATGATGGTGTTTATGCCGACCATCTCTACGTTTGCCATCGCCGAATTGTTGACGATGAACAATATCAAGCTCTTCGGTACGACCATACAGGAGAATATCAATAACGGTATGTGGAACTACGGGGCGGCGCTTTCTCTTATCATGTTGTTATTAATCGGAATCACGGGATTGTTCAGCAATGAGAGCAGTGATTCGGCGAATGAGGGAGGGCTTATCTGATGGTGAAATATTTAGCTAAGGGATATCTATGGGCTTTGTTATTATTGCTCTACTCGCCAATCTTGATTATCATGATCTTCTCGTTTACGGAGGCGAAAGTACTGGGTAACTGGACCGGGTTCTCCACGAAATTATATAGCTCCCTTTTTGCCGGCAACGTGCAGCACTCGTTGGTAAGCGCCCTTTGGAATACGTTCGCTATCGCCATGATAGCCGCTACGGTATCTACCTTGTTGGGGAGCGTAGCCGCTATCGGGATCTTTAATTTGAAGGCAAGGGCCCGTAATGCCGTGAGTTTTGTCAATAACATCCCGATGTTGAATCCGGATATCATTACCGGTATTTCCTTGTTCCTGTTGTTTGTCAGCTTAGGGATCTCTCAAGGTTTGACGACGGTCGTGCTGGCGCATATCACGTTCTGTACGCCGTATGTGGTATTAAGCGTCATGCCCCGCTTGAAACAAATGAACCAGAATATCTACGAGGCGGCGTTGGATTTGGGGGCGACCCCGTTTCAGGCCTTGCGGAAGGTGATCTTCCCGGAAATCCGTCCGGGTATGATCAGTGGCTTTATCCTTGCCTTCACGCTGTCTATCGACGATTTCGCCGTGACCATATTTACGATTGGTAATGAGGGCTTGGAAACCCTTTCCACCTTTATCTATGCGGATGCCCGGAAAGGAGGATTGACCCCGGAACTGCGTCCCCTCTCAACGATTATATTCGTAACCGTGTTAGTATTGTTGATTGTTATAAATAAACGTGCTGAGAAAGCGAAGCGAGCGTAAATGAAAATGAAGAAATTTATATCGATTTTGTCTGTTTTGGCCCTGCTTATGGGGCTGTTCACTTCTTGCGGGCGCTCGGACGAGGAGAGAAGTAAGATCTTGAAGATTTATAACTGGGGAGATTATATCGACGAGGACGTCCTGACGGATTTCCCGAAATGGTATAAGGAACAGACGGGTGAGGAGGTCCGGATTATCTATCAGGTCTTTGATATCAACGAGATCATGTTGACCAAGATCGAACGGGGGCATGAGGATTTCGACTTGATTTGCCCTTCGGAGTATATCCTTGAGCGCATGCTGCGGAAAAATCTCTTGCTACCGATCGACCGTAATTTCGGGAAGACACCGGATTATATCAACAATGTCTCTCCCTATATCCAAGAGGAACTGAATAAGTTAAGTCAGTCGGGCCGTAAGACTACCGACTACGTGGTTCCTTATATGTGGGGAACCGCCGGCCTGTTGTATAATAAAGCCGATGTCTCGAGGGACGAGGTCATGTCGTGGAAATGCCTTTGGGACCCTCGTTTCAGGAATAAGATATTGATGAAGGATAGCTATCGCGACGCCTATGGTACCGCCATCATCTACGCCCATGCGAGGGAATTGTCGGACGGTACCATCACGGTGGAGCAATTGATGAACGATAGCTCGCCGGAAATGATCGCTATCGCCGAGGAATACTTGAAGAAGATGAAACCGAATATCGCCGGTTGGGAGGCCGATTTCGGTAAGGAGATGATGACGAAAGGAAAGGCGTGGCTGAATTTCACTTGGAGCGGCGACGCGGTCTGGGCCATGGAAGAGGCGAGTGCTGTAGGCGTAGATCTGGGGTATGAGGTTCCT
>ERZ839823.2244-NODE-2244-length-15484-cov-2.586752_pt1 | contig 15484 bp, 19 predicted proteins | sample MGYA00519862_ERZ839823 | MGnify/ENA primary metagenome ERZ839823 (study PRJEB31850, sample SAMEA3708853) | human gut metagenome | biome: human gut; feature: human-associated habitat; material: faeces | place: China | collected 2014 ...
TAAGAAAGTTTTAAAGATTACAGGTCTTGTATCTGATCTCCATCCTCATGGAGATACAGCACAGACTTTAGGTGCAATGGGTCAGACCTTTAGTAATAATATTCCTTTCATTGAAGGAATAGGTAACTTCGGATCTATTAATGGTGACACTGTAGGACAACCAAGATATATCGAAGCTAGATTATCAGAGTTCTCAAAGATTACATTCTTTAAGGACTTTAGTATTGATACAGTTGACACTAGAGACAGTTATAACATGGAATCTGTAGAGCCGGTATTTTTACCGGCTAGATATCCAGTAGCTTTAGTAAATGGAATGCTTGGATGCATTGGAACTGGATTTAGTTCTAACATACCTCCGTATAATTTTACAGAGGTATGTGAGCAGACAATTGCTCTTATCGAAGATCCAGAAGCTGATGTATATTTAGTACCAGATCTTCCTACTGGAGCTAGTATCATCGATAAAGGCAATTTTAAAGAAATATCAGAGACAGGTAAAGGATCATTTACAGCTCAATCCACTTATTTTATAGATCATGACAATAATGAGATTCATATTACCTCAGTACCTGTACAGATTACAGTAGATGCAATTATTTCTGGTATTGCAGAATTAAAGCAAAAGAAATCAATCCCAGAGATTAAGAATATTGCAAATATTACATCTCAGCATGAGAGTAAGCATAAGTCTGATGGAGTAGAAGAAGTAGATTTAGTATTGTATCTTGATCAGACTGCTAATCCAGAAGCTGTTATGGAGAAGCTTTTAAAGACTAATATCGGTCTTAGAAAGAGTTATCCTATCGAACTTATTATGATTGACAATTTCAAGATGAAGTTCTACTCTATTAGATCATTCTTAACAGAATGGATTGAATGGAGAAAGGATTATCTTAGATCATTCTATAATAATAAGCTAGTATCTACCATGGAAGATAGACATATGAACGATATATGCATTAGAATCTTTAATGGTAAGAATATCGAAAAGACTGCTACAATGGCTAAGCAAGCTGCTAATACAAAAGAATTTGCAAAAGGTCTTATGGAAGAATACGGAATAACATCTCTTCAAGCTAATACAGTAGCTAAGATGAATTATGCAGCTTTTACTAAAGAAGCATATGCTGGTTATCTTGAAAAAGATAAGAAGTATAGTGAAGATATTGAGCATTATCGCAAGATGCTTTATAACGATAAGCTTATTGATAAGGAACTTATTGATCAGCTTAAAGATGGTATTAAAAGATTTGGATATCCTAGAAAGTCTAAGATAGTTAAACTTGAAGGTACTATCGAGAATACTAAGCATATAATCGGTATTTCTACAGATGGCTATATTAAGAAAGTAGGAATTAAAGATGTTATTGGTTCCATTGGTAAATCAGGCGGAAAACTTTGTAAAGCCATTCAGATCAAAAATAGATCTAATCTTATTCTATTTGATGAATTAGGTATGGTTTATAAGATTCCTACTTTTGAGATTCCCGATGCTTCCAGTAAATCAGCGGGTTATCCACTTACTAGATACATCAAGGATATCGGTAATGTAGTTTTCATGATGGAAGAACCATCTAAAGCTGAGATTAAACAGTATGGTTTAGACATTGTAAGTATTACAGCTAATGGATATGCTAAAAAGTTAGGATTACAAAAGGTTAAAAAGAGTGAGAAATTCACATCTTTGTATGAAAACGATAGAGTTGTATCTGTATTAGTTGCAGCTGAAGACGATGATGAAGATCTTCTTATATGTACAACCGATGGCAAGGGTATTAGATTAGCTACAAAGGATGTACCTACATTTAAAAAGGGTGCAAAAGGTTTAAAGCAGATTAATTTGGATGAAGGAGTAGAAGTAATTGGTGCTACGCATATTGATTCTACTAAACCATATTTAGCATATATTACTATGAATGGCAAATTCAAATTGACTGATTCACATCTACTACCAGTATCTAAGAGAAAAGGTGAATTATTTGTACTTATATCGCTTGACTCTAATGATAGATTGATTGGTATTGTATCTGTTGATAAACCTGATAAGATTACGGTTTATCACAAGTATAGTGATCCAGAAATTGTAGATGTTGTAGATCTTCCAGTAGCTCTTCGTATCGCTAAACCTACTAAAGTTATTAAAACTGGTAATGGTGATATTCTTATAGGATATTCAGTTAATTAAATAAAATCACAGTCAAGTAAATTACTATCATGAAAGGAGGTAATTTACTTGACTATTGATTCATATAAAGATTTTGTATTAGGACTTGAATCAGTTGAGGATTCATATATCCGAGATCTTCGCAATCAAAATTCTGTGGATGAAAGAAGTTGGAGTAGAAAAGTAATAGCATCATTCAAAGATTTTGTAAATAAACTAGTAGCAGAATTAACTAAGTTTATAGATAGAACAAAAGAAGCAGCAAGAATGAATTTTCGTAAAATGGCTGTTAAGAGTGATATGAAGACCATGCTTAAGAATACAAATAATAAGTTTGGTAAAGATGCTACAGGTATTAATATCGAATGCCCAGATGTAGGTAGATATGCATCAGAGGTTCAGAAAGCTTCAGATAAAGTATGGAAAGCTGCTGATAAAATGATGAAGAGAAATTACGTTGACATCAATCAAATTAATGATGATCTTGAAGCATTTGATCATACATTTGCAGAAGCTTGGGAAGCTATTAATACAGCAGCTAATAGGCGTACAGTAATGCCTATAGAATCATTTAGAGCTATTTGTGAAAATGAAATAAAAGGTGATTCGATTGTATCACGAGTAGTTTCTGATTCTATTCATAAGATGAAGAAGGCTGAAATTGATTTCAAGTATCTTGAGAGTCGTAGAGATAGTATGGATGCCAATCGAATTGTACCAAAGAAACTAAACGCTATTCAAAGAGTTATGTCAAGAATAGTTAAATTTTGTGGTGCTATCTGGAAAGGTTTCTTAACCATAACCTGCTATCTTGCATCATGATAATAAAATATAGAGAACGAGTTATTCGTTCTCTATATTTTATCCCATATTCCCATCTACAAACTACTAATAGGTGATTTTTAGTTATAATTATACAATATCACCATGCAACTACACAAAGGAGGATTTAATAAAATGAAAAAATTTGCATTTAGACCAATCGACTTTGATACAGCGTATCATCTCGATTTAATGACAGAGAATGGATTTACTATTACTGATCCAGTAACAGATCCAACAACAGATGATTTGAAGAAGAAAGCTAAAACTATGTATGGTCCGAGATCACCTATGTATGGAGTAACTTATGAGGATCTTGATGAAGCTATTCTTCAGTGGAGATGTTTATGTGGATACTATCACAATGTAGCATTTAAAGGAGAAATATGTCCTAGATGTGGTGAACCAGTTAAACGTATGAAACAGAATCCAGAAATGACTGGATGGATTTCATTAGGACAGTATAAAATCGTTAATCCTTTATATTATATGAAGATGGTTGACATTCTTGGTAGTAAAAAAGTAGCAGGTAAAAGTCATATTATTATTGAGGATATTTTAAACTCAAAATCAAAAGTAGATATTGATGGTCATGTATCAAGAGCTAAACCAGAAGAAATGGATGTAACGCCTACATCAGAATTCTTTGGAATAGGTATGTTAGAGTTTTATAAGAATTATGTACCTATTATGGAGCATTTTAGAAATAAGACTAAGAGTAAAGATAAACAGAAACGAATTGATATGCTCATTGAAGATAAGGATAGAGTATTCTGTTCACATATTCCAGTTTATACAACTTTACTTAGACCTGAAGCTAATGGTGCTAACTCATATCACATCAATCAGCTTGATAAGTTAATTAACCCAACTGTAAATATTGCACAGAGATTAATATACTCAAAGCCTATTGAGATTAATAATGACCTTTACAATATTCAAGAGAAAGTTGTTAAGATGTGGGATTATAACTACAGTCTTATCAATGGTAAGTCAGGTACTATTAGAGGTACACTTAAGGGAGGACCATTAAATTACACTGGACGTAATGAGATTATTCCAGATGCTACTTTAAGAGAAGATGAAATAGATCTTGGATATACTCATTGCATGGTTATGTTTAAAGATCATATAGTACATTACTATATGAATCTACATCATTGCAATTTAGGTATAGCAGATAGCGCATGGTTTAGAGCACATAATAAATATTCACCGGAGTTTTATAAGATTATGGTAGAATTAAACAAGAGAGATGATTGGACGGTACTTATTAATCGAAATCCTACTCTTAATCTTTATTCTATGCTTAGAGTTCATATTCGAAATATCGTTGATGATTTTCATTTCTATGGAATGAAGATTTCACTTAGAATCTTAGCTGGATTTAATGCCGATTTTGATGGTGATGTTTTGAATATTATTGGACTTGTAAATGAAACAGTGAAGTTATTATATGCTAAGTTTGATCCAAAGCTTCATATGATCATTAGTTTTGAGAATGGATATATAAATCCACTATTCTCAATTAGTAAAGGATGTAAAGCGGATTTATATTCGTTTATGACATTATAATTTCCATTGAGGAGAAGAGATTGCTCTCTTCTCCTCTTTTTTTTATTCTTTTTAAATTTCGTTTTTAGATTAATATGAATTGTATAATATTTTCGTGAAATGATCCATATTAACTATTAAAAAAAAGAAAATATAAGGAGGATAAAAATATGGAAAATACTTTAAGAATGGAAAACAGAAGAAATAGTAGAAATGAGGCTCTTTTTGGCGAGAACTGGAGAGATCTGAAGAAAAAAGAACCAGTTGTCGAAATCAAAAAGAGCAATTTCATAAACGCCTCAGGAAGATCTTTTTGGAACCTTCCGGAAGGAACTTATGAGGCGGCGAACGCTGGATTTGATAGAGTTATCAAATGGCGTATCGCTGAGCCATCCGATGCCATGTCAGCGGAAGAAATCCGTGATATGGCATATAATGATGGCAAGGAAATCCTGGATAGAAATCCAGGAGCTACGGTACTTTGCCAAAGTAGTTGGGGTTACACCCTAGCATTGGCAAGGTACATAAACGTACACGGTGGTAGAGCCGTATACATACGAACTAACGATCTGACAATTGATCAGGTTAAATACGGAAATATAGGTCAGCATTTTGTAAGTTTTGCTGACTTCATATTTCCTGAAATAGATAACCAGTTCCCAATAAGGGACTGGAACCCTGATCAGGTCTTATTGAATTTCACGTCACATCGTCATAAATACTGGACAGATGCGATGTGTAGGTACTACGATAAATATAAGGTCATGGATGTTACCAATGTAAAATTTCTGGACTTCCATGACCTTGACGATGTACGCCTTGATTGCGAGGCGTATGCTAAATACGTCGCTAGAAATAGTGACGCATCAGAGGCTATCGTCATGGGAGAATGGTCATACGTAGCTACCATTGTCCCAGTTCTATTAAGCTACGGAATTACGCCTTACTATACCGTAAAAGGTATAGTAGGGTATAATGAAGATAATACTCCTATATATGGTTTCCTGAGATATCAGGAGTACTGTTTATAGGAGTTGCGGAACCCTAGGAAATTTCCTAGGGTTCTTTTTTGCGATCCTTGCTATTTGTATTTCGTAAAATAGTTTCCTGAAATGATATAGAATTTCCATAATAGAATAGAGTAAAATAGGTTTACGAACCTATGCCTATTGGACGGAGTTTACGATCATGAGACTTCTCCGTTATCAAAAAGTAAGCCACCTACCTCAATGAGGGGGTTAAGGCAATCGTTCCCGAAAGGGAGAAGGAGAAAAATATGTTAAAGACTAGTAGATGTACTGAAATGCACCCAGAGACCAATGGTTGGTATGCATTATCAAGTCAAGATTTTAATAAAATTCTTGAGCTTGATATGGTACCTGTGAAAGAAGTTCAGCGTATGGCAGCTGAACTTACTGAAAAGTCCGGTGACTTCGACGAGCAGCTTGCAGATTTTGCAGCTATCAAATTTGAAGACGGATGCAAAATCGAAGTTGCGATAACTGCAATCGATGTAGAAGAAAAGTATGTGACGGTTGCAGTCGGACAAGTCGAATTTTGCTTTGACTTCATTATTAAGAAGTCAAAGCTTGAGAGTGTTAAGGGAAGTATATTCCTCGGACTGCAGAATTCATGGATTACTGTGAATGAAGTACCAGGAGTTGCGGCTTTCCTATTTCTTCAAGCATATGCCAAGTATTTACTTGGTGAGCTCGAAGATATGGAGTGGGTGGATCCAGTCTATGATTGATATCCCTCACTTCAAAAAAAATAGGCGGTCGCTTACAATTAGCGACCACCTATTTTTTTTTTTGATTTTTTCTAAAAGTGCTGTTTTCATAGATTGTCCCATATATGTATTATATCCGTGTAATAATAGAATTATTACATAAGATTACTTTGGTATGACCATTGATCTGTCATACTTAGGGTGGAAGCGGAAACCCGGAAAGGACATGTTATGAAAAATTATTTTGAAGAAATTGGATTTTCTAAGGAGGTTCCTAATTGTGTTCTTAGTAATACAATTAAGGCATGGTCTAATTTTAATATCAATATTAGACCTGCAACTAATAATGAGTATATTGTATTAAATGCATCTAATACCGAGAACTATATTCAATTCGAATTATTAGTAGGTATTAATTTATACTCTGTACGCTTTGATGGAACCTTAGACATCTATAGAGCTAGCAATAAGCTTAGATCATATGATCATATTCCAGTAGATGTCGCAATGTACATACTAACAGAAATGATTTCAAGAGCTAGTATTTATAGAAAGATTATTGGTAATAAGTGTAAGATTACCAATAGTAAATTCTATGGTAAGGTACCAGTATTATTAGTAGGATGGTTAGCAGATTTAGTATGTTGGAAAGATAAATCATATACTTTATCTGAAGCAAATATCGGAGAAGCTTTTAAGCTTGATACCGATGATACTACTATCATTATCAAATTTGTATCAAATGGTACAAAGTATAGATTCTTCTATGATATAGAAGATAACTATGATAATATAATACTAAGAGCTAATGGTAGAAAGATTGATGTTATTGACATTGATCTTGCAAATATGCTAGTTATTAAACTATCAGAATGCTTCAAAAAATTAGTAAATGAGGCTAATAAAGCTGGAATCATTTACGAAGTATAAGGGCCAATTGGGATAAGAGGGGAAGAGGTGGATTATATCCACCTCTTTTTTTTAGTTAACATAATATATTTCAACCATATATAATTAATATGTAACCTCTAGGTTATAACAAATTAAACAGCGAGCCAGCGCTAAGAAATCTGGTATACGAAAGGAGAATTTTTTATGGGTAAATTTTTCGAATCATTAGGGTTCAATCGTATTAAACCGAATATCATCGCGTCTTTCATCGATCATTGGAATCATATTTCTGTTGGAGACGATGTAACCCTGTCGTCATCTGCATTCTGGTGTGAGCATAGACTTACCAAGAAATTGATATCTGATAAGTATGGTGCTGAAGCAAAGATTGAATATAATGGGGATATATTCGTGGCGAACTGGCATAGCTGGTGGATGACCGTTTCTCGTAGAGAGAAAGTATTCAAAAAGTACACTGGAAAATATGAGATTGAATACGTGGAACTTCCAGAGATACCAGCTGAGTTTGCAGATCTTATTTTAGGAATATTTCTTTTCAATAAGCATAAAATTAGGTTTGCTAAGCCACGTAAGGATATTCCTCTTTTACCGAAATATATAGATATCTATGCATTTCCTACAGCTTTTACGGGTTATCGAGATGTAATACCTCCGAAGCCTTTAATTGATAAGCCTGTCTTTATCTACGCTGATCTGCTCCATAGATGGTGTAAAGTAGTATATGATAATCATTATATTTATCGTATTGATTTTGCATCAAATATGGTTGCAATTATGGATAGCGACGAGAATAATAATGGTATGATCACCATGCCATATGTTGTATACATTATGGGTCATTTGTTTAAAGCCGTTGGTAGATCTCCAGTAAGATTTTCGATCGACTTTAATAAATATACTGATACAATGTATCATAAGCCTATTGAGGATGCAGTAAAAGGCATCTCACATATTAAATCGGATAAATTCATGATTGGTGATGCTGTACTTGGTGAAAAGATCAACATGATTAAGGAATTTTTCGAAAATGAGAAATTACTCGATATTTGTTACAGTGAGGACAGTGATCTTACTATCATAGCTGATCCAGATGAAAGACGCTATATGGTTAACAGATATAAGCGCCTTCATAATTTATCAAGATGTAAGCCAATGACAAATTGGTATGATATTTTGGTAGATTTGTCAGTTAACATTATCAATGAGTCTGATGATGTTAAAAGACTTAGATCTTTAATAGAAAATATCATTAGAGATCCTGAAAGTGCAGCATTATCAAAGCTTAATCCTGCTGCAAATGACAACACGGACTCGATGTACATGACTTATAAATTATGCCATAATCATGCGATATTTGAATGGCAGGTTATAAGTGTGACGCTTCACTTAACTTTACAATCGATGATGAGAATAATGTAGTCATCGAGTATTTAAAGATTCCAGGACATGGAAAAGATGGAGTTATTCCAGAGCGTACGTTTGCTATTATGGAACGAAAGCTCAAGGAATATGTAAGCATCATGGTAATGCTTAAAGATAGAGACGGAGTATTCTCTGGATACGATGATCTCTTTTAATCATGTACGATAGTTATGGTTTAAGAAGGTGGTTTTACAACCACCTTCTTTTTTTATATTTGGTACTACCATATACTAACAAACAAATGAAAGGAGCATACAAAAAATGAAGGATATGAATAAAATAAAAAAGTATTGCAATATAGAAAAAATTTACGATCTATTCTTTGAATCTGTTGATAATTTTAATCGTAGAGATTACAGTCGTCTTGAGGACTATTATGATGAAATAGAGCGTCGTGTACCTAAAATGAATGAGTTTAGAGAAGGGGCAATGCGAGCCTACTCAACTCTAGTAAAAAATTTGCAAAAATATATAATAGCTGGGTACGATTATAATGATGATTATCGCAGTATATATGAAAATTTCGAAGTAAACTTTGTAGTGTATGTATTTAATATACATAGAAAATGGCACCATAAAATTCCTACATATAGAGAATTTATAAACGATCTATGTAGTAAACTCCATTGGGAAGAATTTGTTAAAATGAATCATCTCACTGGAGAAGTTGAATATGATGATGATGTTAGTGAAGCATTAGAAAAAGAATTGGGGAATTTTGAATACTAATGAAAAGAAAAAGAAAGATTAAGTTTTTACTTAGAAAAGTATATAGAATGAAAGCAATTCCTGATATCCAGATTATTAATGGAGTGATATCGTTTCGATCTGATATATTAGGAGGAAAAAAGGATAAAGGGGGTCCACCATATTTATGCATTGGATGGTATAGTGATCCACAATACATAGCCATTGTTCATGTATGTAAGAGTATTAGATATGGACTAGTGGCAAATGGTGCTGAGATACTTAAGGTTAAATTAGATAGGCAGTTTGTAGATAAACTTAAACGCTTACGACCTGATATTGTGGCTAAAGAAAAAACTTGGGAGGCTAGATTATATGAGAAAGAAAAAGAAGATAAAATATTTAGTTAATAAAATTTATAAAAGAAAGATATATAGTGATACCGAAATCGTAAATGGATGCATTGTTATAGATGCTGATATTATGAAAGGGAAACGAGATAGACTGCAATCAAATGCAATTCTTAACTGGAATAAAGATCCAGCTATTCTTAAAGTATATCATTATACTAATCCACATAGGCTATTTGATAATATCGTGGAGAGATATAAAGTTAGTTTGGATAGAGATTTTCTAAATGAGCTTAAACGTAAACAAATAGATGTTCTTAATCTATATAAATCTGAAGAATATCGAGTGAAATTATTAAACGGAGATAAAAGTGCGAAAATTAGATTATTTGAGGAATAAAGTAAAGAAATCCAAATTCTATGATGAGCTTATAGGTATTAAATTACCGAAAGAATTTCGATGGAAAAATGATATAGTGGATCCGTTCTGTAATATAGTAGCAGATGTTACTAATAAAGAGGTGATTTTCCATATAACTCATGTAAAGGAACGATACCCTAATCCTAATACAGTGCCGAAAACAATAGAAAATGATCACCCAGTACCGTTTGTTAAAACGGAGTCCGAAGAGTTTAAATTTCATACCAAAAAAGATTTTGATTTCATGCCTAAAAAATTAAAAAAGTATTTGAAGACCCATGCATATGTAGATATAGATTCAGATAAGGAGATTGATGTATGAGAAAATTAGATTATTTAAGAAGCATCGTTAATAAAAGCAAAAGCGTAGATGATATTAAAGCTATAAGACTTCCGGAAGAATTTCGATGGAAGACCGATGTAGAATACCCAACATGCACGGTTGTTTCTAAAGAAGATACACTTAATATACGTATATTTATAGACCATAAAAGACTGTACCACAGAAATCCAGATAGATGGGAGTATGAAAGTGAGACATTTACACTTCATCCTAGAAAGGGATTTGATTATAAGTTTGAAGAGCAGCGAGAAGAACATAGGAAATTCTTAGAAGAGTTTAATATAAAGGAAGGAGATTAATATATGAGAAAATTAGATTATTTGAGGAATAAGGCAAAGAAAGCTAGATCAATAGGGGAATTATTTTCGATAAAATTACCAAAGGAATTTAAAGATAGATTTGATATTGAAGACCCTATCACTTGTCCAATGACTGTCGATGGTAATATAGTTGGAATGTATGTATATCATCATAAGATATATCCAAATCGTGTCTTTCCTGATAATAACGTTATAGTACAGAATTGGTATAGATTTGCAGTGAAGAAAAAGTTTGATATTCCGGAATATGTTGCAAATACCGCAAAATATCATCATGATTAAAAATCTAGGTACTACTTTTAAAGTAGTACCTAGATTCGTTTTATTAAATTAAATCACTTATGTAAAATTATCATGTAATACTAAATGTATTATAGTTAGGGTGATGACCGGCATCGTGGTTAGCCCACCTTACCAAAAGGGAAGAAAGGAATTTTATGGTAGAGAGATATGCAGTAGAGAAAAGATACTATTTAGTATCAAATACTTTGTATTTCTTTTTGGGAAATTGTGATACAAATCTCGTAATCGCTTCGAGAGACGACGTCTCCGGAGCATTTCTTGGAGGGGATCTATACGGTGACCCACGTAAATGGGAAGCCGTGGAAGGATTCGGAGAGCAGTACGCAAAAGATCCACGAATAAATCAGTGGATCGATGAATATCGTAAACTCTGGGATGATGCGGATTCAGGCGACGAATCCGCTAAGAAAAAGATACAAGAGTACCACCACGCCATTGATCGTGGTTGGTACATGATCAAGTGATGAAACGGATCTCTATCAAATGATAGAGATCCGTTTTTTTTTTGAGTGTGTTTATATACAATTTTCGTGTAATAAGCAAAGTATTGTATACTAAGCTTATATACATAATAGGGTGACGACCAAACGTCCGGGTTACCCGTACCTAATCAAAAGGGGAGTAAGGAGTTTTATGAAGAGATATTACGAAGTCGAAAGAGTTGTATACATTGATAGCTCTTTTGGAGAGATGATCTTGAACCGCAAGGGGAATCCTTGTGGGCAGATCATCATTGGGGATCCTTGGAATCTCATGGATCCCCAAAAATGGGATCTTCTGTTAATGCCGGAAGATCCCGATGGTATACTTCTCCATTGGATAGAGGAGTATACCAATGCTTTCATCGCCCTGTCGAATGGCGATGAAAGTAAAAGAAAGGAGGTGGAGAAGTATCAGCGTGATATCCGGCGTGGCTTCTCTATTCTCCGTTGAAAGATATCCCATCCTTTAAAGGATGGGATATTTTTTTTTACTTGTAAATCATCTGAGGACCATCTAAGTGGTATGTATCTCCCCATGTATTTAATAAGTCTTTTCTTTCTGATTCAGCATTAGCCCAATCATCTATTCGTAGATTTATTGTACCATATGCTGATTGTAATTCTGTATAGTACTTCATATTACTATATAGATTCACCTTTGTGTCTAGTAATGCTAATTCATAAAAGCTCTCTTCTGTACTAGGTTTAATACTAGCTAATGTATCATCATGTTCCATGGCTATTGATATAGCTAATCGTCTTGATATGTATACATTGTAAAGAGTAAGTCTTCTAGGATGATCATATTTAAATGTAACACTAGGCATCATACTTCTAACTAGATTCATACTAGCATTTGCAGATACTAATGATTGCCATACACTAGGAAATCTATAAGGATAGCAATATCCATAAGTAGAAGAATCAACTAAACTAGTTTCATCATAATTGACATCTTCTACAGTTATTATTTTATTAGGTCTAAATTCTGGTATATATACTTGCGTATAATTAGGACCTTTGTCCAATATTTCTAAGTCATTAACCATACAATGATAAGTCTCCCTTAATGGAGCATACAAAGAAAAGACTGGTAATGTCTCTATCTTAATAATATCTTGGATTAATTGATTAACATCAAATGGTGCAGTAATTACATTTAATCCAAGTTTTAACTTGATACGTGTGATGAGTTTAGACATGTTCATACATTGCACCTTCTTTCTATTTGTTAAGTATCTGTGGGATAAAGAGATAGTAAGTACTAACTTACTATCTCTTTATTTTCTATTCCTCAGGAATAATTATAGATGTATCTATATTGACTGTAACAAATGGTGTCATAAATGATGGATTGAGAAGTTCATATACTTTACCTGATCTTATGATATAAATCTCATGTTTTCTTCTCGGTTCCTTATAAATTCGATAAGCAGCCAATAATGTATCCGGTGTATACGCCAGTATATAATCAGCTTTATGCTCGTTTCTATTTGCAAATACGAAGTTAAAATTACCATACTTTGAAAAGAATTTTAAAGGGTTAACCAAAGATTTTCTAGGTCGTAAAAATCCGTTTAATATATTTACCCGAGGAATTGATGTAGCTGATATATATTTGTAATCTTCTATCATATTAAGTTCATTTATCTCTATAGCTACATTATCTTTAGGAAGTTTTAAAGGATCATCCTTTATTACAACCCATTCGTTTGTACACGCCATATCATCGGAATTCTCTTTGATTAGAGCAATGTCACTATTATCAATATCCGATTTAGAAATCGACTCATTATTACAGGATATCATCAAAGTATTATTTACAAATGCTTTTATTAATACTGCTTTATAACCAAAGTAACTTGTGTCGAAACTCTCCATGATTGTTTTGTAGTCCATCTTTTCCATAGTAATTCTACTTGAATTTTCCTTAATCTGATATTCAAATTTGATATCGCCTGCTAACATAGAACTACAGGTTTCTTTAAAGAATTCTATATATTGAACTGCCATTTTATACGATGAAAACATTGCAGTTCTATATTTACTCAGCGGTGATTGATTTTTTAATTCTATTACTACTTTATACATTTTACATTCTCCTTATCATATAATTGATCATTCTGCTAGACTAGTAAAATTATAATTTCTGAGGAAAGAAAGCTTTCCGTCTTCGATTACTATCAATTCATTTATTGTAGATTTATATGGCCCGGTTATTAATTCTTTAAGAAATGGAATACTGCTAGTTACTATGACAAATTTATCTTTGCTATCAGATGCAATCAATGCAAATTTGTAGTCGCGATATTTTAAGAGTAGTCCATTATAAAAATATTTGATATCATGCTTAAATCCCGATAATACATTTAGATTATCATTTGAAGTATACACTGCGAAGTTAACATTTCCTACTGGTATAGTAGTCTCGTTTATCGGTGGCATTAATGCATCCACATTCTCTCCAGAAGATGTTTTATACTGCACATATAAGTCACCTTTGAGATTATATCGTAGATCTTCTTTCACCCATATCTCGTCGCAATTTGAAATACAGATTTTGCTGGCATCTGATAAATATGACTCTCGTATCGCAACATTGCCTAGTCGTTCTGTCGTTATTATTTCAGCATGAGAATTAACTATATCAATTCTTGCAGTTCCTGCATCAAGTGATATTGGTAATGCTGTACCATTTTTAAATACAGCGAATAGAGATAAAACTTCGCTAACCTTATCACTATTATTCATTTCATATCTACGTGATTCAAAGTAAGAATCACATTCTTTGGTAACGATAGACTCATCTGGGGTTTTGTATTTAAGTTTGTACATGTTATTTATCCTCCTGTAAGTTATGGATTTCCAATTTCTATTATATTTATATTCTCCTTTCTTTAAAAATGATGTGAGTGATCTTATTCGTTTTCATTTTATCACGACGAATATATGTGGAATAAGAGATGAGTAGTAAATTAATACTACTCATCTCTATTTTAAGCTTTAACCGACTATGTGTATTTCGTTGTCTATGTACACTGTACTAGTATTATTTTTTGTAATAATTTGAGCATTATTTAATCGACTCACGTATCTTCTATCATTATACTTTCTTACATAGTATAATGATACACTCATATCTGGATAGCATTCCATGGTGACAATATAATCTATGAGAGAAGCTACAGTATCTGCTACTATGTAATGATGAGCCTCATTCATTTCATATGATAAAACCAGAGCGATGTCAAAATTATAATAAGGGATTCCAGTAAGTATTTTATGAGTAATTGGGTCATTAGTGTCAAATATAGGTGTGGTATAACCGATTACAGCATACTTATCGTCACCAGCAGATGCAATTAAACTATAGTTATGTATATACTCTTCGATCAAATGATTATCAGAATCTGGTGAACCATGTTGGATAATAGCATTGTATATCATAACATAATTATCTGAATCATTATGAAGATCTTCTTTTACATAAATTAATTCAGCATTTGGATCAGGATATTCTTTTGATAGTGAAACATGTGTCAATGATCTTCCTATTTTTAATATTGATACTACTTTGCTGTCATAACTATCTTTCTGTGATTTTAAATGTCTTGGTATCATATATTCACCATATTTAAATTTAAAATTCTTATCAGATGGCAGCATGTCAATATATTCATCCGCCATTTTATAAGAAGAAAATTCAGCAGTATCAATAATCTTCTTACCATTATTTTCTTTTTCTACTTCTACGGTGTACATAATTAATCCTCCTTTAATCGTGATATTCACCAATAGCTGGTGCATTTTTACAGTTAAGAAATACCGGATTGATCGGTTTACATACTTCACCATCTATCACTAAGTATACATATGTCTCACCATAATGCCTAACCGTATCAATCATGCATTCCATGTCATTTGATAAAGTGTATTCATTTCCACCATGAGTCCAACTATTTGCTAACGGTT
>ERZ839823.2269-NODE-2269-length-15336-cov-5.688240_pt1 | contig 15336 bp, 10 predicted proteins | sample MGYA00519862_ERZ839823 | MGnify/ENA primary metagenome ERZ839823 (study PRJEB31850, sample SAMEA3708853) | human gut metagenome | biome: human gut; feature: human-associated habitat; material: faeces | place: China | collected 2014 ...
ACTCGTGGTTCATCCGCACCACGGCGCTGCGCGAGCGGATGATCGAACTGAACAAGACGATCCGATGGAAACCCGAATCGACCGGGACAGGCCGTTTCGGCAAATGGCTCGAAGGGCTGGTGGACTGGAACCTTTCGCGCTCGCGCTTCTGGGGCACACCGCTGCCGGTATGGGCTACGGAGGATTATTCGGAACTGAAGTGCATCGGTTCGATCAGGGAGCTGATGGATGAGATCGAAAAGTCGATCGCCGCGGGCTTCATGAAGGAGAACCCCTACAAGAATTTCAAGGTCGGCGACATGTCGAAGGAGAACTACTCGACCCGCAATATCGACCTGCACCGCCCCTATGTGGACAATATCGTACTCGTGTCGTCGAAAGGCGAGCCGATGAAGCGCGAAAGCGACCTGATCGACGTGTGGTTCGACTCGGGTGCCATGCCGTACGCGCAGCTGCACTATCCGTTCGAGAACGGCGGCGACTATTTCAAGTCGGTCTACCCGGCCGATTTCATCGCCGAGGGCGTCGACCAGACGCGCGGCTGGTTCTTCACGCTGCATGCGCTGGCGACGATGCTCTTCGACTCGGTAGCCTTTAAAAACATTATTTCGAACGGGCTGGTGCTGGACAAAAACGGCAACAAGATGTCGAAGCGCCTGGGCAACGGCGTCGACCCGTTCGAGGTTCTCGCAACCTACGGGGCCGACGCCACGCGCTGGTACATGATCTCCAACTCGCAGCCGTGGGACAACCTCAAGTTCGATAGGGACGGCGTGGACGAAGTGCGCCGCAAGTTCTTCGGAACGCTCTACAATACCTATTCGTTCTTCGCCCTCTACGCCAACGTGGACGGATTTACGGGCCGGGAGCCGGAGGTTCCCGTGGAGAAGCGTCCGGAGATCGACCGCTGGATCATCTCGCTGCTCAACACGCTGGTAAGAGACGTGACGCGTTCGCTCGAAGATTACGACCCGACGCCTGCGGCGCGCGCCATTCAGGAGTTCGTGGGCGAAAACCTCTCGAACTGGTACGTACGCCTCAACCGCAAGCGTTTCTGGGGCGGCGGCATGAACGAGGACAAACTGGCGGCCTATCAGACGCTTTACACCTGTCTGGAGACCGTTTCGATGCTCGCGGCGCCGTTCGCACCGTTCATCTCGGACCGCATTTTCTGTGACCTGAACGCCGTAAGCGGCCGCCATACGGACGAATCGGTACACCTCTCGACCTTCCCGAAGGCCGACGGAAAGCTGATCAACGCCGATCTGGAAGAGATGATGTCGCTGGCCCAGCGCGTATCGTCGATGGTGCTGGCCCTGCGCCGCAAAGTGTCGATCAAGGTGCGCCAGCCGCTGACCAAAATCCTGATCCCGGTGCTCGACCCCGCGACGGCGGAGCATATTTCGGCCGTGAAGAACCTCATTATGAACGAGGTCAACGTGAAGGAGATCGAGCTGATCGAAAAGACCACGGGGCTGATTACCAAACGCATCAAGCCCAACTTCAAGACCCTCGGGCCGCGTTACGGCAAGTGGATGAAGCAGATCGCCGCCCTCGTCGCGGAGTTCTCGCAGGAACGTATCGCCGAGGTGGAGGCCGCGCCGGAAACGGTGCTCGACCTCGGAGCGGAGCGGATCACCGTGACGCCCGCCGACTTCGAGATCACCTCGGAAGACATGCCCGGATGGCTCGTCGCCTCGGAGGGAAAACTCACCGTGGCGCTCGACATTACCGTCACCGAGGAGCTGAAAGCCGAAGGTGTGGCACGCGAGTTGATAAACCGCATCCAGAATATCCGCAAGGACTCCGGATTCGAGGTCACGGACAAGATCCGCGCAGAGATCGAACAGAAGCCCCTGGTGGCCGACGCAATCGCCCGATTCGCCGGTTACATCGCTTCGCAGACCCTCGCCGTGGAGGTCCGTCCGGCAGCGGAACCGGCAGGCGAAACGGTCGTCGAAACCGACGTGGACGACGAACCGCTGCGCATCGCCGTGACGCGGATATAGCCCCTTGATATATTCCGGTAAAATTTGGTAATATCGGAATTATTGCTTAATTTTACAGTAAACCTTAAAAGAGAGGAGATTATTATGGCAGACGAAAGAACCAGATACAGCGACGCCGAACTCGAAGAGTTCCGGCAGCTTATCCTGAAAAAGCTTGAGAACGCGCGTGCGGACTACGAGCTGCTGCGCGCCACGATCACCCATACCGCCGACAACGATACGGAAGACACATCGCCGACGTTCAAGGTGCTGGAGGAGGGCGCTGCAACTCTTTCCAAAGAGGAAAGCGGTCGTTTGGCTGCCCATCAGATGAAATTTATCCGCAACCTCGAAATGGCACTCGTACGCATCGAGAACAAGACGTACGGCATCTGCAAAACGACCGGAAAGCTCATCCCCAAGGAGCGGCTGATGAAAGTGCCCCACGCCACGGAATGCATCGAGGCCAAAGAGGGCCGCAGATAAGGCGGGGAAGGGATGACCCCCATTCCACGCTGAACGGAAAATGGAAAAAGACGACCTTCGGGCCGTCTTTTTCGTCTTCTCCGGGGGAGGGCGTCGCGGCAAAGAAAAGAGAGGGATGGAAAACACCGATTATAAGCCATGCGGGGAGCTGCACCCGCCGCCGAGACGGAATAATCGGGATATGGGTATCGAATCCTCAATTTAGGCCCCTGTGTCGCACTTTTTGCCGAAAAAATCCGTTATCTTTGACACAATGTTCGCCCGGTTCTGCATATTTTCCCTGATCCTGATTGGGGCGGCAACGGTCCTCTCGGTCCGTGCCGCAGGACCCGGCACGCACGCCCCCGACCGGTTCACGCCCGACAGTGCCCGCGTGACGAATCCCGATGCATCGGCGCGCAACCAGCGCCTCTACGACAGCATCCAGTCGAAAACCAGCCGGCGCGCCGTGCCGCGCATGCTTTACCGGATGCTCTTCGTAAAACCCGTGCTCGACACCACGATGAGCGGCCGCGTCACCGACGAGAGCCGCCTGCTGGAACCCTACGCCGGGAAAACCATCGGCGACATCACCATCGAACGCCAGCAGGTTTTCGACCCCGGCGGCAACCGGCTCGAACGCATGGCCAACAAAACCCACATGCTCACCCGCGACCGCGTCGTCCGGCGCGACCTGCTGTTCCGCTCGGGCGACAAGCTCGACCCGCAGCTCATCGTGCGCAACAAGCAGCTGATCCGCTCGCGCGACTACATCTCGGACATCGACGTCACGGTGCTCCCCGACGCGGTGGACTCGACACGCGTGAACCTCCTGATCACCACGCGCGACAGCTGGACCATCTCCGTCGACGGAGGATGGCATTCCGAGGGCCGGACGATGGTGGGGCTTTCCGACGCCAACATCTTCGGATCGGGCAACAAACTCAAATTCATGACCAACTTCAGCCGCAAGGACTTCTCCTACGGCGGCAACATGGTCGAATACGAAATCCCCAACCTGCTCGGGACCTTCTACACCGCGGAGATCGGCGGAGGGCGCGACTTCTACAACTCGACGCTCAACATGGGGCTGCGCAAAGAGTTCCTCAAACCGACGGACTACGAGATAGGCCTTACATACAGCGACATCAAAGCCAAGCGCTACATGATCGAACAGGACACGTCGCTGCTGGTGAAGGAGCGCAACCTCGACGTCTGGGGCGGCTACTCGCACTACCTGCGCGGGATCAAATCGAGCGTTTATCTCTCGGGACGCTACAACTACCGGCGCGTGAGCCGCAGGCCCCTCGTGGCCCCGGACTACAACCCCGCGCTGCACGACCAGGACGCCCTGCTGGTCGGCGGGGGTCTCTACCGCGAAAAATTCTACACGGCCAACATGATCTACGGATTCGGTACGCGCGAGTACCTCGCGACGGGCTACAAGGCCGAAGTGACGACGGGCTATTCGTGGGGCGAATTCAACGACGCCCTCTACCTCGGCGCGAGCTACGAAACGGGTGGATTCCGCAGACTGGGCTACATCATGGGCGGCTTCACGCTCGGAAGCTACATAGACCTCGAAAACGGCATGTGGCAGCGCAGCGCCGTCGATGTCGACCTGCGGTGGTTCTCCAACCTTTTCCTGTTCAAGCGCAGCCGCATCCGCCAGTTCCTCGCCTTCAACTACACGCAGGGCTGGAACCGTGCGACGGGCAGCGACGAGAGCATCCGCTTCACGCGCACCGACGGCCTGCAAGCCCTCAAGGAGTACATCATCGGAACCAACCGCATGATCCTCAACACCGAGACGGTGGTATTCACCCCCTACCAGCCGCTGGGATTCCGCATCGCCGTCTTCGGGTTCGCCGACTTCGGGCTGATCGGCTATTCGCCCAATATCTTCAAAAACGACTTCTTCACCTCGTTCGGACTGGGCGTGCGGCTGCGAAACGAACGGCTGGTGTTCAACACGATCCAGATCCGGCTGGGCGTGGCCTTCGGCAAACGCGGGCTGGTCGAGAGCGAATATTTCCGCCTTTCGAACCCGACACGCATGGAGCAGTACCGCTACCGGCCGACGCGGCCCGAGATCGTCGAATTCAAATAGGCACGCACAAAAAAGCGGAGGATTCCGTGGAATCCCCCGCCTTCGTGAACTTTTTATCTGCTTATGGTTTTTCCTTTAAGCCTTTACCTGCGGGCGCGAATCTCGACCACGCCGTTGCGCCCCTTCTCGCCGTAACGCTTCACGGCCTCGTCGCCCTTGTAGACCTCCATGCGCTTGATCTTCCCGGATTCCAGCCGTTCAACATCCTCTTTCGAGGCCTCCCTGCCGTTGATACGGATCAGCATGCCGTCGGGAAATCCGCCTTTCAGCGTAACCTGTCCCTTATAAACCGACACCGAACTTTCCGGAGTGCCCTGAATGGTCACCTTATCGGCATGCCCGGCGTCCGCCGAAAGTTTAAGCGACGTTCCCACCGCTTTCTGCGCTTCGGAAAGCTGTGCCGAAGTCTCCTTGCGGGCCGCTTCAAGCTCCTTCTGGGCCTTGTCGAGCGCTTTCTGGGCCTGCTTCCAGTCATCGGAACTCATATACTTGCGGGCGTATTTCATCCCTTCGCGGGCCGCTTCGATCCCGGCTCTCCCGGCTTCGATACCCTCCCGGGCCGACTTCGCGGCGGCTCTTTGCGCGGCAGCCGCCTGTTTGGTCGTAATCGTTATCACGCCCTCATACCCCTTGTCGGCAAACTCCCCGGGGAGATTCGTGCCTTTGATCACCGACATGCTTTCAATCTGATCCGGGTCGAGCGATTCGATTTCAGACACTTGTACGCCGTCGACGATAAATACAGGATTCGACTCGACCGACGAGCCGTTCTCGACCTTGAACCGATACGATTTCGCGATTCCGGCCGTATTCACCACAACCGTTCCGTCTTTCGGCCTCGTACCGTGACCGATCACCCGCACGGTTGTCGACTCGTTCGTCCCGGCGCTGTCCGCCCGGGTGACCGTCACGACTTTGCCTTTCAGTCCCGGGACCTGCGCCCCATCGCCCGGTTCTCCGGTCTTTTTGAGCGTTACAAGAATCACGCCGTCGGCGGCCTTTTCGCCGTACACAGCCATCGAAACGGAATCCTTGAGCACGGTGATCGCCTCGATCCGGTCGGCAGCGAGGCTGTCCATCGACTTCACCTCCCGGCCGTCGACCAGAATCAGCGGTTGTTGCCCATCGGAAAAAGATTTCGACCCCCGAATGTAAATCGTACTGGTTTCTTTTTTACCTTTGTCTTCCGGAAAGACATAAGCGGTTTCGGCGAAAGCCCCCAGGGCGACGGCCGTGAGCGGCAGGAGCAGGAGCGCCCTGGCCCCGGCCCACCGCGACGATTTTTTACGCAACATCATGGTAATACGGTTTTTAAGTTTACTGTGATTAAAGCTGTTGGCAATCGAGTACCACCTCCCGCCGGCAGCTTTCTTTATTAACAACATCTGGTAACTCCGGGCGTCGACGCCGCTGTCGAGCACCGCCTCGTCGGCTTCGTATTCGTGGATGGCCCGCAGTTCGCGGCGCAGCAGCCACATCGCGGGGTTGAACCATTGCAGGCAGCCCGCAACGTCGGTCACGATCAGGTCGAGCGAATGGCGCAGCCGCAGGTGCGCCCGTTCGTGAAGCAGAATCGCCCCGCCGTTTTCCGCCAGGTCCCTCTCGGACATCACGATATAGCGTCCCCAGCTGAAAGGCGTCACGGGCCGTTCCGTGCGCACCAGCACAGCCCCGTCCTCCAGCCGTTCGCGACGTCCGCCGCGGATCAGACGCAGGACTCCGATGAGCGAACAAAGCGTCCACAGCAGCGTGGCGGCCGCCCCGAGCAGGAATGCCGCCCCGGCGAGCATCTCCCACGGAAAAGGTTCGGAAAGCGGTTCGGCGAAGGCCGTCGCAACAGCCTCCCCGTCCGGGATTTCCGGCAGGACGGGGATTTCGCGGTAAATCGTGATCACGCACAGCGGCAGCACGAACGAGAGGAACATCGCCCCCAGAACCACGATCCGGTTGAAGCGGTGGAAGGTCTCACGGCTCAACAGCAATTTGAAAAAGAGGTAGAAGACAGCCAGGCAGACGCCGACTTTCAGGCTGTAAATCATCAGGTCGTACATGGCGCTATCGGTTTTGATTTTCGATGCGGTCGATCAGGCTGCGCAGTTCGCCGAGCGAGATCTTCTCCTCCTCGACCAGTGCCGAGACCGCCCCGAGGTAGGAATTCTCGAAATAGCGGCTGATCACGCTGCCGAGCGTCGAGCGCGAAAACTCCTCCTCGCTCACCACCGGATAGTATTGGTAGGTGCTGCCGAAGGAGTTGTGGGCGACATAGCCTTTGGCTTCGAGCGCGCGGACCATCGTCGAAAGGGTGTTGAAATGGGGTTTGGGATCGGGCGAAAGGGCCACCAGTTCGCGTACGAACAGCGGACCGTGCTCCCAGAAGCAGCGCATCAGCTCCTCTTCCCTGCGTGTCAGTTTTTCAGGATTCTCTTTCATATTTCACTCAAACAAGCGTTATCAGGTATCGTTTTCAGTTGAAACGGAGGCATTCCAGCATACGGCGGCGCAGCAAAACGCCCGGTCCGGTCCCGATGCGGCGAACGGCGCCCTCGCGGCCGACGATCCCGCCGGATTCGTCCCACGACTTTCCGGACACGCCCGGCCGGAAATGCTCCCTCCGGAACAGCCGCCCATCGCTTCATCGGTCCTTTTTCATGCACCCGGGAGCAAAGGTAACTAAAAAAAATTCACATGCAACTATTTTACATAGTTTTTAAACTAAAAAATTTAGTTATGGCTTTTTTCCGGAATTTGAAGATTAATCCGTATCTTTGAATTATGGTACTTATAGCCGACAGCGGATCGACCAAATGCACGTGGATCGCCAGCGACGGCGCACGGACGACAAACGTGCGCACGCGGGGGATCAACGCCGTGCAGCACTCGGCCGAACAGATACGCGAAGCCCTCGCGGAACTGCCGCCATGCGACGGCGTGACGAGCGTGAAATTCTACGGCGCGGGGTACGGCGAGACCTTCCCGGAAGCGAGCGAGAAGCTGCGCCGGGAGTTGGAAGCGCACTTCGGAACGACGGACATTACGGTCGAATCGGACCTGCTGGGCGCGGCGCGGGCGCTCTGGGGCCACGGGGAGGGCATCGCCTGCATCCTCGGCACGGGATCGAACTCCTGCCTGTGCCGCGACGGCGAAATCCTGAAAAACGTCCCCCCGCTGGGCTATGTGCTGGGCGACGAGGGCAGCGGGGCCGTGCTGGGGCGCAACCTGGTGAACGGCATCTTCAAGGGGCACATTCCGCTGAAAGAGGAGTTTCTCGCGGCGCACGGGCTGAATTACGAGGAGATCATCCGCCGCGTCTACCGCGAGCCTTACGCCAACCGCTTTCTGGCCTCGTTCGCACCTTTCATACGCACGCATATCGACCGCCCGGAGATCCGGGAGCTGGTACTCCGGTCGTTCCGCGACTTTGCGTCCCGCAACTTGAGCCGCTATCCGGCGGAACTCCCCGTATCGCTGCTGGGCGGCGTGGCGGCCCACTTCGAGGCGTTGCTGCGCGAGGCGCTGGAAGCGGAGGGCCGCCGCGTGGAAACCATCGTAGAATCGCCCGCCGAAGGGCTTTTGAAATACCACTATGGAAGATAGAATCACCGAACAGGATTCGGCCTACGACGACCTGCAACGGATGTCGGTGCACGACATCCTGACGGGCATCAACCGCGAGGACGCCCGTGTGCACGAAGCCGTGCGGCGGACCATCCCCGTCATGGAGCTACTCGTCGAACGCATCGTCGAGCGCATGCAGCGCGGAGGCCGGATGTTTTACATCGGCGCCGGGACGAGCGGCCGGCTGGGGGTCACCGACGCCTCGGAGCTGCCCCCGACCTACGGCGTGCCGTTCGACCGGGTGATCGGGCTGATCGCCGGAGGCGACGGCGCTTTGCGGCGGGCCGTGGAGCACGCCGAAGACGACACCGAAGGGGCCTGGCGCGACATGGCGCCCTACCACCCCACGGCCGGCGATGTGCTGATCGGCATCGCGGCATCGGGAACGACGCCCTACGTGATCGGCGGACTGCGCGCGGCGCGGCGCCACGGACTGCTGACCGGCTCGATCACCTGCAACCCCGCGTCGCCCGTAGCTGCCGAAGCGGAGTATGCGCTCGAAGCGGTCGTAGGACCGGAGTTCGTGACCGGATCGACGCGCATGAAGGCCGGAACGGCCCAGAAATTGATGCTCAACATGTTATCGACAGCCGTGATGATCCGCCTGGGGCGTGTCGAGGGCAACCGCATGGTCAACATGCAGCTGACCAACGACAAGCTCGTGGCCCGCGGAACGCGGATGGTCGCCGAAGCGTCGGGGCTTGACGAAACCGAGGCCCGCAAACTGCTGCTGCGCTGGGGTTCGGTGAAGCGGGCACTGGAGGAGATCGGAAAATAGACAAAACGAATACACACTTCGACGTACAAATCGCTTTCGACCGCCGTCATTGCCGCCTGCGGAGCCATCTACAAGCATGGCCCCGCCCCGGCCTCCCTCCGGAAGGAAGACGACGCATGCTCCCGGCAGTTGAAACGATAAAGCATATGACCGCATAAACAGAACAATGGCTAAACTTTTTTCCGACCGCGAAATACGCGCCATTGCGGTATTCCTGCCGTTGGCCGGGCTGCTGATCATAGCCCTGATGCTCGTACGCCCGGCAGCCGACCCCGAAGCGGCCCGCCGCGCCGAGGCCGAGATGGAGGAGGCGTTGCCCGCGGACAGCGTCGTGATGTCGCATTTCGACCCCAACACGGCCTCGCTCGACGACCTGCGGCGACTCGGGCTTACGAAGCACGAAGCGGTGAGCCTGCTGAAATACCGCGCCGCGGGCAAAGTGTTCCGCATACCCGAGGACCTAACGCTCTGCTACGGCATCAGCGACTCGCTCTACCGGCGGCTCGAACCTTGGGTGCGCATCGGCCGCAAATACGCCATCGCACCCGAAAAATACCGCACGGGACGCATTCTCCCCGAACCGCTCGCACCCGGGCCGTTCCGCATCGACACCGTGAGCGCCCGCTACCTGCGCGCCATCGGGGCCTTGTCGAAGCGTCAGGCCGAGGCGTTCATCCGCTGGCGGGATTTGAGCGGCATCTACGACATGGAGGACCTGCGCGAATGCTACGTCGTGAGCGACTCGGTGGCCGCGGCGCTGGAACCCTACGTCATCTTCCCGGAACGGAAGGCGCGGCCGATCGAACAGCCCGTGGAGCTGAACACGGCCGATTCGGCGACGCTGCGCTCGGTTGTGGGCATCGGTCCCAGGACCGTCGTGGCGATCATGCACTACCGCGAACGGCTCGGCGGATTCGTCCGCGCGGAGCAACTCGCAGAGGTTCCGGGAGTGCGGGAACGCAATTATGAAAAAATTTTGAAACAAATTTACTGCGATAGTTGCAAAATTCGGAAAATTGATATTAACTTTGCAAGCCCGAAAGTGCTGGGGAAACACCCCTACATAGCACCGCAGGCATTACGAAAATTGCTGAAAGCAAGACAGTTGAAAGGAGGTTGGAGTACCGCTGGAGAATTGGTGGAACAGAACATATTGACCCGCGAGGAGGCAGCACGGCTGGCTCCTTATCTGCAATTCGGGTCGGACAGCGGACCTGCCGACGAATAAAACGACCGTTTTTGGGGAAGATGCATCGAGGATGCGCACCCCGCAGTTTTCAGAACGAACAAACAGATTCAAAACAACAAAAAACAAAGAATATTATGATTATCATGCCGGTAAAAGAGGGCGAAAACATCGAGCGCGCCCTGAAAAAGTTCAAACGTAAATACGAGCGCACGGGCGTCTTGAAGGAGCTTCGCCGCCGCCAGTACTTCACCAAGCCTTCGATCGCGAAGCGCGAGGCGATGCAGCACGCCATTTACGTGGAACACATGTACCGCGACGACGAATAATTTCCGCAAGATATGAAACCAGAACCGGGAACACTCCGAAAGGAATGTTCCCGGTTTTTCTATGCCGTAATCAGCCCGATCAGCGCAGGAACAACAGTTCGCGATACTTCGGCAGCGGCCAGATCTGATCGTCGACGATCTCTTCCAGCTTGTCGATATGACGGCGGATCTCGTCGAAGCAGACAGCCACGGTATCGTGGTAGGCAATGGCCTTTTCACGCGGGTCCTCGATCCGGTTGGCAACCTTGCGGGCGTCGATCATCTCGCCGGTGAGTTTCTGGATCGAGGCCGTATGGTCCTGAATCTTCTTGATAAGCAGAATGTCCGACGAGGCGTTCAGCCCTCCGATCTGATGCATCTTATAGACCTTGTCGAGCAACTGCGCCTCGTATTTCGAAGCGATCGGCACGATGTGGTTCATCGCCAGGTCGCCCAGCACGCGGCCTTCGATCTGGATTTTCTTGGTATAGGTCTCCCACTTCACCTCGGTGCGGGCTTCGAGTTCGACCTTGGTGAAAACCCCCATATCGCCGAACATCTTCAGGCTCTCCCTGTCCAGGTAGCGGTCGAAGATCAGCGGCGTCGACGTCTCGCAGTCCAGACCGCGCCGCTTCGCCTCGGCCTTCCACTCGTCCGAATAGCCGTTGCCGTCGAACCGGATGGCCTTGCAGGCCTTGATCATCTGCTTGAGCACCTCGTAAATGGCCCTCTCCTTCTTGGCCCCGGCCTCGATCTTGGCGTCCACGGCCTTCTTGAACTCGGTCAGTTCGTATGCCATCGCCGAGTTGAGCACGATCATCGCCTCGGCGCAGTTGTCCGACGAACCCACGGCGCGGAACTCGAAGCGGTTGCCCGTGAAGGCGAACGGCGAGGTGCGGTTGCGGTCGGTGTTGTCCAGCAGCAGCGTCGGGATGTGCGAAATGCCGCTCATCTTGAAGACGTTCTTGGCGTCGAAACGGATGGCATCGTCGCCCTTCGATGCGGCCAGCTTGTCCAGCACGGCCGACACCTGCGTTCCGAGGAAGGTCGAAATGATGGCGGGAGGCGCCTCGTTGGCGCCCAGCCGGTGAGCGTTCGTCGCGCTCATAATCGACGCCTTCAGCAGGCCGTTGTGCTTGTAAACCGCCGAAATGGCGTTCACCAGGAAAGTGATGAACTGGAGGTTCTCCGAAGCGGTCTTGCCCGGACCGAGCAGGTTCACGCCCGTATCGGTTCCCAGCGACCAGTTGTTGTGCTTGCCCGATCCGTTGATCCCCTTGAAGGGTTTTTCGTGCAGCAGCACGCGGAACTGGTGACGGCGGGCGATCTTGTCCATAATGGTCATCAGCAACTGGTTGTGGTCGTTGGCCAGGTTGGCCTCCTCGTAAACCGGAGCCAGCTCGAACTGACTGGGAGCCACCTCGTTGTGGCGCGTCTTGACCGGAATTCCCAACTTCAGGCACTCGTATTCGAGGTCCTTCATAAAGGCCATCACACGCGTCGGAATCGCCCCGAAATAGTGGTCTTCCAACTGCTGGTTCTTGGCCGACTCGTGTCCCATGAGCGTACGCCCCGTGAGCATCAGGTCGGGACGCACGGCCCAGAGGCTCTCGTCCACGAGGAAATATTCCTGCTCCCAGCCCAGGTAGGAAAAGACCTTCTCGACATTCTTGTCGAAATAGCGGCACACCTCCGTGGCGGCCTTGTCGATGGCCGTCAGCGAGCGCAGCAGGGGCACTTTGTAGTCGAGCGCCTCGCCCGTATAGGCGATGAAGACGGTAGGGATACAGAGCGTCGTGTCGACGATGAAGGCGGGCGACGTGGGGTCCCAGGCCGAGTAGCCGCGGGCCTCGAACGTATTGCGGATGCCGCCGTTGGGGAACGACGAGGCGTCGGGCTCCTGCTGCACGAGCAGCTTGCCGGAGAACTCCTCCAGCACGCCGCCCTGACCGTCCGGCTCGGCAAAGGCGTCGTGTTTCTCGGCCGTACCGCCCGTCAGGGGTTGAAACCAGTGGGTATAGTGGTCCGCACCGTGCTCCAGCGCCCACTGGCGCATACCCGCCGCGATGCTGTCGGCAACTTCGCGCGTAAGCGGCGTGCGTTTTTCCATCGTGTCGAGCAGGGCCGCATAGGTGCGCTTGTCGAGATACTTCCGCATAGCCGCACGTCCAAATACCTTCTTTCCGAAGTAGTCCGACGAGCGTCCCTCGGGAACTTTCACCTCGACGGCCGTGTGATTTATGGCCGCATCGACCATCTTGAATCTGAGTAATGATGACATATACCTGACTGATTAAGGGTTTAGTGTTCGTAGAAAAAACCGCGCGGGGAAGGACCCGATAATTGCAAACTAAAACCTAACCTGAAATTCAACCGGACAACTGCCTCCCGGCAGGACCTGCCGACCTAACTAACCCGGGGCCGCTCCCCCGCTGCGGTACATCTTTCGTTCCGGCTACAAATGTACGAATTATTCCGTTACGTTGTTTTTACAAAATCACCGTTTTTTCAAAAAACAGCCGTTTTTTTCATCATTTTCCCGAAAAAACAACCGTTTTTCGCCGCACACACCCGAAAATTTCAGTCATTTTTCGAAAAACAGCCTCATTTTTCACGAAAAATCCCCAAAATACATTTTTTCGTTTTTTCCAAAACAAGCAGAAATAAAGACCATTTTTCAACCATTCAACCACACCGAAGACAGCATCCGCGCCGGGCCGTCCGGAAATGCGGCGGGCGGCGAAATCCGGAAAAATTCCGCCGCACTGTTATTTTCGTAACAATTTCTTGTTCCAATTCGGTAATTAATTTGTAACTTTACGTGCAATTTTGAAACAGAACGAAACTACACACATACTAATCTCTAAATAGTCATGGCAAATACCAAACGTGAAAAGCTGTTCACCGAGTTCCCGCCGGTCCCGACCGAAAAGTGGGAAGAGGTGATTACAGCCGACCTGAAAGGAGCCGATTACGAGCGCAAGCTGGTGTGGCGTACGGGAGAAGGATTCAACGTCCGCCCCTACTACCGCGCCGAAAACCTCGAAGGCATCCGTTTTCTGGGCTCGCAGGCAGGCGAGTTCCCGTATGTCAGAGGTACGCGCAGCCACAACCGCTGGCGCGTGCATCAGACCGTCGAGGTAAAATGTCCCAGGGAGGCCAACGCCGAGGCGCTGAAACTCCTCAACTCGGGCGTCGATTCATTGGGCTTCTCGATCGCGAAGGAAGGCTTCACGGCCGAAGAACTCGATCAGCTGCTCGCCGGAATCTCGATCCCGGCCATCGAAATGGTCTTCTGCGGCGCGCAGACGGGCAGCATCGCCGAACTGGTGATCGCCAAGCTCGAAAAGGAAGGCACTGCCTCCGAGGCGCACGTGGCCTTCTCGATCGACCCGCTGGTCAAGGGACTGTCGCAGAAAGGCGACTTCTGCTCGCCCAACGGCGAAAAGTGCTTCGCGAAGATCGCCTCGCTGATCGAAAAGACCCGCGAGTACAAGCACATCCGTATCGTGACCGTCTCGGCCGGCATCTTCTCGAACGCCGGATCGACCATCGTCGAGGAGCTGGCGTTCGCCCTCTCGGCCGGTAACGATTACATCGCGCGCCTGACCGACGCCGGCGTGGACGCCGAGCTGGCGGCCCGCAAGCTGCGCTTCTCGTTCTCGGTCACCTCGAACTACTTCCTCGAAATCGCCAAGTTCCGCGCGGCGCGCATGCTGTGGGCCAACATCGTCAAGGGTTACAACCCCTCGAAGAACTGCGCCTGCAAAATGCACATCCACGCCCGCACGGCAGACTGGAACCAGACCGTTTACGATCCCTATGTCAATATGCTCCGCGGCACGACGGAGGCCATGTCGGCCACCATCGCCGGCGTACATTCGCTGGAGGTGACGCCGTTCGACGCCGCGTTCGAAAGCCCCACGGAGTTCTCGAAGCGCATCGCCCGCAACGTCGAACTGCTCCTGAAGCACGAATCGCACTTCGACCAGGTGGTAGACCCCGCAGGCGGCTCGTACTACGTGGAGAACCTCACGCAGTCGATCGCCGCCGAGGCCTGGAAGCTCTTCCTCGAAATCGAGGAGAAGGGCGGCTACGCCGAGGCCTACAAGGCCGGCTTCATCAAGGAGCGCGTGGAGGCTTCGGCCGCCGCCAAGGACAAGGCCATCGCAACGCGCCGCCAGACGCTGCTCGGCGCCAACCAGTTCCCCAACTTCACGGAGGTGGCCCCGAAGGAGATCACCGCCGAAGCCGTCACCCGTCCCGCTGCCGAAGGCAACGTCCTCACGCCCTACCGCGGCGCCATGGCCTTCGAGGCGATGCGCCTGCACGTGGACCGCTCGGGCAAACAGCCCAAGGCGTTCATGCTCACCTGCGGCAACTTGGCGATGGCCCGCGCCCGCGCCCAGTTCTCGTGCAACTTCTTCGCCTGCGCCGGAATCCGCGTGCAGGACAACACCTTCTTCAAGTCGATCGAGGAGGGCGTGAAGGCCGCACTCGAATCGAAAGCCGAGATCGTGGTGGTCTGCGCTTCGGACGACGATTACGCAGAGGCCGCACCGAAGGTGAAGGAGCTGCTCGCCGGCAAAGCCATTCTCGTAGTCGCAGGCGCTCCCGCATGCGCACCCGAACTGGAGGCCCAGGGCATCACGAACTTCATCTCGGTGAAGTCGAACGTCCTGGAGACTCTGAAGTTTTATCTTAAAGAAATGGGCATCTGATCATGAGAGCTAAATTTTCAGAACTGACATACGAAGCAGGCGGGCAGAAGAGCTGCTGCGCCTCGAAAGGCTGCGGACAGGTGGAGCCGTGGCTGACGGCCGAGCGCATCCCCGTCAAGGGCGCCTATACGGCCGAAGACCTCGAAGGCATGGAGCACCTGAACT
>ERZ839823.2277-NODE-2277-length-15286-cov-22.101504_pt1 | contig 15286 bp, 10 predicted proteins | sample MGYA00519862_ERZ839823 | MGnify/ENA primary metagenome ERZ839823 (study PRJEB31850, sample SAMEA3708853) | human gut metagenome | biome: human gut; feature: human-associated habitat; material: faeces | place: China | collected 2014 ...
GAGTTAAATTTATCTTTCAAACTCTCTGCATCTTTCTTTGCCTCTGCCTTCATCCGCTCGTTCCACAGGATCCTCTTAATTTCCTGCTGTGCCTCCCTAGAAATGCCCGGCTCTGCATAATAGGTTTCTCTCTTTCGTGCCGGATTTTCTTCCGTGGTACTTCTGGCAATGTTGAGTTCCCGTGGGGCATCAATGAGCAGCCTTGCGTGATTTCCCGAACCACCTACATAGACCACACGGATGTTATCACCAATGTTTACATATTGCCCCTGTTTCAATGAAAGTTTCAGCATTTTGTTACCTCCATGTATGTATTCCATACCCTGTTTCCTCGGGTATGTCCTGCGCATTTTCTTACGCATCTGCATTTTTATAAAATGCTTCTTTTCTTTTTATTTCAAAAATGCGACAATGTTTTATAGAATGTTGCATTTTATGTCACAAAAGCACTTTATTTTTGGCTTGAAAGGAGTAATTTTTATGGGAACAACACAACCGATCCGAAACCGACAGGAACTGCAGAATTTCAGTTCATACTACAAGCAGGTAAAACCGCATCTGCGTAATTATACTTTAGTTGTATTGGGATTAAACACTGCACTGAGAATCAGCGATCTATTAAATCTTCGCTGGAGAAGTGTCTATGATTTTAAAAAGAACTGTTTTCGGGATCATCTTTTGGTATGGGAACATAAAACAGGAAAAAGAAATTATATTGCGATAAACCAGAACGCGAAAAATGCCCTGTATCTATATTTTATGAAAAAGAATCCCGATCCGGAGGAATATGTTTTCTCCAAACGGACAAACCCTTATAAACCGCTCAGCCGTTCACAGGCTTACCGCATTATTAAAGAAGATGCCTCACATACAACCAGTGAAGAGGCGATCAGCTGTCATTCTCTCCGGAAAACCTTTGGCTATTATGCATGGCAGGAAGGAGTCCAGCCAGCACTTTTAATGAATGTTTTTAACCATTCTTCGTTTCATATCACGAAACGTTACCTTGGAATTGAACAAGACGAAAAGGATCTTGTCTATCTGAATATTAATCTGTAAAACATTCGGGGAATGCTTTGTTGCGATACCATGTACAAAGCGTTCTCTTTCATAAAATGTTTGACTTTAATCATAAAATGCGTTATTCTGTTTTCAATAAATATCTATATTCCAAATCTGATGCCAGGTCGTTGTTACCAAAAAAGGCAGCACGCAGCAATCATGGGGAGCATTTCGCTCATATATCACAATTGGAATTAAAATTTCATAAACGTGTCATAGCAGAACTGTTTCTTATTATTTCATATTGTAAAAACAGACGTTTATGATATATACTAAAGGAAAGGCAGGATACCACATGGAGAAATCTGACATTCTGACAGCTTCACTGCCAGATGCCAACGATGAAACAACCGATCACAGCACCATTTTTGATGATGTTTTCCGAACAATTGCTCAGAAAATGCCACAGCTTCTGATTCCTCTGATCAATGAAGTATTCCACACTTCTTACAGTGAAGAAGAACATTTTGAACAGTTGCGGAACGAACATTATGAAAAATATGGCACTGTGATTACAGATTCTATTATCCGGATTGGCAATCACATTTATCATCTGGAATGCCAGTCCTCGAAAGACAAAACGATGGTTATACGAATGTTCGAGTATGATATTTCGATTGCGATCGAGCACGCTTCTTATGAAAATGACGAAATCTGGGAAATTGAATTTCCACAGTCCTGCATTCTCTATATCCGTAACCACCGCGATCTCCCGGACTATCACGAAGCGGTCGTGAAGTTTGCGGATGGACAAAAAGTGCGCTACCGTGTTCCAATTTTACAGGCAAAAAAGTATACCGTTGACCGCATTTTTGAGAAACGGCTACTGATTTTGCTACCGTATCATATTTTACGGTATGAGCACTTTTTGAAGCACAACGGGACGGATACCAGAAAGTTACAACAATTGTTAGCTGACTTCCGTGAAATTAACCGAAGACTTGAAGAAACAGCTGAAAAAGAAAATAAATCACATCTTTATATGGATATGATTGTTCTGATTGAACAGATTGCAGATTATATCATTCCAAAAAACAATACCATTAGGAAAGGACTGGGTGATGTTATGGGTGGCAAGATTTTAAAATTACGGTCGGAAGAATTGCTGGAACTAGGCGAAGCTCGTGGCGAAGCCCGTGGGGAAGCTCGTGGAAAAGCAAAAGGCAGACTTGAAGGCAAACGCGAAGAAAGACTCGATGCAATTCAAAATATGATGGATCTTGGATTGACAAAAGAACAAATTTTAAGAAAATATTCTCTGGAGGAATATGAGGCAGCATTGCGTTCTATGCCAGCAAAAGTATAACCGAAAAGGAAATTTAAAATATTTTCTTTTCAGGGGTTAAGGAATGCTTCCATCGTCCGATATATTATGTGTAAATAAAAATGCAACATTCTATAAAAGAATGTTGCATTTTTATTTCTATATTTATTTTACTCAAACACGATCCTATTTATACTACTTACTTTTTATGGTATCTTCAAACGCTTTCCGCACATCATCATTATGGCTTGTGATAATAAGGACTGCATACTGCCCTTTCGTAAAAACCAACCCATCCTGAATCCGGCTGACCTGCTTCGGTTCATAGGACTGCAGCAAATTATACCGATCCTGCTGATGCTTTGTCAGGCTTTCTTTTGCCTCATCCACATCTGCCTTATCTTTCACGGCAATCACTACAATTTCATCCGCTTTGTGCCCATCCGATGAGTAACTTACAAAATAGCTGTCCACTTTTTTATAGTCCATGTCAGAAATATTGGAAAACTTATCTTCTGCATCTTTTTCTGCGCTGCTGGCATTGAGCATCTCCGGCAGATCCGGATCCGCTGCTTCCATCGCCGTGCGCAGGTCATACATACTGACAGAACCGGAAGTGTTTTTCTTCGCACCACATCCCACACACATCACCAGCATGGTCAGCACCAGCAGAAGTTTCCAACCCGTTTTTTGTTTTTTCATCTGTTATCTGGCCTCCACAGTTTCTTCTGTACTGAACGTTGCCCCATTTTGTGCCGCATTATCCATGGTCATATCCTTATTTCCGATATCAGCACTTGCGCCATCCATCATCATGCCATCTCCGTTTGCAGATTCCAGTCCCTGAAATGCTTTCTGGACAGCCTTGTCGATTTTTTTCTGTTCTTTTTCGCTGATATTCTGGCTTGTATTGTCCGTGTTATATCCCGGCATGGTAACATTAAACAAATATCCTTTTCCATCCGGATCCTGAATCCAGTTGTAAGTTCCCAGACTGTATGGCATATCCTTATAGTTTCCGGACATCAGGAAATTGTCAATGGAAGAAGCTATGGCATTTGCCACCTGCGCTTTTTCCTCTGTAATATCCTCTTTAAACGCAACCATGACCCCGCCAAGCTTTTTGTCCATAGCAGCACGCAATGCTTTCGGCAGATCATATATACTGTCCACGGTTTTCTTATTCTGGTATGCCATATTGTACTTTAATGAGTTAGCTGCTGGGAAGTAATCGCGATCCCAGCTCTGGGACTGTCCATACATGGCATCCGTCACATTAAAGTTCGCATAATTTCCATTTCCTGCATCGGAATAAATATCGGTAATGTACCAGTCTCCGTCAATTTTTACCACATCCCAGCTATGGAATTTTTCTGTATTATGTTCCACTTTACATTCAATTCCCATCATCTGCATGAACATGCGGAATGTCGTCGCATAACCGACACATACGGCATTGTGGTATTTTAACACACCGTATGGATTATCACAGTCTTCCTGTGTACTCGGAATAACGGTCAGTGCCCCGGAATCCTGCTGGAGCTTTTTGGTCATCCAGTCATACACCGCCTTTTCCTTTTCAAAATCAGACATGCTGTCCGTAATCTTCATATCTTTGATCGCTTTTTTTGCCATATCAAGGGTTTCTTTTTCTTTGTCTGTCAGCTTTGAAGTATCGCCGGATTTGTAGGCATCCGAAATATTTGTGGTAGGTTTGATCTCATAATTATCTGCGATCTTTACGTAATCCTCGGTAGTCTCAGGATTTTCTTCCTTTTTCTGCTCTGCAATATAGGATTTTAAAGTCACCAGATTAAACGCAGAAATCGTGGTACTTCCCACAACGCCTGCTGCAAGAATCACCGCTACAATCCCTTTCCATGCACCGCCTTTTTTCTTTTCTTTTTTCTCCGGCTGCACCGGATTACTTTTTACGCTTTCATAAGTTTCCATATGTATTTACCTCATATTTTAATTGATGTATTTTTTCTACTGCACCTTTATTATAGCAGTTTCACATCCAAAAAAGGCTATCTTTAAAGAAACTTAAATAAATATTAAGATCCGTCTGTACGAAAAAAAGGACATCCACAGCGAATGTCCTTTTCTCCCATATGGTATCATCCTTATATTGCATCTTCCTCAATATGCTCCCTGCCCTGTGCAATGATTGACCGGACGTGGTCATCTGCCAGGGAATAAAAAACAGATTTTCCCTCCCTGCGGCATTTGACTAACTTATTCTGTTTTAAAATCCGAAGCTGGTGGGAAATTGCAGACTGTGTCATTGACAATGCCGCTGCAAGATCACAGACACACACCTCTGCTTCAAACAGGACAAACAGGATGCGGATACGGGTGGAATCTCCAAACACTTTAAATAATTCTGCAAGATCATACAGTTCCGTTTCTTCCGGCATCGTGTCATTCACGATCTTTAGCAGATCCGGATGTACCTGATTTTCACTACAGCATTCAATCTTTTCTTTTTCCATGAAGTTCCTCCTCTCCACCGGAACATTTCCGGCAGAATTATACCCTATAATTTTTTTACAAAAAGTGCACGGATTGCATTCAGCACAGCAATCACCATAACACCGACATCTGCAAAAATTCCCATCCACATATTTGCAATACCTATCGTTACCAAAAACAGGCAGAGCAGTTTAATCCCGATTGCAAAACAGATATTTTCATATACAATCCGCAGGCACTTTCTTGCGATACGGATTGCTTTCGCAATCTTGAGTGGATCATCATCCATCAGTACCACATCTGCTGCCTCAATTGCCGCATCCGATCCAAGTGCTCCCATAGCGATTCCGACGTCAACACGGGAAAGCACAGGTGCATCATTGATGCCATCCCCGACAAAGGCAACGGTACTCTTTTCTTCCCTGGTGCGCAACAGTTTTTCCACTTCGGAAACTTTATCTGCCGGAAGCAGCTGGGAATGTACTTCCGTGATTCCAACCTCCCCTGCTACCTGCTGTGCTACACGGTCATCATCACCCGTCAGCATTACCAGCCGGTGCACACCGGAATTTTTCAGTGCCTGCATGGCAGCCGCCGCATTCGGCTTAATCATATCTGAAATCAGTATATGACCGGCATAGACACCATCGACTGCCAGATGTACGATTGTACCGGTACAGCTGCAGTTGCGGTACGCAATTTTTTCTTTTTTCATGAGTTTGTCATTTCCTGCCGCAACCCTGTGTCCGTCTACCGTCGCGATCACGCCGTGTCCACCGATTTCCTGTACATCTGTGACCCGGTCCACATCCAGTTTCTTACCATAGGCTTTCTGCAGGCTGATACTGATCGGATGTGTGCTGTGACACTCTGCCAGTGCCGCATACTCCAGCAGCTGTTCTTCCTTTTTCGTATATACCGGATGTCCGGACTCAACCGGACAGCTGCCGGATGCACAATTTGTTCCATGAATTCCGCAGACTTCAAATACCCCCTGCGTAATTGTTCCTGTCTTATCAAAGACAACCGTGCGCGTTCCCGCAAGTGCTTCCAGATAGTTGGAACCCTTTACCAGAACACCCTCTGCACTGGCACCTCCGATTCCTGCAAAAAAGCTGAGTGGAATACTGATGACCAGCGCACACGGGCAGCTGATAACCAGAAATGTCAGTGCACGGTAAATCCAGATGCCCCAGTCTGCCGGAAGCCCCATAAACAGCATGCGGACAAGCGGTGGCAGTATTGCCAGTGCCAGCGCGCCGTAGCAGACTGCCGGTGTATAATAATGTGCAAATCTGGAAATAAAATTCTCGGAACGTGATTTCTTGGAACTTGCATTCTCCACCAGATCAAGAATCTTAGAAACCGTAGACTCTCCAAACTCTTTTGTGGTGCGGATCTTTAACAGTCCGGAAATATTGATACATCCACTGATGATTTCCTCTCCCACAGCGACTTCCCGCGGAACACTCTCTCCCGTCAGTGCACTGGTATTCAGGGAAGAATGTCCTTCCACAACCACACCATCGATTGGAACTTTTTCGCCCGGCTGTACAATAATCACCGTGCCGATCTCCACCTCATCCGGGTCTACTTTTTCAATCTGACCGTCTGTTTCAATATTTGCATAATCCGGCCGGATATCCATCAGATCACTGATATTCCGGCGGCTCTTACCGACTGCATAACTCTGGAACAGCTCTCCGATCTGATAAAACAGCATAACTGCAACGCCTTCTTTGTAATCGCTGAGGGCAATCGCTCCGATGGTTGCCACTGCCATCAGAAAATTTTCATCAAACATCTGCCTGTTACAGATTCCTTTCCAGGCTTTCCGCAGAATATCATAACCGATCACAAAATACGGAACCAGATAGAAAAGAAACTCCAGCCACTTTGGTATGGAAACAACGCTTCCTGCAATCCCGATGATAACCAGAAGCACTGCCGCCACAATAATTCGTTTCAATACTTTTTTCTGCTTTTTATTCATGGTGCCCTCCAATCTGACTGATACCTATGGGAAAAGCCGGATTTAAAGAAAGATCTCACAATCATCTTCCACTTTCTTACAGTTCTTTAACACATCCTGCATAACCGCTTTTGCATCTGCACCCTCTTCAAATTCTACGTTCATCTTCAGTGTCATGAAATTTACAGTTGCATCCTTTACTCCGGTAGTAGCTTTTGCAGCTTCCTCCATTTTATTTGCACAGTTTGCACAATCCACATCAATTTTGTAAGTTTTCTTCATCGTCGGTTTCCTCCATACTTTCCTTTTTCATTTTATCATTCTTTCATATGAGCATTTGTTCATATGTTTGATTCTATTATAGCGTATAGTTCGTAAATGTCAATATATTTTTAATACGCTGGGATTGTTTTGGCATTGAATTTTCCAGACCATTTTTTAACAAACCGATTTGCATGTGTTTTTTAAGAAAATCAAGTGTTCTATCACTTTCCAAATTGATAGTGGACATATAGAAAATAAAAGATTAATTATGTCCCACTTGCATCGTGTGTTGGGACATATATGATATATTTTTCCAACTATGTCCCACTTATCACCGCCATCTGGACATATGTTCTCCTTGTGAAATCTGTAAGATTTATTACAGGATTTATAATAAACGGGTTATGTAAGATATACTATCCGGTTTCTGTAATCCTTTTGTAAAAACAAAAAGAGTGGATGCTTTGGGACATCCACTCCACATGCCGGCTATGCCATGCCGTTTACGGTTTTATATTTATAGAGCATCTCCGCGTGGTTTTGTTCTTCCACTTGGATATCTGCCAGAAGTTTGCGCACATCGGAATCTCCAAACGCAAAAACATCGGTATTATAGGTCCCGGACACCATTTTTTCGGAACCGATACTGTCCGTGGCAAGGAAATTGTCGTTTTTCTTGTCTTCTGGATTGGTCATGGAATCATAGGTTGCCTTCGGCGCATATTCTTTTCCCTCTCTGTCATTGACGTTACAGGATGGGACGCTGCCTTTCATGATCTGTTCCAGAGACTCCACATGCTTCTGCTCCTTTTTTTCCAGATCGGCAAACAAATCCCGAAGTACCGGGTCTTTTGCTTCCTGTCCGTAACGTTTGTACTTCTCCACGCAGGAAAGCTCCTGTGTGTGCAGATCCTCAATTGTAGCCATCTCTTTTTCTGTTAAAACCATGGTTTAACCCTCTTTCTTTCCATAAGATAATCTTGTTGATTGCAGAACATGAACACTCCGCAACCTTCTCCTCTAGTATCTGTAAAAAAATGCAACACATACCTGGTAAAATTTCGTCAAAAAGGGTTGAAACTTCTCACAACAGATTGTATAATTTCGTTTGTATTTTATACAATATTTACAAAAAGGTGGATTATTTTATGGAAGAACGAGAAAAATTAAAATCCCGTCTGGGATTCATTCTCCTGTCAGCCGGATGTGCGATCGGAATCGGAAACGTATGGAAATTTCCATACACTGCCGGACAGGGCGGAGGCGGTGCCTTTGTGCTGTTTTATCTGTTGTTTCTGATTATTCTCGGACTCCCGATCATGACGATGGAATTTGCGGTTGGGCGTGCCAGCCAGAAAAGTCCGGTCAAAGCCTACCAGGCACTGGAAAAACCCGGACAGAAATGGCATATCCACGGGATTATCACATTGATCGGCTGCTATCTTCTTATGATGTTTTATACAACGGTCACCGGCTGGATGCTTCATTATTTTTATATGACGGTCACCGGACAGTTTCAGGGACTGGATGCCGACGGTGTATCCGGACAGTTTACCACAATGCTGAGCAAACCTCTGACCATGGGCTTCTGGATGGTGGTAGTTGTTTGCGCCGGCGTATTTGTCTGCTCCCGTGGACTGCAGAACGGTCTGGAAAAAGTAACAAAGATCATGATGACTTCTTTGCTTATCATCATGATCATTCTGGCGGTCAACAGCTTTTTTATGGATGGTGCAAAAGAAGGCCTTGCCTTTTATCTGATCCCGGACTTTGAACGGATGAAACAGATCGGTATTGCAAAAACCATTACGGGTGCCATGAACCAGGCATTTTTCACGTTAAGCCTTGGAATCGGCGCGATGGCAATTTTAGGAAGTTATATCGGAAAGGAACGCTCTCTGCTTGGTGAATCGGTAAATATTGCCATTCTGGATACGTTTGTTGCTATCACCTCCGGACTTATCATTTTTCCGGCATGCTTTACGTTCCATGTTGACCAGACTTCCGGACCAAGCCTGATTTTTATCACCCTGCCGAATATTTTTAACCATATTCCGCTTGGCAGACTCTGGGGAAGCCTGTTCTTTTTGTTTATGTTTTTTGCAGCGTTTTCCACAATCCTGGCAGTATTTGAGAACATTATCTCCTGCGGTATGGAACTGACCGGATGCAGCCGCCAGAAATCCTGTGCCGTTAATCTGGTACTGATCATTGTACTCTCCCTGCCATGTGTACTCGGATACAATGTATGGAACTGGAAAGGTTTTTCAATCTTTGGCGGGTCTGTGCTTGACCTGGAAGATTTTCTGGTAAGCAACCTGTTCCTGCCTCTCGGTTCCCTGGTATATCTGCTGTTTTGCACAAGCCGCTACGGCTGGGGCTGGAAAAACTACACAACCGAAGCCAATACCGGAAAAGGATTAAAAATTAAAAACTGGATGCGCGGCTACATTACCTATATTCTGCCGCTGATTGTGCTTTTTATCTTTGGATTTGGCATTTATGATAAATTTTTTACAAACTAAGGAGGATTTCTTATGTATCACGCAAATGAATCACGTTACGAAACCATGAAATACCACCGCTGCGGCGACAGCGGACTGATGCTGCCGGAAGTATCTTTGGGCTTCTGGCACAATTTCGGAGATACCGGTGTTTATGAAAATATGAGACAGATGTGCTTTACGGCATTTGACCACGGGATCACACATTTTGATCTGGCAAACAACTATGGGCCGCAGCCGGGCAGTGCGGAGGAAAATCTCGGAAAGATCCTTCGGGAAGAATTTTCTTCCTACCGCGATGAACTGATCATCAGTTCCAAAGCCGGTTTTGACATGTGGCCAGGGCCTTATGGGAACTGGGGCAGCCGCAAGTACCTGATCGCCAGCCTTGACCAGAGCTTAAAACGGCTCGGTCTGGACTATGTAGATATTTTCTATCACCACCGCATGGACCCGGATACACCGCTGGAGGAAACCATGGGTGCACTCGACCAGATCGTGCGCAGCGGAAAAGCACTGTATGTCGGTCTGTCCAACTACGACGGGGAAACAATGAAACGCGCGGCTGCCATCTTAGAAGATCTGCACTGCCCGTTTATTATCAACCAGAATTCCTACAATATCTTTAACCGTACCATTGAAGAAAACGGTTTAAAACAGGCCGCAGCAGATGGGAAGAAAGGAATTATTTCTTTCAGCCCGCTCGCGCAGGGTATGCTGACCGACCGCTATCTAAACGGTATTCCAAAAGACAGCCGTGTCAACACGGACGGACGTTTCCTGCATGCGGATCAGTTTGATGAAAAGCGGATGGCAAGTATCCGGAGCCTGAATGAGATTGCGGCTGCCCGTGGTGAAAGCCTCGCACAGATGGCACTCAAATGGGTCATCCGTGACGGTGTGGTCACTTCCGTTCTGATCGGAGCTTCCCGCCCGGCACAGATTCTTGAAAATCTGAAAGTGTTAAACTCTGCTCCGTTTACGGAGGAAGAATTGGAAAAAATTGATCAGTGTGCACTTTCTCTCTAGGTAAAACAAAAACCCCGGATATTTATTTCCGGGGTTTTGTCTTTTCCTGCATCTGCTATTTGACTTTGACTTTTAATTTTAAAACTTTGGTCTTTCCATTGTTTAAGGTTACTGTCACGCGAATGGACGCAGTTCCTTTTTTGTTCGATTTTATGGTACCCTTCTTGTTTACAGATGCAATTTTTTTGTTATTGCTCTGATAAGAAATGCTTTTTACATTGTCCATATTTAAGGTGGCTGCCAGAGAAACCTTCTTTTGTTTTCCCTTCTTCACCTGAACGGTTTTATTCTTCAATGTAACCGTTTTTAATATTTTCGTTGTGACCTGATCCATATCTTTCTGATCCATAAGGACATAATCCTTATTGGAATCTGCTGAAAAATTCACATTTCCGGCTTTTGTAACCGTATAACTCTTGTCGTTTACAAGGACATAGGCACCTGTCTTTTGATCTTTTGCACACACATACAGCTTATTTCCGGTCTGTATGTCTGCTGTATTTACGGTCAGTGTGTAGCTTATGTTGCCAGCCGGATCGGTGACCTGGATCGTCACATATGTGTGTTTTCCATCGTTTTCTTCCAGTATCTGATTTATCAGATCAGCGGTCACCGTTGTTTTGATGGCTTTATTTTTCCGGGTTCCGGTAACGGTTACGGTTGGTGTATTTTGTCCGGTCGCGTTTCCATCGGACGGTGTTTGTGTACCAGCTGTATTTCCGTCAGACGGAGTTTCTACATCGGTTTTGTTTCCGTTGGATGGTGTTCCCCCTCCGGCTGTGTTACCACCCGAAGTATTTCCGCCACCAGAACTTCCTCCGGAAGATGAGCCGCCTCCAGTTGCTCCACCACCTCCGGAAGATGAGCCGCCTCCGGTTGCTCCACCGCCTCCGGAAGATGAGCCGCCTCCGGTTGCTCCACCGCCTCCGGAAGATGAGCCGCCTCCGGTTGTTCCACTTCCTCCGGAAGATGAGCCGCCTCCGGTGGAACTGTCCTCTTTGATTGTAACGGTCGCGGCTTCACTTGTCACTGTTTCGTAATAATTCTGTCCATCCTTATCATCCGGCTCATATACTGCCTTAAACTGATAAGAACCGCCACGTTTTAAGCCTGATACAACCGTATCGGCTTCCCCATATACGAGTTTTTCCTGTGCCTTTATTATGGTTCCGTCCTGATAAAAAGAAATCGAGCCAAGCGGAATACTGCCATTTCGGACTCCATCTACCTTTGCATACAGATGTACGGAATTACCGTTTTCTGTCTCTGCCGTAAGACGAATCGATGGTTTCGCCGCTGTAATGGTAAAGGTTCCGACTTTTTCCACTATCACATCGTACTGGTTTCCATCCACTTTAAACCAGACATCATAACTACCCGGCTGCACCGGAACAACATTTTTCCCATCCTGCCGATAGAAAACTTCAGGCTTTACCTGCGAATCTACCGTCTGTCCGTTGTCCGTTCGGACTACATTTACCGTGGAAACAAGGCAGCTCTGTTTCAGCCCTGTGTACGCAGCTGTCTGCTGGATGGTATCATACTGCATCTTTACGGCAATTGGATTTACCGTCACGGTTTCGTTTGCCTGGGAAGGAAGTGCCCTGTAGTTTTCATTGGCTGCTCCTGCACCTGCATAAGAAACTGTAATTGCATTTTCTCCCATATGAAATCCGTTTGTCTCTGAAACCGGAATCTTTATGGCTGCCTCTCCGTTTTGAAGCGTGATGCCGGATACTTCATAAGGGGTCTGGTTAATGTATACCGAAAAACCAGCAGATGGCACGTGTCCCTGTAAGCTGCTATCTGTATAGACCGTCTGCACGGTAAGATTCAGTTCATCCTGCATGGACACGGCCGATGGTAATCCATTTATCGTAGTGGTTGTTTCCTTTGAAGTAACCGTCGAACCGGATGTATCCGGATCTTTGTTTACAATCAGAATTACGTTCTGTTCGATCTGTTCATCTGCTGAAAATGGACGGATTGTGATATAGTAGGTTCCTTCTTTTACCGTAGAACTCTCAGCCGTGCGATAGCACATGGGTGTGATCGCATTCTTCTCTATTCCCGTTTCGAACATCAAATTAAAATTCGGAATACAAATAAAACTACCTTCATCATTCGTAACCGTCTCTGAAGAAAGTGTTTTCCCGTTAAATGTTACTTCATATTCCATCGGAACAACCCCTAGATCCCGATCATACTCATCCGTTTGCTCCAGCCAGGCTACCTCTGCCAGATATGGTTTTGGATCCTTATTTTCATACTCACCGACTTTTGAAATCTCCGAAACCGTTGTGGTAATTACCGGATTTTTTATGGTCATATTTTTTACTGCAACCGGTTCATTCCCTGACAACTCACTGGTTTTCCAGATTTCTCCGTTTCCAGACGATGTCCGTTCCAGTGTCATTCCCGCCTGTCCGTCTGTCGGTGTAAAAGAAACCGCCGTATCCGCAGCCCTTCCAAGTTCCAGATAGGTGTGACCATACTCTGCAATTCCGGATTTTCCATTTCTTCCATTCAGGGTTTCAAATGTAAGTGCACCCGTAATGGTATCTGTAACATTCAGCTTCTGTTCTTTTCCTAAGATCAGTCGGTTTCCTGCTGAATCCGCACTCACAATCGAATGTACCTGTGGAGTTTCCATTTGGGAAAGATCAATCGCACTTGCCCCTTCCAGCCTGACCGTACAGCTGTCCAACGCTGCCGGTGCAAATGTTCCACCGCCCTTTACTGTGAGGTTTCCTACTTTGCTTATACCTGGAATTCCGGTATAGGACTGGTCGGTATCTATGGTCAGAAATGTCTTCCCTGCGTGATTTTCAGATACTCCGTACACCTGTTTCGTATCGGAACCGGTAAGTGAAATTTCCACATCGCCGGAAACCGTATATTGTCCATCCGCTGCCGGTGGATCCGGCTCCTGCGTGGAAAACCAGTCATCCTGATTTACATATGGTTCAATGGCACCGGATGCATAGATTTCCCCATTTTGCGTACCGGAAACGTGCGCAAGCACGATCTGTGTCTTACCGTCATATGTTCCGTTCATGGAACCGGCATAAATATTCCCCAGATTGGTACCACCACCCGTAATCAGAATCTGTGCCTCTGATCCCGGATGATTCCCCATATTCTTTCCATTCTCATAAAGGGATCCGCCAAAGATATCTACATAGCGGAATCCGCTGTCGCACGTAACATTCTCAAGAACAAGTTTATGCCCATTTGCAAAAATTGCATCGTGCAGACGATTGGAAAACCGCAGCGTAATGTTTTTAAATGTCACATCCGTATTCAGGATAAATCCCCCCTTACGGTTGGAAAAAGTATTTCCATTTCCGTTGACGGTCACGCTTTTATCAAAAATAAACGGTTCCGCAGCCTCGGCATTTAAAAAAGCACCACTTCCCAAAATTGAGATTTCATCCCCATTGCCGGCAGCCGCATAGGCATCCTCAAATAAATTGTAGGGATTTCCATAGCTTCCATCTCCGGAACGAGTAGAATTTCCATGTTTAAATTCCGTATAGATCGTTCTTGCCGCTGTCTGCACAGCCTCCTGCGCCTTTACCGGCACGACAGGCTGCACGGTAATACACATGGTGAGCACGATAAAAAATGCCCATAGACGTTTTGCTACATTGTCTGGTTTCATCTGATTGTTCTTTTTCATCCATTTCTCCTGATAATCAGAACAGGGGGATGAGTCAAAAACTCATTCCCCTGTCACTTCATTGATAGTCTCTGCCATCATCCTAACATGGTTTCCTATCATCGTCAACAAATTTATGACCTGTTTTTATACCTATATCATCTGCTGATTTTATATTTTATTATTTCTATCTGTTCTATCTGTGTGATATCAATCTTCTGATTGAAAATATAACGAGCCCCACAATATTTCATTTCACTTGCAGATGCATAGCCATCTCCAAGCTCTTCAAGATCTGTATCATCCATGAAAGGATGTTTCTTTTTTTCAGTTCCTTTTCTGTCATCGGTAAGAGGTAACTCTCCTATGGAATATTGCTTTCCGTCTTTTGTTGTTGCAACTACATGATAAAAACACCCTTTTTCTCTCCAGTCATTGACGGGACAAATACTAACCGTATAAGGTGTAATTTCAACAGGGATTGTTTTTTTTGTTTTCTTAACATCTGCTTTTAACATCTTCTCCTTCATTGGAACAACTTTTCCCTTAACCAAAACATTTTTTAATGGCGTATTTGAATTATCCGGTGATTGAAATCCCTTATATACTTTCGGATTTTTCCACGCAGTATCATCGGAATAAAAGCCGCACACATTGATCTGAATACCATCACCTGTATCTATTACATCCACCTTACTGGTAGTATCTAACCCACCTAACCAATAATTTGTTCCTTCCAAAGATTTTACGTTCGGAAGGAACACCTTTGCACGCATAACCTTCGTATTTGAAGCAACCTGAATTGATGATATGATTATCTTTTGTTCTTTTCTGCCATCATCTTCTCTACTGTTTGATTTTGCATCAGAATTTTTTCCACACGCACACAGACAATATAGCATTGTAAAAATTAATAAGTACAGACTGATTTTCTTCATTCATAATCCTCCAATTTCTTTTTCTTTAAAACACTAAGGATTAATATGCTTCCTATCACTATAATTCCAATGCCAGCCACATATTTCATCGAACTTCTGCTCTGTACTCCAGCTCCT
>ERZ839823.2278-NODE-2278-length-15280-cov-3.512512_pt1 | contig 15280 bp, 9 predicted proteins | sample MGYA00519862_ERZ839823 | MGnify/ENA primary metagenome ERZ839823 (study PRJEB31850, sample SAMEA3708853) | human gut metagenome | biome: human gut; feature: human-associated habitat; material: faeces | place: China | collected 2014 ...
TGCCCCATCGCCCCACCAAAGGGCTTTCCGGTCGCCCTTTGGAAACCTTCGGGCGAAAATACTTGGTTTTTCCTGAAATATCGGTTTTGTTATCTTGACAGCGTCTTTTCTGTTTATGCCGTGTAAAAAATCGTCTCAACCCGCCCTTACAGGTGATCCACAAAATAATTCTGAATCGCCGCGACGGCCGCTTCCTCGTCCGTTCCCTCGACGGTGACGGTGATTCTGTTGCCGCACTGCATATCAAGCCCCATCACATCGCGCACCTGCGCGAGCGCCGCGGTTTTCGTGCCGTTTACCAGGCGCACCTTGCTGCTGAAGCGGGCAGCTTCCCGCATCAGGCTGCTCATGGGCCGAGTATGCAGCGCGTCCTGATTGGTCAAAACATAGCTGAACTGTTTCATGAGCAAAACTCCTCCTCTGCGGCCTTCTCGCCGCGAGAAGGTATTATACCCCAGTCCCCGCCGCCTTGCAAGCCTGCATGTTTTCCCCTTCGGCCTGCATATCGGTATTCCGACGAATTAGACGCCCGGCTTTTTGTGCAAGCCTCCGTATTCTTTTCCGCCGCCGCAGACTGCAAAAAGCAAACTTCCATAAACTGACGAAAAACAGGCTTCAAATTCGCCCAAGGTACTGGTTTTTGCATTTTTCATATTCAATCCGTTCTTTTATCTAGGCCGTCAGGGCGGCAAAAACGCCGAACGGGCGCGATTTTACCCATCGCGCCCGTCCGTTCGGTTTTAGTCAAATTGCAGGTATTCCGTCATCATGTAGCCGCGCTTGCCGTCCGGCAGAACCACGCCCGTCCACTTGTTGCCGTAATCCGTCACCAGCAGCCGGTCGCCCGTGCGCGCCTTGCCGATGATCGCGCCGCTCTGGTTGTCCGCCTCGCTGCGTACGTTCACCTTATCCTTGAGGACGGAGGCCGTCAGGTGCGTGGTGCTCGCCGGAGCGTTCAGCGCCGCCAGCGGCACAAAGCCCGCGCGATCGCCCGTCGTCGCCGTCACATCCAGCGAAGGCGAATCGCCCGCCAGCACATACGCCCAGTCGCCGAACTTGCCGAACATATACACGCGCGCGCCGCTGGAAACCGTTTCCACCACGGCGGCCTTGACCTCCGGCTTAAAGCGGATATCCACGTCCGTCTTGGTCGTCGCGCGCTGCGGAATCCGATCCGAAAGCGGCTCGTTCGGCGCGGTCAGCACCCGAATCTGGCTCTTTTTCACATAGCCGACCAGCGAGCCGAGCGAAATCTGAACGTAGTCCGTCTGCGTGTAGGATGTAATCCGCGCCTGCGCGCCGCTGCACAGCGCGCCGATGACGCTCGTTTCGTCGTCCGGGTCGCCCAGCACGACGACCGGCAGATCGCCGTCGTCCGCCTGCGCCACGCCGATGCTCTGGCTCGTCTGCGCCAGAGAGAGGTTGGCAATCGGCAGGAAGCCGAAGTCGCCGCAGTCATACGCGCCCGCACCGCCCTCGCTCGTGCGCACATACGCATAGTTGTCGCTTTCCGCCAGCAGCTCGACGTACATGCCCTGCCCCAGCGTCATATAGCGGCTGGCCGCGTCGTCCTTCTGCCGATATAGCAGCGTGTCGCTCTTGGTCTGCATCAGCAGCGGATAATACGGCACCACGCTGCGCATCTGGTCGCCCAGCGCATACAGGTTGCCCGTCTGCGTGTACTTGATCCAGCCGGAAACGCCGCCCACGCGGACGCGCCGCCATTCGCCCTCCTTGCGCCCGAAGAGCGTGAAGCAGGCCGTGCCGTTGCTCAGGCGCATGATTTCCTTCGCCTTGGCCGTCGGCGCGTCATACAGAATCGTCTTTTTATCGGTCTTTCCGCTGGAAATGATGCTGACCTTCAGGTTGCCCACGTCCGTCAGCACATCCAGCGGCACGTAGCCGAGCTTTCGCCCGTCGTCCGTCTCCGCCCAGATGTATGCCCACGCATCCAGAATACCGAGCAGGCCGACCTTGCTGTTTGAATCAAGCGTCGCCAGCGCCGCGCTCGTGTCGTCCGTCGTCTCGCGGAGGGTCACGCTCGTCATCCACATGCCCGTCAGGTCGATCTCGGCCGCGCGGCCGTCGCCGAAGCCGGAATTTTCCCCGTAGCGCGCCGTCGCCTCCTCCTGCGGGATCAGGTAGCTCGAAGCCATGTAGCCGGTCATGCCGCCGACCTCAACCTTGTCGTATTCCTCGTTCTCCACCGCGAGCACGTTGACCTCCGTGCCCGTGTAGTAAAGCCCCAGAATCGCGCCGTTCTTCGCGGGCTGCGCGCGCAGGTTCAGCCGCTCGGGATAGATCTTATCCGTCTCCCGATTGTCCACGAACAGGCTTTCGCCAAGGCCGCACGCCGCGCTCAGCAGCAGCGCAAGGGCGATCCATGCGCACAAGAGTTTTTTCATCATGCTCACGCTCCTTTTGTGTTTCCTTCTGTCTACTAAACGAAGGAACACGCCTTTTTAATCCCGTTTTGGAAAAATTTTACGCGCTGGGTTTTTTCATCCGGATGGCGCCGGGCAGAATTTCGTATTTCGCCTCGTCCACCCGCAGCAGCTTGCCGTCCAGATTGACGATCATCCCCTTCGCGCGCATCGTGACGTTTTTCGCCCGAACCACGCGCGCCAGCCCGATTTTCGTATGCCAACCGAGCATAAAGGCCGGCAGCAGCAGCGGAATCAGCATCCGCGGCACCTTCTTGACCACCACCACGTCGAAATAGCCGTCGTCCAGCTTCGCATCCGGCGCAACGCGCATGCCGCCGCCGATGCTCTGCCCGTTGGCGATCTCCACAATGGTGCAGGCCTCGTGCGTTTCCGCGCCGCCGTCGATTGAGACGTCCGCCTCGAACGCCTTATACCGCCCCAGCACGGAGAGCACAGCCTTTCGGTATGCCTTTTCGCCCGGATAGACGGCCTTCAGCTCCTCGGTCTTTTGCAGCACGGCCACGTCGAACCCCGATCCGGAGACGTTGAGAAAGCTCTGGCCGTTCATCCGTCCGCAGTCGATTTCGACCGACTCGCCTGTCAACTGCGCCTCAAACGCCGCCATCGGGTTTTTCGGCAGATGAAACGCGCGCGCAAAATCGTTGCCCGTTCCGCCCGGCACAACGTAAAACGTCGCGCCCGTGTGGCAAAGCTCCCCCGCCACCTCGCAAATCGTGCCGTCCCCGCCGATACAGACGACGCTTTGGCAGCCCGCCGCCAGCGCGGCGCGGGTTTGGGCGGCCGCGTCGCCGTCGCCGCCGGTTTTGAATATACGGCTTTCCTCCCCCAGCGCGGCGATCCGCTCCGTAATCTGAACGGCCAGCCCCGCGGCCTCTCTGCCGCCGGATACAGGGTTGACAATCACGCCAAACACGGCGCATCCCTCCGTTTATCTTTGGTTCACGGTTCTTCCGTCTCGTCGTCCTCGCGCAGCTTGGCGAACGCCCCCGGCATCACCCAGCGCACGGGATCGAGCTCCACCTTGCCCGGTTTCTTGGCGAAGCGCGCGAATTTAATCGGCACGCCCAGCGCGGTGAACTTCATCTCGTGCTCGCTGACGTAGTTGGGGGTCACGCCCGCCGCGTGCAAATCGCCCGTCTGATAGCGCAGCTCGAACCCGCATGCGTCGAAATACGGCATGGATTCCTCAAACAGCGCGTCGTCGTCCGTCTTGAACCAGATTTCGCCGCCGTCCACCAGAAACTCGCGGTATTGCATCAGCTGGCGCGGGTGCGTCAGGCGGCGTTTGGCGTATTTCGGCCGCTTCGTCCACGGGTTGCAGAAATTGATGTAGATGCGTTCCACGCGATCCTCCGGCGCGAACACCTTCTCGATGTAGCTGATGTCATAGCGCGCGATCATCACGTTTTTCACCGGCTCGCCGTCAAACGCCTTTTCGATGTTGCGGCGCGTGTCGCCCAGCACGTTGCAGGTGATATCCACCGCAACGTAGTTGATCGTGGGGTTATCCTTCACCATCGCGGCGGTGGAAACGCCCTTGCCGCAGCCCAGCTCCAGATACAGCGGCTGCTCGCGTTCAAACTGCGCCCGCCAGCGGCCGCGCTTGGTTTCGGGTTCATCGGTGAAATACGGGCAGACGGCCAGCTCGGGCTTCGCCCATTTCTTTGTGCGCATGTGCATGGGTTGCTGTTCTCCTCTTTCTTTATGGCGTTCGGCTTACAGGCGCGCCGCTCAATCAGTCAGCCGCTTTTCGTAGCAGAGCCAGTGCCCTTCCCACTCCTCGCACTCGCCGCAGACCTCGTAGTTCAGCTTGGCATACGAGCGCTGCGCCGGAATGTTGCAGGTCGCCACCAGAAAGCGGACGGCCTCGCAGCCGCGTTCCTTCGCCTGCTCCATCGCGTGCGCCAGCATCCTGCGGGCGATGCCGTGCCCCTGCGCGTCATGCGCCACGCCGAGCCGCCCGAGCTGCGCCCAGCGCGTCACGTCGGCATACCACGGCGCAAGGCCGTCAAACTCGTGAATATCCTGCTCGTCCACAATCGCGGAGACGATCCGCCCCGTCGCGTCGCGCATCGCATACACGATGTTTTCCTCCAAATCGTTCTGCACGCACTCCAGCGACGGGTATTCCTCGTTCCACGTTCCATACGGATCATCCAGCAGGGAATGATAGAGCGCGTAGATTTCCTCTCCGTCCTTCTTTTCGGCAAGGCCGATGGTCAGCGGTTCCTGTATCATGGTTTCCTTCCTTCTTTCTTTTTGTTCCTTCGCGTTGATTCTTCGCGTTGATTCTTTCGCGTTTGCTTTCTTCGCGTTTTATTTTTCCGCGCGTTCGGTCAGGCCGACGTCGATATTCAGCCGGGTTTCGCCGGATTGCAGGCGGAATACGTCGCTCACGCCCGTTTCGGGGTCGATGTCGCTGTCGATTTCGCCCAGCGGCGCGCCGAAGCGGAAGGTCAGCGTGTCGCCTTCTTCAAGCTCCACGCGCAGGCTGTAACTGCCGGGGCGCAGGTTTCTGAAATGATAGTAGCCGTATTCGTCGCTGACGGTCTGCGCCGCGATATCCGCCTGTTCGTCCCCGTCCACGCGCAGGAGCGTCAGGGCGACGCCCTCGAGCCCCGGCTCGCCGTAATCCTGCAAGCCGTTTCCGTTCTGATCCAGCCAGACCGTGTCGCCGATCTGAGCCGCTTCAATCGCGCCGAGGTTGAGGCTGTCGATTTTCTGTCCGCCCTCCAGCGTCATCGGCGCGATCGCCGCCGTGCTGCCCTCCACGGGCGCAACGCACGAGCCGCCCGCCTCGCCGCTCTGGTCGGCGAACAATTCGCCGCCGGGCAGGGTGAAGCGCAGCGAATAGCGCCCGCTGCGAATCAGCCTGAAGCTGTATCGGCCGTCCTCGCCGACGGTCTGCTCCGCCGCAACGCCGCCGTTTTCATCCAGCAGCGCCACCGTCACGCCGGGGAGCGCCGGTTCCTGCGCGTCCATCACGCCGTCCGCGTTCTGATCCTGCCACGCGCGGCCGCCGACCGTCGCGGTTTCCACCGCCGTGATCGTTTCTAGCGTCAGGCGTTCGCCCATCGCGAGGTTGATTTCGCCCGTCTGCCCCTCCTGCGCGTCCGCATGCGTCAATTCCAGCGCCGCGCCGCGCTCAAAGAGCCTGTCCTCCGGCAGCGCCATGCGCACCCGGTATTGACCCGGCCTGAGCGCCGTCAGCTCGAAATCGCCGTTTGCATCCGTCTGCGTTGCCGCGACCACCGTACCGCCCTGCGTCAGGGTAATCACCGCGTTCGGCGCGGTCACACATCCGGCGATAGCCGCCGCCGCAATCGCGCCGACGTTCATGTTTTCGCGGCTTTCGCCCATCGCCACGGAGAACGCCGCGCTCTGCGCGCAGTTTGCGTCCGTCTCCGCGATGGCGCTCTCGCCGCCGCAGGTGAACATCATCCCATCCGGCAGCGTCACGCGGAGCGTGTAATCGCCCGCACGCACAAAGTCCAGCGCATACCGGCCGTTTTCGTCCGTCTCCGCGCGCTTCAGGGTTTCTCCGCCGGCCGCATCGAGCAGCTCGATCCGCGCACCGGATACGCCCGCTTCCTTTTTGCCGTATATGCCGTCGTATCGGCTGTCCTGCCAGACCGTGCCGGCCATCGTGCCGACCGCCACCACGCCGACGTCCAAATCCAGATTGTTTTCGCCGCTGAGGACGTCCACGCCGTCCGTCTGCCCGTTTACGCTGTCCGCCATCGGCACGACGCTGACGCGCCGCGTCCCGCTCGCGTTCTTCGCAAACGCATAGCCGTCCGCAAGGGTGAACGACAGTTCCGCCCTTCCGGGCATCACGCCGTCAAAGCGGTAGCTGCCCGAAGCGTCCGTCGTCGCGTTCAGGGTCGTGCCCGCGTCCGCGCCGTCCGTGATGCGCATCTGCACCGTCACGCCCTGCACGCCCGCGTCGCCGCTCTGCCTGCGGCCGTCGTCGTCCGCGTCCATCCAGACCACGCCGCCGACGGAGGCGGGCTTCAATGCGCCGACGTTCACGCCCGAGAGCGTTTCGCCCATGTGCAATTCGCCCAGACCGATTGTGACCGCCGCTTCGTCTGTCCGCCGGGCAAGCGAATCCGCGCCGCCCACGGTATAGACGTAGCCCTCCGGCAGCGTGACGCGCACGCTGTACGTGCCTGGCATCAGCCGGTCAAACGTAAATTCGCCGGTTCGGGTCGATTGGGTCTGCGCCATCTCCTCGCCGTCGCCGCCGAGCAGCGCGACCGTCGCACCGCGCAGACCCTCCGCCGTTTCGCCCATCAGGCCGTCATAATCGCCGTCCAGCCATACGCGGCCCGTAATTTTGCCCTGCGTCAGCAGGCCGAAGGAAACGCCCTCGACCTTCGCGCCGCCGAGCATCGTGAACGAGGCGGAATACCCGCGCCCGTCCCGCGTGCTTTCCAGCGGGAGAACGCTGTCCTGCGCCGCGCCGGAAAAGACGTAGCCCTCCGGCGCGTCCACGCGGAGTTTATAACTGCCGGGCGCGACGCGCGCAAACGCGAACCGCCCGTTTTCGTCGGTTGTCGTGCTTTCCGTGATGAAGCGCCCCGCGCCGTTCATCAGGTGCACCTCGACGCCGGAGAGCAGCGCTTCCTCCGCCTGCCGCACGCCGTCGCCGTTTCGGTCGATCCAAATGGAGCCGGTCAGCGTCCCTCTGCGCACAACGCCCGCGTTCGCCTCGCTGAGCACGTCGCCGCCGGAGAGCGTCAACACGCGCGTGGTGGAAACCGAATCGTCGCTCTGCTGCACGCCGCCCTTGGCCATGCTGCGTTCCGTCGCGGAGAAGCCGCTGTCTGCCTCCTTCGCCGTAAACCGCACGCGATAGCGCCCCGGCGCAACGCCCTCAAAGGCATAGCTTCCGTCCTCGGCGGTGCTCGCGGCGGCTACCGTATCGCCTGCTGCGTTCAGCAGCTCCACCTTCGCATCCCTGCAATACAGCTCGCTTGCGCCGAGTTTCGCGTCCGCGTCGTCATCGTAATAGACTCTGCCGGAAATCGAGCCGGAGAGCATCGCGCCGATGTACAGCTTCACGCCGGTCTGCCCCATCGTCAGGGTGAACGGCTCGCTTCTGCCGCCGGATAGCGTCGTCTGGGGAACACAGCTCACCGGCGCGGAGGCCGAAGCCGCGTCCGCCTGCTTCGTCGCGCGCCACTGACCCGGAAGCTGATAGGCAATCGCGTATTCGCCCGGACTGACGCCCGCAAAGGTGACGTTGCCCTCCGCGTCCGTCCGGTACGTCACGGATTCCGCGTCCTCGCCGTTGACAAGGTGAATCAGCGTGACGCCGATCCCCTCAAACGCCTCTTCATAAACGCCCTTAACGCCGTCCGCCTGCGTATCCTTGAACACGTTGACGGTCAACTGCGCCGGGATGGTCACGCCCGCGTCGATGTTTTTCACTTCGTCGCCGATTTTCAGCGAAATCGCCTGCGTACTGCCGCTCTGGGTCAGCGCGCCGTATACGGCGGAATCCTGACCGTATTGGGTGAACGTCCATTCGCCGTCCAGCTCGAAGAGCACGCTGTATTCGCCCGCGTAGAGCGCGTCAAAGCGGTATCGGCCGTTTTCGTCCGTCCGGGTCTCCGCGATGCTTTCGGTATGGCCGTTCTTGACGCGCAGCAGCACGACGCGCAGATCGGAAACGGGCTGCGCGCCCTCCGCAATCACGCCGTCGCCGTCGTCGTCGATGCGCACCGCGCCGGAAATGGAGGCGCTCTGGCACATCGTCACCGTGCCGAAATCCACAACGTCGCCCTGCGCCAGCTCCACCGTGCGGCGAATCTCGCCGTCCTCCGCGTCCGCGGAGAGATAGCCCTGCGGCAGCGTCAGCACAACGTCGTATTTGCCCGGCAGCATCCCCGCGAAATCAAACGCGCCGCTGTCGCCCGTCATCACCACGGCCGGCTCTTCTTCGCCGCTCTTTTCCATTTCGAGGTTCAGCCCGCCGAAACCGACCGTCTGCCCGTCCGCAAGCTGCTCAAGCACATTGCCGTAGACCTCGCCCGCGTAAATGCAGCCCGCGTTGACGATATAATCGCTGTGGTCGCCGTCGATCACGAGGGTTTCGCTCAGGCCGTAATGCGTATCGCGCACGGCGCTTTGCACATGGTCGGAATACAGCTCGCCGTTGGAGAAGATCACGCCGCTTCCCCCGTCAAACTGCACGGTATAGCTGCCGCCGGAGACGGGCGAAAACGCATAGCGTCCGTCTGAATCGGTGCGGCAGGCGCTGACAACCTCGCCCGCTCGGGTGAGCAGCGTCACGTTCAGCCCCGCGTAACGCGCGGTTTCGTCCGCGTCCATCACGCCGTCGGCGTCGCTGTCCAGAAACGCAATGCCGCTGATCGTGCCGTCCACGCCCGCGGAGGCCGCCGCAAACATGCCGCTGCCCGTCACGCCAAAGCTGTCCGTCCGTTCCGCGGTGCGCGCAATCGCCTGCTTCGCGCCGTCCGCCTGCGTCTGCACAAGCAGCGTCCCGTCGAAGGTCGTCCGCGCGTTCAGCGTCGCCTCGCCATCCACGCCCGTTTTCACGTTCAGCGTGATCTGCCCCGGCGTAAAGCCGCCCTCGGCCAGCTCCTCGCCGGTCTGCGCGTTCAGATAGGTGACGCGCACCGCGTCGATATCGTTGGGCACATCCGCAAAGCTCACGGCCGTCGGCCCTGTGAGCACGTCGGTCGTCTTGGCCTTAGAGGGCCGCCAGCCGCCGCCCGTCAGGCTGTATTCCACGCGCGCGCGATAGCGGCCGCCGTTTTCATCCGTCGGCGCGGTGAGCACGAGGCTCTCGACCTTCACCCGCGCGCCGCTCTGCTCCGATACGTCGATCTGTACGCGCGGCTGAATCAGCGTCTCGCCCCGGCGCATGGCGGCGGTATCCACCGTCAGCAGGGTCAGCCCCTGCGCGTTGGCGGCGTATACGTCGTCGAGCAGCCCTTCGATCGTCCCGCTTTCCGGCAGAGACAGGCAGCGCATGCCCGCGCTCGCCACGCTTCCGCCCTGCGTCAGATACGGCGGAATCTCCACCGTGATCTCGCTGTTTTCGCAGAACGCATAGCCTTCGGCTGCCTCGATCTGGCGCAGCGTGTAGGCGCCGACGGGTACGGCCATCGGGTTGCGATACGCCGAGTCGCCCATTTCAAAATCGAGCACCGCCTCGCCGTCGCCGCTCAGCAGCTCAAACCGCCCGCCGGAGACATGCGCCCCGGTGGATATATCCGTCAAATCCAGCTCAAAGAAGCCCCTGTCGCTGGAAACCGCGCAATCCAGTACGCGCGTCTCGCCCGCGGTCAGCGTGACCTCGTAGATCGTCTCGTCCGCCGCGAATCCGGCCGCGCCGCTCAATTCGCGCAGATAATACGTCGTGCCCTCCGGCTCGGCCGGGAGCCTGACGCTGACGGCCCTCTTTTCACTCGGCGCGGCGTTGGCCCACACCGTCGTCTGCTCCGACGCGGAGGGATACGGCGACAGGCTGCCATTTTCCATCGTATACACGCCGTATTCGCCCGTCAGCGGCACGACGTAGGTTTGCAGCTTGTCGTTGAATGTCAGACCCGTTTTCGAGACGGACAGCAGCGCGTATTCCTCCAGCGGGACGCGCACGCGCTGCACCTCGCCGCCCGCGACGGTCACGGTCTGCTCGCCGGAAAGCGTGTAGCCCTCGGGCATCTGCGTCTGTCGGAGCACATAAGTGCCCGCCGCAAGCTGACCCGCGTAGAACGCGCCGTCCGTCAGCGCCAAATCGGTCGTCTGCCCGTCGGCGGCCAGCAGCTCAAAGCGCACCTGCGCCAGCTGCTCCTGTTCGAGCGTCCCGCCCGTCAGCGTTACGCTCACGCCGCCGAGCGCATCCATGCACGTCAGCGTCACATCGGTCTGCTGCGCGTTCTGCATGGCAAAGCGCGCCGCCTGCGGCGCGGTCATGCCCTGCGCGAGCCCCTGCGTCTGCGCGGCGTATTCGCCGGGCGCAAGGCGGACGGAACACACGCCGTCCGCGTCGGTTTGCAGCAAAATGCCGGTGTCGTTCACGCTCTGTCCGCCGCTTTGCACGCTGTAAATCCGCACCTGCGCGCCGGAAAGCGGCTCCCCGGCGGCGTTTCCATTCGCATCCAGCTTGCGCACCGAAACGGCGAACTGCGCCAGCCCGTAGCGCGTGTGCACGAGGCTGATTTCCCCGGCCTCGCCCGCAACGGCAGCGCACGTCGTCCGCGCCGCGCGGTCATAGCCCTCCGGCGCGCTCTGCGTCGCAATCGTCGCTTCGCCCGCGGCCATCGGCGGCGTCACCGCGCGCCCCGTTTCGTCCGTCGTCACGGCATAGCTTTGACCGGCCGAATCCGTCACGTCATACGCCGCTCCGGCAATCGCGTTGCCGTCTTCATCGACGCTGTGCAGCACCAGCCGCGTCTGCGCCGCCGCAAAGGCAATCGTCTCCTCGCGGCTGGGCAGCGTGAACGGCTCGGACTGCGGCAAAACGCCCAGCCTCGCCGCGTCGCTTTCCGCCAGCCTCAGCACATATGTTCCGCTCAGCGCCTCCAGCGAAACGCCGCCATCCTGAATCTGCACGTCGTCCGCCGTCTGCCGTCCGCCGTCTGCCGTCAGCAGTTCAGCCGTCAGCGGCTCGTTCAGCGCCGTTTCCTGCCGCGCGCCCGTGTCGTCGATCTCCGCGCGCACCATCGCAAAGCGTTGATTTTCGAGTGTGAGCAGGCGCACCGAAATCTGCGCTGCCTGACCCGCTTCAACGCAGATCGTCTCGTTATTCGTTTCGCCGATCTGGGTGTTTTTCGGCGCGGTGATTTCCTCCACGCGGTAAACGCCCGCCGGAAGCGGGTCGGAAACCGCCAGCCCGTCCGCGTCCATCGCATACGGGCCGTAGACCTCGCCCGTCTCCTCGGAAGCATAGCTGACCGCGCCGCCGGATACCGCGCGCCCGCTCTCGGCCTGCATCACGATGCGCCCCATGCGGCTCACCGCCGCCAGCTCGACCTTCGTGGTCTGGCCGCCGCGCACGATCAACTGCCCCTGCGTGAAGGGCAGAAGGATATCCGCGTCCCCCGCGTAGGAGAGCGTCACGTCGTAGCTGCCCTCCGGCAGCGCCGCCTGCGCCATGCCGTCGCTGTCCGTCGTCACGTCGCCCTGACCGGCAATGTGCAGCGTCAGACCGGCGAGCGGCTTTTCCTCCCGCTCGCCCAGCGCGTTGACGGAAACCACCGTCGCCGCCGCCTGCACCGTGCCCGGCGCGGGATGCTCAAAGACGACGCTCACGGCGGATGCAAGTGCCACCTGCGCGCTCGCGCTGTCGTTTTGTGCCGGAAGGACGCCCTCCGGCAGTTCGGTTTCCGAAACGGTGTAGCTTCCCGCGCGGTCACAGAGCAGCACCGCCTGTCCGTTTCCATCGGTCGTCAATTCCGTTTGCGCGCCCGTCTCATCCGTCGCCGCCAGGCGAACGCCCTCGATCGCCTCGCCCCGCTGGTCGCGCACCGTGATGTTCAGCCGCCCCTGCGCCTCGTTCTGAACGACGATTTCGCCGCCCGTCACCGGGATCAGCGTCTGGCTGTCAAACGTGTAGCCCTCCGGCGCGCGCTCCTGCCTCAGGTAAAACTCCGTGCCCTGCGGCAGGCTGAAGCGCGTTTCGGTTTCGCCCGTGCGGATGCGCATCGGCTCGCTGGGATTCGCCCACGGCGTGAGCTTTCCCTCGCTGGAATAGACGTACACGCCGAATTCCGCGCCCGCCAGCGCCTCCACGGTCTCCTTTTCGCCGTTTTCGCCGCTCTTCACGCCCTCAACGCGCAGGCTGATGGCGCCCATGCCGGCCGGGTCTGACATGGCGGGTACATAAATATAGTCGCCAAGGCGTTTTTCCTCCGCGACTGCCGCTGGGTTCCATTCAAGCATCGCCAGCGCGCACACCAGTGCCCCGGCTTTGATGATTTGATTCAAAACATTTACCTCCGCTTTTGAGAGAAAAGCTCAGTTTGTTCATCCGCATCGCGCTTATCCACGCGCTGAAAACACGTTCCAGAATGAACAGCGTTTTCCATTTGATTCATTTTAATCCATCCGGCGGGTCTTGTCAAGAAAAGCGAATTGCGCTATACTTTTGGGTGTTCTAAACGGAGGCGTAGCTTATGAATAAAACATATACGGAAACCTTTGCCGTCCGCGCGACGGACTGCGATTTTGAGCGCCGCATGCGGCTGGACGCGCTCTTTGTCGCCATGCAGGAGGGCGGCGAGCGCCACGCGCTTGCCCTCGGCGCGGGTTATGACCAGATGATGGCGCGCGGGCTGTTTTTTGCGCTGGCGCGCATCCATGTCAGCACCCTGCGCGCGCCGCGTCAGGGCGAAACCGTGGTGCACACGACATGGCCGGGCGAAATGAACCGCTTCTTCTGCCCGCGCTACCACGTCTTCTCTCTGGAGGACGGCACCCCGCTGGCGGCCGCCGGCGCGCTCTGGGTGATGCTCGACACGAAGCAGCGCCGCATCGTCAGCCCGCAGAAAGTCGATCTCGGCTTTCCGGATAACAGCGATCTGCCCGCGCCGGTCGCCTTGCCGACGCGCCTGCCCGCGCTCCGGGGCGAAACGCCGCAGGTCTTCAATCGCACGCCGCAGTATTCCGATTTCGACGTGAACGGCCACGTCAACAACACCAAATACATCGCGTGGCTCTGCGATGCGCTCGGCTTTGACGCGCTGCGCGGCGCGTACATCGGCGATCTCGTGGCCGGATATGAAAAGGAAATCCGCGGCCACGACGCGCTTCGGCTGACGCTCGCCCGGCAGGATAACGCTTTCTCCTTCCAGATTGCATCCGCCGCAAACGAAAAGCACTTTGTCGCAGGCGGAACGCTGCGCCCGGAGGGTTGAGCATGAACGATATTCTGCGCGCCATGCGCAAGCGGGCGCTCGTCGATTTCTCGTTCCGGCAGGCGATTTTGGCGACCCGAAACGCCGCCGATCCGCTGACCGCCCTGTGCGAGCTGGCGCAGGTCAACGGCTTTAACCTGACGCTGGCGGACATCATCTCCGACGGGGAGGAATTTTCCTGCAACCAGACGAAATCCACCAACGGCGGCAACCCCATGCCCTACGATTGCTTTGACGATTCCTACGAGATGTTTCTGCTATCGCTGTAAGACTTCTTTTTGAGCAAATAACGACAAAAAACGACGCTCCTTGCGAACGTCGTTTTTTTGTCGTTATTTACTCGGCCTTGCGGGCGGGTTGCACTTGTCGCACGGCTCCAGCTTGTTATACGGGCTCTTGTTGATGTCCTTATAGGTGAAGCTGCCCGACAGCGGCAGGTATTGCTTCGCTACCTTCGAGCAATCCTGCGTCGCGTGATAGAATTTGCCGCCGCTCTTGTTGTAATAGAGCTTGGTCTTCGGGCCGGGGGTCGGGGTCGGCGTGGGTTCCGGCGTCGGGGTCGGGGTCACGTTCGGGTCGGGGGTCGGCGTGGCCGCCTCCACCAGCACGCCGGTGGAAAGCGAATCCGGATCGACCGCCCATTTGCCGTCCTCGCAGAGCACAAGCGCGTCATACTGATACGTGCGTGCCTTGCCGCCGTAATTCACATCGGCCTGAATGGTGATCGTGCGCGCGTTGCTCTCGTTCGTGCCCGTCGGCGCTTCCATCTGCCGCCAATCCAGCAGCGGCTTCTGCGCGAATTTCCAGAAGAGCTGCTGGCTGGGCTGGTCGCTCAGGGAATCCTGCCAGCTCTTCGCGGTGTATTCCACCATGTCGGCCACGATGCCCTTGCGCCACTTTTCCATGAAGTTTTCCAGCGCGATCTCCGCTTCGGATTTCACCGTCGCCACGTAGGGCATGTTTTCGTCCGTGCCGCTCTCGTCGTATAGGCCGCTGTTTCCGCTGCCATCGTCGCTGCCGCCGGAAAAGCCGGTCTCCGTCAGGCCGTCCACGCTGCCGTCGTCGGCCGTCATGCCGCCGTAATATTCCTCGGGCACGGAGGTGCCCATCGTGCCGTATGACGCGAACGGAACATCCGTCGCCACCGGAACGGGCGTGGGCACGAGCATCGTCTGCGCCGGACGGATGGAAGACGTGCGGCTGGCGGTCAGCGCGTTAATCAGCGTGAACACCGTCAGCAGGCCGTAAACGGCGGTCAGAATCATGCGCCCCGGAAAGAGGAACGCATGAATGACCCACATTGCGGCCACCGCGGCCACCACCGCGAGCATAAACACCCAGCGTATCGGCTGGAAAAAGATCGCCAGCAGCCCCAAAACGGGAAGAACAATAAAAAACAGCATCAGCATCAACTGATTGATTTCACGTTTAGAGCGCTTCGGCTTCGGCTTCTGATCGAACGCCTTGGCGGAACCGGCAGGCGTTGAAGCATAATTCGGCCTGTTGGATCTCATGACATCGCCTCCTGAAAAAAAGAAACTCAAGCGTACAAACTTGATTATATCATAAAAACCGCAAATAGAAAAGAGATGCGGCGAAATTGCCGCATCTCTGTGGAAGTTTATGCGATTAGAGCTGACCCTGCTTTTCCAGAATCGCAGCGTGAGCGGCCGCCAGACGGGCGATCGGCACACGGAACGGAGAGCAGGAAACATAGTTCAGGCCAACCTTGTGGCAGAACATGACGGAGGACGGATCGCCGCCGTGCTCGCCGCAGATGCCGAGCTTGATGTCCGGGCGGGTCTGCTTGCCGAGCTTGGCAGCCATCTGCACGAGCTTGCCGACGCCGTTCTGGTCAAGGCGGGCGAACGGATCAGACTCGTAGATCTTCTTGTCGTAGTACGCGCCGAGGAACTTGGCCGCGTCGTCACGAGAGAAGCC
>ERZ839823.2279-NODE-2279-length-15278-cov-3.011233_pt1 | contig 15278 bp, 12 predicted proteins | sample MGYA00519862_ERZ839823 | MGnify/ENA primary metagenome ERZ839823 (study PRJEB31850, sample SAMEA3708853) | human gut metagenome | biome: human gut; feature: human-associated habitat; material: faeces | place: China | collected 2014 ...
AGCTGCAGTAGAGTCCGTAGCGCCGCGCGGCGATGCCGTAGCCGTTGGCGGCGCGCACGCCGGGTGTGCACAGCACGCTCGCGCGCTGCCGCAGCTTGCCGACGAGCTGCTGCAGCGCCGGCCCGGAGACGCCGAGTGTCGGGATGCCGACGGCCGCCGTGATCTCCTCGCAGAAAACGCCCGCGCTGTCCGGCGCGGCGATGACCGTGCAGCCGGAGGCGGCCAGCACCTCCGCCGCCGCGCGCAGCTTCGGCAGGGGCGACTGCGTGGACGTCCCGCACAGATACGGTTCGCAGTCGGGCACGGCCGCCGGGCTCAGCGGCAGCAGGGCGGCGGGGTCTGCGCCCAGCGCCTGCACGCGGCGCAGGAACTGTGTGACGGCGGCCGGGTCTGCGCCGAGCACGCCGATGCGTGGAAGATCGTTTGTCTGCATAATGGGCATCTCCTGACGAAAAAAGTCTCCGCGAAGCGGGTATGGCCCCATCTTAGCGGAGACTGTGATCCGTCCGGCAACGCTTTGGCATCGAAACGGCATCATTGTGCGTTGAAATACAAAGTATTTTCCACGCGCCACGCCGGCAGGGAAAAGGCCGTGTCGGCGTCCGGGTCATAAAACTGCAGGTAGTCGGTGATGCTGCTGTCCATGCCGTCGTTGTAACTGCCCTCGTTTCCGGCGTTGAGCAGCTGCAGGGGAACGGTGTTTCCACCGCTTGTGCGCAGACCGAGCATTTTTTTCGCCGCTTCCGGCATCGGGATCTGCACCTCGTCGTACGGCACGCCGAGCGCGGCCGCGACCGTGGCGCCGACGCGGGTTTCAAACACGCGCAGCAGGTAATCCCACAGGTCGTTCTGCCGGATCTGGAAGGCATAGCTGTCCGAAAACGTATAACTGAGCGCCAGCACGCAGCCGGTCGCATCATCGAGCAGGAAGGACGCCGTATCGCCGCGCGGATTGCTCAGCGCGATGCCCCAGAGGACGAAGCCGCTGCCGTAGCTCGCGTACTGGACGGTCGCGTCCTCCTCCACGGAAAAGCCGCCGCCGAACAGCGCACTGTCCTTTTCCAGCGCGCCCAGCAGGTCCTGCGCGTACTGCGTCATCTCGGCCAGCGTGTGCACCGCGGCGCTCTCATCGAGCTCGACGGGCTCTTCTGTGCCGTAAAACAGGTTCTGCATGCCGTCGGTCAGTTTCCGGCGCAGAACGGTGGCCGGCCCCTGCTCGTCGCCGGTGCTGAGGGAAAACGCCGTGTCCTGCTCCGCGCGGTCGAGCCGCGCGGCCACAAGGTTTGGCAGGAAAAATCCGCCCGCCGCGATCGCCAGCACGAGCACGACGGCCACGGCGGTGCGCATCCACGGCTTCATACGCGGCCTCCTTTCAGCTCCACGGTCACGACCGTGCCGTTGCCGACGCGGCTCTCAAACTGCATCGTGCCGCCGTGCAGCTGCACGATCTCATTGCACAGCGACAGACCAAGGCCCGCGCCGCCCTGTGCGCGCGAGCGCGACTTGTCCACGCGGTAAAACGCCTCCGTCAGGTGCGTGAGCGCCTCCGGCGGGATGCCGCGGCCGTTATCGAGCACACGCACGCGGCAGCCGTCGGGCAGCATCTCCTGCCAGACATAGATGTAGCCGCCGTTGTCGAGCGCCTTGCGGGCGTTGTCCATGAGGTTGACGAGCAGGGTTTTAAATAGGTCCGGCTCCAGAAAGCACATGCCCTCCGCCGTGCGGTACTGCAGGGCGATGCCCTTCTGGGCGTACACGCGCTTGAGGTGCTCCAGAAGTCCCGCCACCAGGTCGGCCGGGCTCGCGGGTACGAGCTGGAGTTTCGACTGGTCGAGCGAGAGCATGTCCAGCAGCTTCAGCCCCAGCGCCTCGAGCCGCTTGCCCTCGGAGAAGATATAGTTTGCCGCGTCCATCTGTTCGTCGGGCGTGAGCACCTGACTGCGCAGCAGGTCAGCATAGCCGATGATGGAGGTCATGGGCGTTTTCATCTCGTGCGAGAAGTCGGCCATGAACCGCTCCTGCAGCGCCATGCTCTCCTGAATGCGCTTGACGTTCTGCTCGAGCTGCCCGGCCATGCGGTTGAAGTCGGATGCCAGCTGCCCCACCTCGTCGTGTGAGCGCACGGGCGCCCGGTAGCTGAGATTGCCCCTCGCCAATTCCCGCGATGCGCGGGAAAGCGTGCCGAGCGGGCGCGTCAGCAGATAGGACGTGAGCCACGACACGGCCGCGCCGATGGCGATGAGGATCACGAACGTCGTGTGGTAGGCGCGCTGCTGCGTCTGGCGCACGGTGTAGGCCTCCGTCACGTCGAACGCGAGCTGGACGGTCGTGCCGTCGGCCGTGGCGCCGAGCATGAGGTAGTGCCGGCCGTTGCCGGTGTGCACGATGCTGGTCACGCCGCTGCCGGCCGGAGGCTCGGGTGCTTCGTCGAGCAGCGCAGTGTCGCCCATTGTGGTCATCTGTGCGCCGAATCGGATGCGCGCTGCCGTGCTCGACCCGCCGCTGCCGAGCTTGTGCAGCACGAGCGCGACGGTGTTGGCCGCCGTGCCGGGCGAGGCGTTGTCGCCGAGCAGATCCAGCACGTCCACGACCATGCGGTAGGTCTGCACGGCGGCGTCGCGCTCGCGGTCGATGGAGGAGGAAAACGACTGCGCGATCATCAGGCTGCCGCCGATGCCGTAGGTCAGCGACAGCAGCAGCACCATGGCGATGGTGAGCTTTGCGCGAAATTTCATCCGCTCATACCTCCAGCCGGTAGCCGACCTTGTTCACGGCCAACAGCCGGTTTTCCCAGCCGACCTTTTTGCGCAGCCGCTGGATGTGCAGATCCACGGTCTTGCTGCCGTAGCTGTATTCGCCGCCCCAGACGTGCTCGTAGATCGTCTCGCGGTAGAGCGCGGTGCCGGGGTTGCGCGCGAAAAACAGCAGCAGGTCATATTCCTTGTGCGTCAGGCTGATCTCCTCCGTGCCGCGCCAGACCTGCATGGCGCGCGTGTCGATGCGCAGCCCGCCGATCTCGATGACGGCGTCGGTCTTGTTGTAGCGCCGCAGCACGACGTCCACGCGCGCGAGCAGCTCCACGACCTCAAAGGGCTTGACGATATAGTCCTCCGCGCCCATGCGCAGGCCGCGCACCCGGTCGTCGACTGAGCCGCGCGCGGTCAGAAAGATGACCGGGATGCCCAGCGGGCGGATATACTCCATCAGCTCGAAGCCGTCGGCGTTCGGCAGCATCACATCGAGCAAAATGAGATCAAATACGTTGCGTTCCAGAATGTCCGCCGCGGCCAGCCCGTCATAGACGCACGTGCAGTGATAGCCCGCGCGGGTCAGGCTCATCTGGATCAGGTCGCAGATCGGCTTTTCATCGTCCACGATCAGGATCTGGATCATGCCACCGCCTCCTTCGAGTCAAAATTACATCCGTTTGGCATCAAAACGGCATCCGAATCCGATGCCCGGTTCGATTATAGGAGCGGCCGGTGTGTGTGTCAAATGTTTCGTGCGCCCAGTCAGGTTTTTCCTGAGTTGGGGAAAGATGTGCAAATATTCGGCGCTTTTGCCGAAAGCAATCTTGCGATTCGTGAAAATTCATGATAAAATGACAAAATATTATATTTTTCTATCGAAGTTTCGGTCATGAATCGCAGCACAACATCAAACAACAGGCGAAATCAGGGAAACGGTTGCTCTTTTCTGTCGTTTTCAACGGCAAAAAAGCAACGGAGGGGGGAAAAACATGCATAGATCCCATTTTGCGGACAGGGTCCGGGCCTTTCTGCTGGCAGCCGCACTGGTGTCGGCGCTGATCTGCCCGCAGGCGCTGGCTGCGGACGCGGCGGGGAGCGGCGGCTGCGCGCACGGCCACACGCTGACGACCTGCCGCGGCGGAAAGTCCGTGTGCGCGGTCTGCGGGGAGACAGTCGACATCCGGGCCGCGCAGTACACCGGCTGGCTGACGGTCGAGGGCACGGCCGACCGGATGTATTTCCTGTCCGGCGAGCATGTCACCGGCTGGCAGCAGCTCGACGGCGGGACGTATCACTTCGACGATGACGGCATCGTTCACGACACGGAGACGGTCGACACCCGCACCTGCACCACGAACGGCTATGCCATCACCACCTGCAGGACCTGCGGCGAGACCTGCCGCAGCGCGGTGCTCCGCTATGCGGGCCACAGCTGGGATGCTGATCATGTCTGCACGAAGTGCGGCACGCAGGGAAAGAATATTGCCGATGCGCAGGTCAAGACCGCGCCCGCGGTCTATAACGGCAAAGATGCCGTCTGCGCCGTTGCGGTCACGTATCAGGGCAGGCAGCTGACGGTCAGGACCGACGAAGCGGACGTCGATGGCTGCATCTCCTATACGAACAACACGCGCGTCGGTCTCGGCACCGTCTCGATCCGGGGCATGCGCGACTTCTACGGCACGGTGTCCGCGCAGTATGAGATCCTGCCCGGCGGTGTCCGGGACGCGGCTGCGGCCGAGATCGGCCAGAAGCAGGTCCGTCTCGACTGGACGGCGGCCGCTGGTGCGGAAAACTACCGCGTCGAGATGAGCGCCGACGGCGGCAGCACCTGGACCGCTCTGCCCCTGACCGCAAAGCCCGTCTGCATCGTCACGGGTCTCGCGCCGGCAACGGCGTACACGTTCCGCCTGGCCGGCTGCACGCAGGTGGACGGCAGGTGGTATTTCTCGCCGTACTACTCCAACACGGTCACGGTGACGACGCTGCCAGAAGGCGCGTTTGCACCGTCCGAACTGCTCGGCACGATCGACGCGCAGGTGGATGGGCGTACCGTGACCGGCCTGAGCATGGACGCGGCGCAGTATCTGTTTTTGCCCGCGAGCGCGGATCTGAGCCGCCTCGCCGTGACGGTGCACACGCAAAACTGCACGAACCCGACCGTGGAGCTGCAGGGCAGCAAGGGCATAGAACCGCTCGGCGAGACCGTCAACATCACAGAGCTTGCCGCCGCGGACGACGGCCTTTACACGCTCACCGTCCGCATCAACGGCGAGGCGGCCGGCACGCTGTGCGTGGCGCAGTCCGAGAATCTCAGCGCGCTTTACATCACGAGCGAAGATCCGTCCGCACAGGGCCGAGCCTTTGTGGATGCCGGCGATGCCAACGCCGCGGCGCAGCTGCTGCTGGCCGACCGGGACGGCAATGCCGTCTGTGACGGTGTGCGCACGCAGCTCCGTGCGTGCGGCAGGACCGACCCTGCGGCCGCCGGGAAGCGGTCGTATCAGCTCCGGCTCGACCAGGCGTGTGATCTCGCCGCCTGCGGGGAAGCGGCTGAGCGCTGGACGCTGCTGGCCTGCTGTGACGACGCAACGCTTTTGCACGACAAGCTCTTCCGGGAGCTTGCCGTGTCGCTGGGCATGCCGTACACACCCGCGGCCGACTGGGTGGATCTGTACTATGACGGCGTCTACCGCGGCACTTATCTTGTCAGCGAGACGAACGCCGTCGGCAGTACTGGTGTGGACATCACCGGCATGGAGACCGCCTACGCGGCCGTCAATGCGGACTACGGCAGCGATATGACCACGGCCGCGGCCGAGAACCGGTACGGCCGGACCTACCGGTACACGGCCGGGCTGACCGAGCCCGCCGACATCACCGGCGGCTACCTGCTCGCGCGTAGCGACACCGCCAAGGCAAAGCAGGACGCGGCCAACGGCTTTGTGACCGCGCGCGGCTGCGCCATGAATGTCCAGAGTCCCGCGTGGTGCGGCCGGGACGCCATGGCCTACATCAGCGAGTATTATCAGGCCTTTGAGGATGCGGTCTACGCGCAGGATGCCGCCGGGAACTACACCGGCTACAATGCCGAGACCGGTAAGTACTATTATGAATACTGCGACCTGACCTCGCTCGTGCAGGTTTACCTGCTGCAGCGTCTGGCCGCCGATGCGTGTGCGGTCGGCGTCTCACTGTCCTTTTATAAGGATGCCGGCGGTCTGCTGTACGCAGGCCCTGTTTCGGATATGGAGCTGGCCTGCGGCGATATCGGCGCGGACGATGACTTTGACGGCGGGCGCTACCTCGTGTCCGCGCTCCTGCAGATCCCAGGCTTCCGCGCGGCCGTCGGCAATTACTGTCACGATACGTTCCTCGCGCAGGCGCAGCGGCTTGTGGGGGACGGCGGCAGGGTCATGACCGGCGGCGCACACCTGTCGGCCAGCGCCGCCATGAATGACCGGCTGTGGCCGCTTATCCGCGCCGGTGATCGTGCCTGGCCGGCCGGCACGACGTATGCCGATACCGTGGCGGACATGGACGCCTGGCTCACCGCGCGCATCGCGCAAATGCGCGCCGCCTATGCCCACACGTGGGACGCCGGCGTCGTCACGCGGGAGCCGACCTGCACATCCACCGGCACGCGCGTTTACACCAGCGATGCCGGCGAGACGATGACCGAGACTATCCCGGCCAGAGCCCACGCGCCCGAGGCGCTCCCGGCCGTGGCGGCCACCTGCACCACGCCGGGCCTGACCGAGGGCAGCCGGTGCGCCCTCTGCGGCGAGGTGCTGACGGAGCAGGAGACCATCCCCGCCGCGCACCGCTATGTCAACGGGGTCTGCACCGTCTGCTGGGCAAGAGACCCGGTGTCCGCTCCGTGCCCCGGCGGCAAAGCCTGTCCGGGCAGCAGATTCACCGATATGCCGCCCGCGGGCAACTGGGCGCACAACGCCATTGACTTCACCGTGGCGCACAAGCTCTTTGCCGGCACGTCCGACACGACCTTTGAACCGAGCGCACGGCTCACCCGCGCCATGATCGTCATGATCCTCTATCGGCTCGAGGGCGAGCCCGCCGCCGCGGCGGAAAGTGCCTTCACCGATGTGCGCAGCGGCGCCTGGTATGCCGGGGCGATCGGCTGGGCGGCGGGCAGCGGCATCGTGAACGGTGTCGGCGGCGGCCGGTTTGATCCCAACGGTCTGGCGACCCGCGAGCAGACGGCGGCCATCCTGTATCGGTACGCCCGCTTCAAGGGCTGTGATCTGGATGCCTGCGGCGACCTGTCGGCGTTTGCGGACGCGGGCAGCGTGTCCGCTTTTGCGCTTGCGCCCATGACCTGGGCGGTGGGCGAGCGGCTGATCTCCGGCAATGCCATCGGCGGCCGGACGCTTCTCGATTCGCAGGGCGTGACCACACGCGCGCAGTTTGCGACGATCATGATGCGCTACATTTTGAACGTTGTCCAGCCGGCGCCCGAGCCCTGACGGCCGCTGCAACAGTACCGGCAGTCCGGCATCCCGGAGCGGTTTTTCCGCTCCGGGATGTTTTTTCGCCGCCGTTCGGCAGAAATCGCGGAAATCCCTGCCAGACTCTTGACAAAATCGCGCCCGCCATGCTAGTCTTTTTCACTAGGGAAATGAATTTTGACAGAAAGGCAATGGCAATGACATTAAATGAATTGAAGATCGGTTCCTCAGCAGTCATCACGGCGGTCGGTGGGGACGGCGCGCTGCGATGCCGGCTGTTGGACATGGGGCTGACACCCCGGACGCGCGTCACTTTGCAGAAGGTGGCGCCGATGGGCGACCCCATCGAGATCCGCGTGCGCGGCTATGAATTGACGCTGCGCGTAGAAGAAGCGAAGAAGATCGAGGTCGAGGGGGTGTCGGCATGATCTTTGCACTTGTCGGCAACCAGAACTGCGGCAAGACGACGCTGTTCAACGCCCTCACCGGTTCCAATCAGCACGTGGGCAACTTTCCGGGCGTGACCGTCGACCAGAAAATGGGCGAGATGCGCGATGAGAAGGGCTGCTCCGTCGTCGACCTGCCGGGCATTTACTCGCTGCGTCCGTACACGCAGGAGGAGATCGTCTCGCGCGATTTCATCATCAATGAAAAGCCGGACGGCATCATCAACATCGTCGACGCCACGAACATCGAGCGCAACCTCTATCTCACGCTGCAGCTGCTTGAGCTGCGCGTGCCGATGGTGCTGGCGCTGAACATGATGGACGAGATGCGCGGCAACGGCGGCACTGTCCGCATCAATAAGATGGAGGCCATGCTGGGCATCCCGGTCGTGCCGATCTCTGCGGCAAAGAACGAGGGCGTGGACGAGCTGGTGGATCATGCGCTCCATGTCGCAAAGTATCAGGAGCGGCCGGGCCGGATGGATTTCTGCGGCGAGGAGGATCACGGCGGCGCAGTCCACCGCTGCATCCACGGCATCATCCACCTGATCGAGGATCATGCCGAGGCCGCAGGCATCCCGGTGCGCTTTGCGGCCACAAAGCTCGTGGAGGGCGACCAGCGCATCGAGGCGGCCCTGAAGCTCGACCAGAACGAAAAAGAGATGATCGAGCACATCATCGTCCAGATGGAGCAGGAGCGGGGTCTGGACCGCGCCATTGCGGATATGCGGTTCCACTTCATCCACCAGCTGGTGGAGCAGACCGTCGTGAAGCCCCGCCAGAGCAAGGAGCAGCTCCGCTCGGCCCAGATCGACCGGTTCCTCACGGGCCGCTATACCGCCATCCCGGCCTTTGTGGGCATCATGGCGCTGGTGTTCTACCTCACCTTCGGCGTCATCGGTCTGGCGCTCCAGAACCTGCTGGAAGTGGGCATTGATGCCCTGACCGCCGCGGTGGACTCCACCCTCACGGCGTGGAACGTCAACGCAGCCGTCCACTCGCTGGTCATCGACGGCGTCTTCACCGGTGTGGGCAGTGTGTTGAGCTTCCTGCCCATCATCGTGACCCTGTTCTTCTTCCTCTCTCTGCTGGAGGATACCGGATACATGGCCCGCGTGGCATTCGTGATGGATAAGCTTCTCCGCCGCATCGGCCTCTCAGGGCGCAGCATCGTGCCAATGCTCATCGGCTTCGGCTGCACCGTCCCCGGCGTCATGGCCAGCCGCACCCTGCCCTCGGAGCGGGACCGCAAAATGACCATCCTGCTCACCCCCTTTATGAGCTGCTCGGCTAAGCTGCCCATCTACAGCCTGTTTGCGGCGGCCTTCTTCCCGGAGCACGCGGCTCTGGTGATGGTCAGCCTCTATTTCCTCGGCATTGCGGTGGGCATTCTGATGGCCATCCTGCTGAAGAGCAGTGTCTTTAAGGGCGAGGCCGTCCCCTTTGTGATGGAGCTGCCCAACTACCGCCTGCCCGGCCTCAAGAATGTGGTCCAGCTGCTCTGGGAAAAAGCCCGCGATTTCCTCCAGCGCGCCTTTACGGTCATCTTTGTGGCGACCATCATCATCTGGTTCCTGCAGAGCTTCGACCTGCGGCTCAGCCTCACCGCTGACCCGCAGCAGAGCATCCTTGCATGGCTGGCCAGCGGTATCGCGCCGCTGTTTGCGCCACTGGGCTTTGCCGACTGGCGGGTGTCTACGGCCCTGATCACCGGCTTTATGGCCAAGGAGAGCGTCGTTTCGACCCTCACCATCCTCTATGGCTCCTCTGCGGCCTTTGCCGCCGCGCTGTCCCCGGCGGCGGCTGCACCCCTGCTGGTGTTCTGCCTGCTCTATACGCCCTGCATCGCGGCGGTGGCCTCGGTCAAGCGGGAGCTGGGCGGCAAGTGGGCGTTTATCATGGTGGCAAATCAGTGCATCGTAGCATGGCTGGCGGCCTTCGGCACGCGGCTCATCATGATGCTGTAAAGAAAACGGAAACAGGGAGCGGCCTGCAAGATGCGGGCCGCTCCTTTTCTCTTGACAATCGCTGCGTTTTTGTGCTATTATTACTTCAAATTTGAATAATACAATTTTGAATCACAAGGAGGCGTCCCATGAATACCCCGGGCATCGAATTCGGGCGGAAGACCTCGGCGGCTTACGCCGCCCTCTGCAAGCCCCTGTGCCAGAAGCTCCATCTGCCCCAGACGGCTTTTGACATCCTGATGTTCCTCGCCAACAACCCCGGCTACCAGACCGCCAGCGACGTGGTAGAGGTGCGCAAACTGAAAGCAAACCTCGTCTCGGTGAACGTAGACCGTCTGGTGCAGGAGGGCTACCTCGTCCGCGAGGCTGACCCCGGCGACCGCCGCCGCACCCTGCTGCGCTGCACCGAAAAAGCCTGCCCCATCATTGAGCAGGGCCGGGCCTTGCAGGAGGAATTTGGTGCGCGTCTGCTGGAACACACCAATGAAGCACAGCGAAAGGCGTTCTTCGAGACGATGGACATCATAAATAAGAATCTGAATGCCATTCTGGAAGGAGAAGCATGAACATTTTATTTACGATCTTAGTCACCTTTTTCGCCGGCATGGGCGCGGGCCTCGGCACCGGCTTTGCGGGCCTGAGCGCGGCGGCTGTCATCAGCCCCATGCTCATCACCTTTCTGCATATGGACCCCTATATGGCCGTGGGCATCGCCCTCTCGTCGGATGTGCTGGCCAGCGCCGTCTCGGCCTACACCTACCATAAAAACAAGAACCTCGACATCAAAAACGGCCTCATCATGATGGTGAGCGTGCTGGTGTTCACGGTGGTGGGCAGCTGGGTGGCCAGTCTGCTCCCCTCGGCCACGATGGGCAGCTTCTCGGTGTTCATGACCTTCCTGCTGGGCATCAAGTTCATCGTCCGGCCCGTCATGACCACCAAAGAGGCCATGCAGGGCGTCGCAAAGAAGCGGGCCATCCAATCCATCGTCTGCGGCATCCTCATCGGCTTCATCTGCGGCTTTATCGGCGCAGGCGGCGGCATGATGATGCTCCTCATCCTCACCAGCGTTCTCGGCTACGAGCTGAAAACGGCTGTAGGTACCAGCGTGTTCATCATGACCTTCACGGCCCTGACCGGAGCTGTCAGCCATTTCGCCATCGGCGGTGCACCGGACTGGCACGTCTGGGTGCTCTGCGTCGTCTTCACTCTGCTGTGGGCGCGCATCGCGGCGGTCTTTGCCAATAAGGCCGACGCCAAGACCCTCAACCGCGCCACCGGCATCATCCTCGTCATCCTCGGCGTGGTGGTCATGGGCTTCAACTGGCTCAGCTGACCGTATCCGGACAAAAAGAAATGCCTGTGCGGCAGATGCTGCACAGGCATTTTTAATGTTCTTTTAAGGGACGAACTCGACCTCAACGTCGCCGTTCTTGGTGGCGAGGTTCAGCTTGTTGGGGGCATCTGCATTCTGCTGCAGGGTGTCCTTGCCGAAGAAGAGGAAGTTCTTGTCGCTGGCGTCGGAGACACGGATCTTGCCGCCGCCTGCGGCCAGCTCAAAGCCGTAAGAGCTGCCGCTGCCGATTACAGAGCCGGTGATGCTGCCGTTCTGCACCTTGGCGTTGCAGACGTTGGCAGAGATGTTTTCCAGCTTGAGGGTGCCGCTGTTCTGGATGGTGGCAGCTACATTCTGGGAGGTGACGCCGCTCATGGTGATCTTGCCGTTGCGGGTGGTGCCGCTCAGGGTGGAACCGTTGAAGTTCGATACCTCGATGCGGCCATTGTCAGTGGTGAGGCTGGCGGTCTGTGCCGAAACGCCGTCCAGCGTGATGCTGTCGTTGGTGGTGCTGACGGTGATGTTTGCCAGCGTCTGGCGGGGTACCTGCAGCGTCAGGGTGCAGCTGCGGGTGTCCTCACTCTGGATGATGAGGGAAGCGTTGGGCTCCCGGGTCTTGGTCACGGTGAGGGTGCTGCCCGCCACCGTGAAGTCGTAGAGCTTGGAGCTTTCAAAGGCGTAGCTCGAGGTGTAGGTGTAATCGGCGCGGATGTGGTCGATGTCGGCGGCCTGCAGAATGACCGCAGCGCTGTTGTCCTGCACCACGATGGCGTTGATGCCGGCCGGTGCGTCATAGCTGGCGCTGTAAGTGGCCACAGGTGCTGCCGCGCCGCAGAAGAGCGCAGCCGCCGTGACAGCTGTCAGAAGAGCGAGAAGAAACTTTTTCATAAGGAAAACCTCCTGTCGCAATAAAATAGATGAGCGGAATGTCCCGCAGAAGATTTTACTATATCTGTCCGGGCCGCAGCTGCGGCCGGATAGAATTTCTCACCCTAAAAATACCGCAGCAGAGAAAAAAAGTCAAGAGAGAAAAAATGAACAATAAAAAACGCCTGCACAGTGGTGCAAAAGCAGGATAAATTATTTTTCTTCGATGGTGGAGTGCTCGATGACATAGTCGGCAGCGCGGCGGATGCCCTCGTTGCGGCGGATGGCCTCCACGTTGGATGCAGCCTTGACTTCCTCGAGGGTCTTCTTGGTGCGCTCAGCGCGCTCAGACAGTGTCTTGTCGATGTCCTCCTCAGTGGGAACGAGGTTCTCGTTCTGAGCGATCTGCAGCAGGGCCATCCGGGCGCGGGTGTTCTTCTCCGCAGCAGTGTGGACAGCGGCAGTGAAGCTCTCGCGGGTCTGATGGATCTGGCTCAGGTAGCGGTCGAGGCTCAGGCGCTGCATCTGCAGCTGCTGCTGGATCTGCTCCATCTCCTGCTGATAGGCGCTCTCGACGAGAACGCTGGGCAGCTCGCCCTCAGCGGCTGCGGCCAGCTGGGTGAGGATGGCGTCCTTGGCGCGGTTGAGCGCGGCGGCGTGTTTATTGTCGTGGAGCTGCTGACGGATCTGGGCGCGGAACTCGTCCATGGTGTCCACATTGGCAGCCTTCTTGGCAAAATCGCTGTTCAGTGCGGGCAGCTGGCGGACACAGACGTCGTGCAGCTTGATTTTGAAGACCACGGGCTTGCCGGCCAGGTCCTTGACGTGGTAGCGGGCCGGGAAGGTGACGAAGATGTCGAACTCCTCGCCGCCCTTGTGACCGAGGATGCCTTCCTCGAAGCCGGGGATCATCCGGCCGCTGCCCAGCTGCAGGGTCTGGTTCTGGGCGGTGCCGCCGTTGAAGGGCTTGCCTTCCAGCAGGCCCTCGTAGTCGATGTGGACGATGTTGCCCTTGACGGCCGGACCCTTGTGAGGCACCAGCTCAGCGGCCATGGCGCGGCGGCGCTCCAGCACAGCGTCGATCTCCTTGTCGGTGACTTCCGGGGTGACGCACTCGGTCTTGAAGCCGGTGGTCTGGGTCAGGCTCAGCTCAGGCTGCAGGGCGGTGGTGGCAGTGGCCACAAAGCCCTCGTCCTTCTTCACGCTGACCAGGTCGTAGACCGGCTCGTCCACAGCGTGGAAGCCATGTTCTGCCATCGCTGCGTCGTACAGGGCCGGGACGTCCTTGTCCATCAAATCGTTGATGGCGTCGTACCAGAAGGTGTGCTCGCCGCGGTCGGCCTCGATCTGGGCGCGGTCAGCCTCGCCCTTGGCAAAGCCCTTGATGGTGTACGTTGCGCGGGTGCGCTCGTACACGGCGTTGGACGCAGCTTCCAGCTCCTCAGCCGAAGCGCTGAAAGTCATTTTGCAGACACTCTTTTCGGGAGTTTCCACGCTTACCAGTTTCATAGGTTCTACCCTCCGTGCTGCCCCCTGAAAGGGCAAGATTCAAAACATTATGAAGTTATTATAGCACAATAAGCTCAAAAGCGGTATAATAAAAAGAAAGAAAATCTGTTCTTTTGTCAGCGAATGGAGTCCCGGGCGCTGCAAAACGGAAGGAAGTGTACACCTCATGCGTCTGTTCGACGTTCTCGGGCCGGTAATGATCGGCCCCTCCTCCAGCCATACGGCGGGTGCGGCCCGCATTGGATATACGGCTCAGAAGCTGCTGGGCGACATCCCCGCCGAGGCGGACATTGGGCTCTACGGCAGCTTTGCCACCACAGGCCGGGGCCACGGCACCGACCGTGCGCTGGTGGCGGGTCTGCTGGGCCTCCGCCCGGACGACCCCCGCCTGCCCGACAGCTTCGCGCTGGCCGAGGAGGCCGGCATGAAGTTCACCATCCATCCGGTGGAGCTTCGTGCCGCCCACCCGAATACGGCGGTGCTTACCTTAAAGAGTAAGGCGGGCCGGATCCTCGTCCTGAAGGCGGCCTCTGTGGGCGGCGGACGCATCCGCGTGACTGAGATCGACGGTGTGCCTGCCGACTTTGGCGGGGACAGCAACACCCTTATCATCCATAACGAGGACACCCCCGGCTGCATCGCCGAGGTCACTATGTCGCTGGCCCAGCGCCGCATCAACATCGCGTCCATGCAGGTGTTCCGCGCCGCGACGGGCGGCTACGCCGTTATGGTGCTGGAATGCGACTCCCACATCCCCCACGTGCTGGAACAGCAGATGGCCGTGATGCCGGGCATCCGCAAAGTTACCTGCCTGAACATCGACGAGCCGGAAGAATGCGAGGAGGGCTGAGAAGTGTCGTTTTTATCCTGTGAAGAGATGCTGGCCGCTGCCCGCAGCCAGAATATTTCCCTTTCGGAGGCCATCCTCCGCAGCGATTTAGCCGAGAGCCGCCTCACCGAGGCCCACAGCCGGGAGATGATGCACCACCTCTGGCAGGGGATGCAGGCCACCAGCCGGGACTCAGCGCAGCCGAAGCGGCCTTTCGGGCGGCGACGCGGCCAAGGTGGAGCAGGCCCATCAAGAAGGAAAGAGCCTTGGCGGCGATTACCTCGCCGCAGTGACTGCCGAAGCTCTCAAGACCGCCGAGTGCAACGCCTGCATGAAGCGCATCGTCGCTGCCCCCACGGCGGGCAGCTGCGGCGTCCTGCCCGCTGTTCTGCTGCCGCTGGCCCGCAGCGGCGAGTCCGACGAAGAGTCCATTTGCGACGCCCTCTATGTCGCCGCCGGGTTCGGTCAGGTCATCGCGGCCCGCGCCACTCTCGCGGGCGCGGAGGGCGGCTGTCAGGCCGAGGTGGGCGCTGCCAGCGCGATGGCCGCCGCCGCTCTCTGCCACCTCAAGGGCGGCGCGCCGGAGCAGTGCGCCGCTGCCGCCGCAATGGCTCTGGGCAACCTGCTGGGCCTCGTCTGCGACCCCGTGGCCGGCCTCGTGGAAGTTCCCTGCGTCAAGCGGAATGTCGTTGGCGCCGTGAACGCCGTCTCCTGTGCGAATATGGCCCTTGCCGGGGTGGACTACGCCATCCCCTGTGATGAGGTCATCGACGCCATGGGCCGCGTGGGCAGCCTGCTCTCCCCCGACCTCCGCGAGACCGGTCAGGGAGGTCTTGCCGCCACGCCCACCGGCGTCCGTATCGCCCAGACTCTCGCAGAGCAGGGCTGATGCATAGAAAATAAAAGAAAAGTGGATGAAAAGACGTTCTTTTTCAGGAATCTCAAAAATATTTTCGAAAAAGTGTTGACAAAACCCCGGTTCAGTGATAAAATACATCATGTTCCGAACGGAACGTATGCGTTGGTAGCTCAGCTGGATAGAGTGACTGACTACGAATCAGTAGGCCGGGGGTTCGAGTCCCTTCCATCGCACCAGAAAATGCCG
>ERZ839823.2297-NODE-2297-length-15163-cov-3.931493_pt1 | contig 15163 bp, 13 predicted proteins | sample MGYA00519862_ERZ839823 | MGnify/ENA primary metagenome ERZ839823 (study PRJEB31850, sample SAMEA3708853) | human gut metagenome | biome: human gut; feature: human-associated habitat; material: faeces | place: China | collected 2014 ...
TCGGGTCTTTGCCGCTGAACGCGCCGCCGCCGTGGCGGGCATAGCCGCCGTAGGTATCGACGATGATTTTGCGGCCGGTCAGGCCGGAATCGCCCATCGGGCCGCCGATGGTGAAGCGGCCGGTCGGATTGATCAGGAATCGGGTATTCTCGTCCATCAGCTCGGCCGGAATGGATTTGCAGATCACCTTATCAATGATGGCGGCGGAAAGTGCCTCATGGCTGATTTCGGGCGCGTGCTGGGTGGAAACGACGACCGTATCGACGCGAACGGGCTTGTCCCCGTCGTACTCGATCGTCACCTGGCTCTTTCCGTCCGGGCGCAGCCAAGGCAGCTCCTCGCTCCTGCGCGCCTGAGAAAGGCGGCGCGTGATGCGGTGCGCCAGCGCGATGGGCATGGGCATCATCTCGGGCGTTTCATCGCAGGCAAAGCCGAACATCATGCCCTGATCGCCGGCGCCGATGTCCATATCGCCCACACCGCGCCCTTCCAGCGCGTCGTCAACGCCCATGGCAATATCCGGGCTCTGACCGTGCATCGCCGTCAGTACGGCGCAAGTATGGCCGTCAAAGCCATATTTGGCGCGGTCATAGCCGATATCGCAGACCACTTCGCGAACGATATCGTCCACTCGATAGTCGGCGGTGGTGGTCACCTCGCCCATCACCATCACAATGCCGGTTGTCGTGCAGGTTTCGCAGGCCACGCGGGCATACGGATCCTGCGCCAGAATCGCGTCGAGCACCGCGTCGCTGATCTGGTCGCAGATTTTGTCGGGATGTCCTTCCGTAACGGATTCGGATGTAAACAGTTGCTTCATTTGTCTTCTCCTCTCGCTTGATGAGAGCTGCTTTGCGGCATGAAAAATCCGCCCGATTGCGCAAATCAGGCGGTTTTATTTCAACCATACCTCATCTGCCGGCCAGAGCCGTAGGATTTAGCACCGAATTCAACCGGTTGCCGGGCTTCATTGGGCCTATTCCCTCCGCCGCTCTCAATAAGGTTGTATGTAATTCAAAAAACAATGTGATTATAGCAGGTAAACCCTGTTTTGTCAATTAATTATTCGCCGCCGAGCTTATAAGCGACCACGCTGCCCAGCGCCAGCATGACGACGGAGAAGATCACAGCCGCAGCGGTCAGCCCTGTATAGCTTAGCCCCATCAAAATAGCGACCGGCGAGGCCGTCACAAGCCCCATGATGGCGCAATAGGTCGGGCCGGGGAAACGGCGCAGCAGAATTTCAATCAGCTTTGCCACGGCGAAGATGCCGACGACAACGCCGACGCCGAACGGAATCAGCACACCGCAGCAGCGAAGGACGGCGCTCATGTTGCCGGAAAGCAGCGCATCGACCAGCCCGCTGACGGAGCCGACGACCGGATTGTAATAGCCCAGCAGCATCAGCATCATGGAGCCGCTGACGCCGGGGATCACCATGGTTGCCGCGGCGATGACACCCATCATAAACAGAATGATCATTTGGCCAAGCCCCAAGGTGATGGAAGCGTCCGTGCCGTTGCCTCCGCCGACGATTTTCAGACCGACAACCAGCGCGAAGGCCAGAACAAAGGCGATTGCGCCCGCCGCGCCTTTCTTTTCGCCCTTCATCTTCTTGAGAATCATCGGCAGGCCGCCGAGAATCAGACCGATAAACGCCATGTTCGTCGGCAGCGGATACGAGCCGAGCAGGAACGTGATCAGCTTGGCTAGACCCAAAATGCCGAACACCATGCCCAGCGCATACGGCCAGAGCATTTTGACGCAGCGTTTGAAGTCCTTGAACAGCGAATTGATGCAGCCGATGATCGTGTCGTAAATGCCCATGGAAACCATCATCGTGCCGCCGCTTACGCCGGGGATGATGTTGGCCAGACCGATAACCACGCCGCGCAGAATGTCAAAAATCGTTTTCATGCTTTCCTCCACCTCAAATTTCGGATTGATCGGGGGATTCTGCCGGAAAAAGATTGTCTGTACATCAAAACGGTGCGCTGTTCCTTCGGCGGCAGAGTCCTGCGGAATATTTTCTTTGCTATTGTATCAGCAAGCGCGGTTTTCGTCAATCGCTTCTTCGAGAATTTAACATTCGCTTGGCGGGTGTGCCAATCCGCACAGAATATTGACGTTTTCGCGGTCGGCTGATATACTCTTTGCGACAAGGAGGCGACGACGAGATGAAAACCGTGCTGGGCGACATTCGCAGAGCGGACGAGGATTTTGAAATGATTGCGCCGGGAGATCGCGTGGCGGTCGGCGTTTCCGGCGGAAAGGACAGCCTGCTTCTGCTCTATGCCCTTTCGCTGTACCGCAAATTTGAACACAAGAATTTTGATCTGCGCGGGGTTATGCTCAATATGGGGTTTGAACCGTTCGATGCTTCGCCCGTTATGCGCTGGTGTGAGGAATTGAATATTCCGTTTGATGTCATTCAGACGGATATTGCAAAGGTGGTTTTTGATCTTCGCAAGGAGAATAATCCCTGTTCGCTCTGCGCAAAAATGCGGCGCGGGGCGCTGAATGACGCAGCCAAACGGCTGGGCTGCAACAAGGTCGCGCTTGGCCATCATCGGGAAGATGCGATTGAAACCCTGATGATGTCGTTGATTTTTGAAGGAAGGCTTCACACCTTTCACCCGAACATGTTTTTGCCTGGCGCAGATGTGACGGTTATCCGCCCTATGGTGTACGTGCCCGAAAAGCACATCATCCATGTTGCCAGACGGTTGAATCTGCCCGTTGTTCATAACCCCTGCCCCATGGACGGCCATTCCAGACGACAGGAGATCAAGCAGTTGATTGCGTCCATGTGCAGAACCTATCCGAATTTGAAAGACCATATGCTTTCGGCTCTGAAAAACAGCGAACAATACGGATTGTGGGATCAAAAGAAAATCGGCGAAAATGAGGCAGTCAAAACACATTCCGACGATTGAGGGTTAGCGCTATTTTCAAGTTTGTTTCCCAGTTTGCAAAAAAGAAGCTCAGCGCTTTTGCCGAGCTTTTCTCTACGGTGCAGCAGATGAAACCGAATCCGAATCGAAAGTGTCTGCTTCTGTAACTTTTTGAAGTTCTTCGAAAGAGATCGTTTCTGCCCCTTCGTGGAAGTTGTACGTCAAAACAACTTTGTCATCATACAGGAAGATGGCATTAACAAATGTGTCGATCAACATTTTGCGCTGAGTTTGATTCGCAACATCCATCCTTCGGAACTTTTCGAGGAAGAAACGAAGCTGTTTTTCGGCAATTCGAGGTTTTGCCAGTTTTTCAACCGCGATTTTGTTTTCGAGTTCATCCCGCAATGCTTCCAGCTCGTCCAAGCGCTCTTTGGTAGATCGTGTGAAGATACCCTGCTGGATGGCGTTTAACAGGTTATCAATGGAGCTTTTTACTTCTCGAAGTTGCTTTTCATAGAGTGGCAACACAGTGTTTTCCGCATCCTGCAAGGTCATCAGTGTGAAAACGATCGCATCAATGGTTGCGTTATTCATCAGCATCTTCATGGTTGCGTTGACGACCATATCTTCCAGCCACTCCTTGCGGACGGGCTTTTTATCCTCTCGCCACGCTGCTTTCCTGCCTGCCCAGCCCCGCAGCAAAGGGATACCCGTCACTTTTTCCCTTGCGCTTTTCCGTTATCGTGAAGCGACATCATAAACGCACGTTTGTATGCCTTTCTCGTTTCCGCGCTCATCGTAATCTGTTTGGCAAGCTGAGAAATCGTCCAATCCACCGCTTTCTCCGGCGACGGCGGATTTTTAGGGAGAGACAGTTCCTGAATTGCGCCCATCAGCTTTTTCAAAAATTCCATCTGAACCGGCGGCGACGTCGGTTCTTTTTTGTCCATGTCTTGTAACCGCTCAATAATCCCGTGTTCTGATTTCCTTGAGGGATTCAGCGGCGTCCTGATTACGGATGGATACGCGGCTACAACAAAGTTCAGAACGCAGAGCGTGCGGGTTGCTGGACGCACCTCTGTGCGTTTCTTGAGCATGGTGAGATTGAAATCAGCAACAACCGGGTAGAAAACGCCATCCGCCCTTTTGTCGTTGGCCGGAAGGGATGGCTCTTTGCCGATACACCCCATGGTGCGGAAGCGAGTGCAATCATCTATTCGCTGATGGAAACGGCAAAAGCCAACAGCCTGCGGTTGGACGACTATCTGCTTCATCTGCTCAGCATACTGCCTGAACGTGTGGAGCGGAACAAGGACTTTGAGGTTGATGATCCGCTCCCTTGGTCAGAAGAAATGAAGTCGTGGTTATCGGTGGTATGAGTTCTGGGAACCACGGCTTTTCTGTATCGGGAGATTATTGAGCGGTTACAACCATTGGTTTATTTTTTTAGCAAAAAGCAGCTATGGTTTTGAAGGTTTCCCCTCAAGCCATGGCTGCTTGGTTTTAGACGGCTTTCAGCCGTTTATGGCAGGAAAACAAACCCTCCCCCTGCTGTTGTGAATCATCTAATTTTGAGGTCGAGAACCCTATTTATGCACGCAGCTTAACGGAGCACGTGAAGCAAAAGAACAGACCGTCAACCCTGAATCAGCCACTTGATGCAGTGATCTTCTTGAGCTTCAAAAACACGATAGCCAGTCAACGCTTCGCTGAGGGGCGCGCGGTGGGTAATCATGCAGGAAGTATCCAACCGACCGGTTTCAATCAGCCGCAGAATATCCTCGCCATAGCCGGCATGAACGCCGCCGGTTTTGAAGGTCAGGTTTTTGCCGTACATCTGATGCAGCGGCAGAGTTTGAGCATCTGGATACAGCGCGACGAGAATCACCGTTCCGCTGGGACGGCACAGCTTCCATGCCTGCTCAAAGGTTCCCTTGGTGCCTGCTACCTCAAAGACTCTGTCCGCGCCGCGCCCCTGAGTCAGGCGCAGCACTTCTTCTTCTACATTGTCCCTGCCGACCAACAGCGTAACATCCGCCAGACCATTTTTCTTTGCTACCTCCAGACGATCGGGGTTAATATCCACGGCGATGATGCGAGCCGGACCATACAGCTTGGCACACATCATGGTGACCAGACCCGTGGGACCCGCACCCAGTACAAGCAGCGTATCCGACGGCAGAATATCGCCAATCTGTGCTGCCCAGTAGCCCGTCGCTAGCACATCGCCCACAAACAGAGCAGATTCGTCGCTGATGCTGTCCGGAATGCGGGTCATGCCCTGATCCGCAAAGGGAACGCGCACATATTCCGCCTGACAGCCATCAATACGGCAGCCCAACTCCCAACCGCCCTTTTCGCAGTTGTTGACGAAACCACGTTTGCAATAGAAGCACTCGCCGCAGAAGCTCTCCACAGAAACGGACACGCGGTCGCCGGGCTGGAATCTGGTAACGCCGGTGCCCACCTGCTCCACCACGCCGACAAACTCATGTCCCAAGATGACGCCCTCTTTGGCGCGAGGTACAGTGCCGTGCATAATGTGCAAATCACTGGAACAAATGGTTGAAAGTGTTACGCGCACGATGGCGTCGTCTGGCTGTTGCAGCGTGGGTACGGGACGATCCTCCAGCGCAATATGATCCTTGCTGTGGTACACCACAGCCTTCATGGTACGATTCATTCCGCATCCCTCCGTTTCAGCGCGTCATACACAGCCTGCACAGTTTTTCGGGTCAAATCGGCAAAGCGCACATTCTCCATGCCGCGCACATAGGTAATCATCATGTTGCCGAAAGGCTCAATCCAACGGTCGTCAATCGCCTGAGAACCCTGAGCGACGGCAAGCACACAGGCAACCTGGGCGGCATTGCAGTCTACATCCAGACCGCACATCGCCACCAGCGTACACAGCTTATCGTAATCATTTTCGCAGAAATACAGTGCCACGACCTCGGCAGCAGCGTTAGGCAGAGCGGCAATCCAGTTATACTGCTTAAACTGCTCATCGCAGTCCAGCCATGCCTTGCGCCACTCACCATGCTTTTCGCAGGCGTTCCAAGCGTATTCCACCACGGAGCGATACTGGCTGTCCTTCGGCATCATATCGATTGCCATACGGACAATCTTCTTGCAGTCAGTTTCCACAAAACCCAGAGACACCATCACAGCATTGAACACTTCGCCCAAAATGCCGCTGTTGCTGTGAGAAATCTGCGCGTCGCGGAAAGCCAATTCCGCCGCCGTGCGCGGATTGCCGGGAGCAACGATGCCACATACCGCGCCGCGCATCTGCGCGCCAATCCACTCGCGCATGGGGTTGTTTTCATACCCGCTTCGGGGCGGATAAATACCCTGCTTCAAGTTACGCAGAGCCACACCCTCGGCGGTAAAGCCCATGGGAATGCGCGCCACCCATTCCTCCGCAATGGCGTCGGAGGTTACGCGATAGCCGCTTTGAGCAAACGCCTCCAAAAAGACCAGCTGGAAGGTAATATCATCGTTATACTGTTCCGGCTCCTTGATGTAGCCATTCACCGTGCCAAACGCCCGCTCGATTCCGGTGGTATGGAAACCTTCCAGCGCGGTTCCCACGGCGCCTGCCGCAACCTGAGCAATCCAGCTGGCATAAATGCGATCGTAGAATTCCTTCGGATCTGCTTTACGGGGATCATAGTCGTAAACCGGGAATTGCACTGCCGCCGCATACTGTTCGAAATCCGTATACTGGGTGAAATTCCAATAGGGAGAGGATTCATCCTTGGGGGCTTCCATTACCTGACGCATCACGCGCAGAGTATGCTTATACAGCTCGACCTCGTTCCGCGCATCATACAGACGCTTGCCTTCCTCCAGCAGGGCTTCCGCTTTGGAGACGTCATAGCCGATATTGCCCTTCGCCTGCACCGTACCCGCTATATTAAACAGCTGAGCCAGAGAGTCGGTAACATAACCCTTCCATTGATAGTTCATGTTGGCGACATCCCGCTGTCCGTCGTGAATAACGTCTGCCCAGCTTACGCTGCCCATGCGGCCGCGGAAGGGGGTACCGTTCATAACCAATTCACGAGTCCATTCCCACGCTTTTTTCATGTGAAGCTCCTTCTTTCTTTGATTTATTTACCTGCTGCCAGCCGCTGCTCGCGACGCTTTTTGGAAGCGGAATAGATGACAAGTCCGACAATGGTAACCGCATAAGGGATGCTTTGAACAAACTCCGAGGGGAGCCTGAGTGCCTGCAGGTTATTGGCAAGAGAATCCGCCGCGCCGAATGCCAGAGAAGCCAGCATACTGCCTACCACGGTTCCCTGCCCCAGCTGCTGGGCTGCCAGAGCGATAAAGCCGCGCCCTGCCATCATATCCCGCGCAAACCAGGAAACATAACCCATGGACATATACGCGCCCGCCATGCCTGCTAGCACGCCGCTGATCAACATAGCAATCAACTGAATGCGGGTGACCTTGATACCTACGGATTCCGCCGCATGAGGATTTTCACCTACGGCTCGGATGCGCAGACCCAGCGGGGTTTTATTCACGAGCCAGTATATCACAATGATCAGCAGGAAAGCGACATAGGTCATGATGTTATGCCCTGACAGCACCTTGCCCACGAAGGGAATATCCTGAATCAGCGGCAAATTGACCTTGGGCAGCACCTTGCTCGCCAAAGAGGATGAGATACCCTTGTCGTTGCAGATAACGTACAGCAAAAACACCGTGCAGCCGCTGCCTAAAGCGTTTACGGCAAAACCGGTCAGCGTGATATCCGACCGAAGCACCAGCATCACATACGCCATCAGCGCAGAAATCAACACGCCGACCAGAATAGCCGCCAGCAAGCCCACCGCCGCGCTTTGCGTCCATGCGCTCGTGACCACGCCTGCCAGAGCAGAAAACAGCATGATGCCCTCCAGACCGATGTTGACTACGCCCGCCCGAGAGGTAATCATCGCACCCAATGCCGCCAGCAAAATGGGCGTGGTTACGCGGAAGATTGAATAAAAGAACTCTGTGGAACAGATAATCCTCAAAATATTTTCCATGCTGCTGCCTCCTTACTCGCCCAGATTCTTTTGGGCGTTGCGGACAATGGCTTTATGCTTCATATTGTTGAGGAACATTTTTGCCACGACCAGCACTACGATGATGGTTTGCATGATGGATACGATTTCCGATGGCACATCGCTCATGCGGTTCATAATATCCGCGCCTGTATTGATATAGGCAAGGAACAACGCAGCCACAGGCACCAACGCTGGATTATAACCGGCGAGAATCGCGATAATCAATCCGTCAAAGCCATAGCCGGGCTGACCCTGATATTGGAAGCGGGAATAGATGCCCAGCATTTCCGTCGCGCCGCCCAGACCCGCAATGGCTCCGCCCAGCAATTGAGAAATCAAAATCGTTCCGCTGACGCTCGTGCCCACATAGCGGGCAAAAGCACTGTTTTTTCCGGTCATACGAATGGCATAGCCCAGCTTGGAGCGATACATCAGCAGGAAGCAGACAATCACCAGAATCAACGCAAAGACCAAGCCCAAATGGATGCGTGAACCGGGAATGATGACCGGTAGTTTGGCGGTAGCCTGAAACTTTTTGGAGGTCATAATACCCAGACTGGTATCGCCGATCTTTACGCGAATAATGTAATTGGCCATATACAGGCATACATAATTCAGCATCAGCGAAGATACCAGCTCGTTAGCATCCCACTTGACGCGCAGCACACCGGGAATACTGGCGATAATCGCGCCTGTCACCGTACCTACCAGCAGACAGACCACCACATGCCAGAAGGCAGGCAGATGCAGCACCACCGCGCAGTAGGAGGAGGCGGCGCACGCCATATAAAACGCACCCTCGGTGGACATATTGGACATATTGGCGGAGAACAGCATGCTCACCGCCAAACCGGTAAAGACCAGCGGAATGGCAGCTTCGATAACGTTAAAGAATCGGCGGGTATTTTTGAGAGGACCGGTAAGGAAATAACCCATGGCTTCCAGCGGCTTACTGCTGACCAGCACAATCAGCAGCAGCACCAGACCCATAGCCAAGGCGATTGCCAACAGCATACGAATCAAATCGTAGCGTTTTTCAATGCTCTTGCTGTTCATGCATCACACCTCCGATTTCCTCGCCGCTCATCTTGCGGATTCCCAGCATATATTCGCCCAATTCCTCCATGGTTACAGCTTTTACATCGGGGATATAGGCGCAAATCTGACCGTCTTGCAGTACAATAATGGAATCCGACATTTCCATGATTTCCGTCAGGTCGGCGGAAATCAGCAAAGTAGCAGCTCCCTGTTCCCGCAATTCAATCATCTTGTGGTGAACCAGCTCGGACGCGCCAACGTCGATGCCGCGGGTGGGCTGATTGACAATCACCAGCTTGGGGTGAGTGGAAAATTCACGGGCTACCACCACTTTTTGAATGTTGCCGCCGGACAGCATCGTGACCGGCTGCTCCCTGTCATCACACTTGATGCGGTAATCCCGAATCAGCTCATCGGCGCATTGGCGGGTTTTGGGAATATCCAGGAAAGGACCTTTGTTAAATTCCGGCAGATCGTAGCGATTGCCAATCAAATTCTCCCTGATGCTCTCGGAGGCGACGACACCATAGGTCATTCGATCCTGCGGCACGCTGCCGGTACCCAGCTGACGAATCTTGTGTACACTGTACCCCGTGATGTTTTGACCGTCGATTTCCACAACGCCATCGCGGTACTTGCGCAAACCGGTCAGAATTTCGGAAAGCTCATTTTGACCGTTGCCTTCAATGCCCGCTACGCCGAGGATTTCGCCGCTGCGCACATCGAAGCTGATATCCTTCAGCAGCCGATTGCCAAAATGATCGTTTGCAGAAAGATGACGCACCTTTAATATGGTTTTTCCCGGGGCAGCGGGAGGCTTGTCCACCTCCAGCATCACGTCGCGCTCCACCATCATCTGAGAAATATCTTTCTCCGTTACCTCTGCCACGTTGCGTACTGCTACGGTGCGCCCGTCGCGCATGATGGTAACCCGATCGCACAATTCTTTGATTTCATTTAATTTGTGAGAGATAAAGATCACCGTATGACCCATCTCGCGCAGATGCTTCAGCTCTGCAAAAATCTCGCGGGTTTCCTGCGGTGTCAGCACGGCAGTGGGTTCGTCCAGAATCAAAATACGAACGCCCCGCAGCAGGGTTTTTAAAATTTCCACACGCTGCTTCAGACCCACAGGCAAATCGCGCACTTTAGCCTTGGGATCAATGGGCAGGTTGTACTTTTCGGATACCTCGCGGGTCATTTGTATGGCTTGCGCCATGCTGATAAAACAGCCCTTAGTGGGCTCCATACCCAGCACCATGTTTTCCGCCACAGTCAGAGAGGGAACCAACATAAAATGCTGGTGAACCATTCCGATACCCATTTCAATGGCTTTAATGGGGCTGGAAATCGTGACTTCTTTATGATCCAAATAGATTTTTCCGTCTTCCAGCGTTTCCTCGCCGAAAAGAATCTTCATCAGCGTGGATTTACCGGCACCGTTTTCGCCGCACAGCGCGTGAATTTCTCCAGCGTGGACGCTCAGGCTCACATGCTTATTGGCGACAAAACCGTTGGGATAGACCTTGGTGATGTTTTCCATGCGCAGGATATCCCGAGCCTGCTGCGGGCGGCCGCCTGGGGCCATGCTTTCAGCTGTGGGCATTGTATCACTCTTTTCCTGTTTTACAAAGAAACAATAAGCGGTATGCGGTCGTCAGACCGCATACCGCAAGAAACGTTTACGTAACGCCTGTTTACGGAGCGACCTTTTCTACGATCTTCGCAAAATCGGCAGGATCCATATTCATAGCACTGGTGATGGTGATTTCGCCAGCCTTAACCTTGGCGATGGCTTCGGTAATCTTCTCCATCTGCTCCGCGCTCAGGGTCTTGGTCAGCATTCCGTCGATAACGACGCCCACGCTGTCTTCAGCCAGACCGACGGATTCGCAGGTGCCCCAAGGCAGGGTGCCTTCTTCCGCCAGCTTCACGGCACGCAGCAGGGACATATCCACACGCTTGAGCATCGAGGTCTTGATGGCGTCAGCTAAACCGGGGTTGGTGTCGCGGAAAGCGGCTTCCTGGTCGCCGTCCACGCCGATGGCGCACTTGCCGGATTCATAAGCAGCTTCCAGCGCGCCTACGCCGGTCGTAGAAGCAGCGGCAAATTCCACATCGACCTTCTGCTGGTTAATCTGAGCCAGGGCAAGCTCCTTACCCTTAGCGGAATCTACGAAGGTACCCGCATAAGCTACAGCAACCTTGATGTCGGGGTTGATGTACTGAGCGCCCTCGATGTAGCCAATCAGGAAGTCGTTGATGATGGGCAGATCCATGCCGCCGATGAAGCCGATAACGCCCGATTCGCTGAGCATACCCGCCACCATACCGGCGATATAGGTGCCTTCATTCTGCTTGTAGGAAATGCTGTATACGTTGGAGAAGTCACCGGTCGTGCGGTCTACATCAAAGTCGAAGATGATGAACTTCTGATCCGGATACTGAGGAGCCAGCTCCTGAAGCACTTCCACGCAGGGAGAGGTGCCGATGATGATGTAGTCGTAGCCGCTTTCTGCGATGTCGCAAATGTTAGATTCGTACACAGAAGGGTCTTGACCCATTTCTACGCACTTGGTTTCCGAGCCGGGGAAAGCTTCGCCAATCAGCTTCAAACCGTTGGCTGCACTGTCGTAGAAGCCCTTGTCGCCAAGGTTGGAGGTGAGCAGAAGCGCAACCTTCAGGGGGCGGGTTTCCGCCACTGCGAAAGCCGTGCAGCTCAGCACCATCAAGAGGGTCAGGGTGAGTACCAGGATTTTCCGAAGTTTCATTGTCGAGTCCTCCTTTTGATAGGTTGTTAGGGTATTCGATAAGAGGAAAAACGCCATTCCTCTTATTACCTTGTTGATGAGTCCCCCTGTTTTTGGAATTTTACTGATTCCTCAAAAACACCTCAACCTCGTCCCGTGTCGGAATGGACGGCGCGGCACCTGCGCGGGAAACGGCAATCGCTGCCGCTGCACTGGCTGATTTCAGGCAATCCGCCAAAGCCTGCTGCTGACACAGTCCCGTCAGGAAATAACCGCAGAAGGTATCGCCCGCGCCGGTCGTATCCACCACCTGCACCTGATAAGCGGGGTGCGAGCAGCACGCTTTCTCCAGCCGGCAAATAACGCCATGGCTGCCCATGGTAAGCACAAAATTGGAATGGGGATATTTTTCGCTCAGCGCATCCAGCAGCTGCTCAGCTGTCATGGACGGAGAACCGCCAGCCAGCCGCGCGGCTTCCAGCTCGTTCACGATAAACAGATAAACCTTGTCCAGCGGGAAACATTCTAAATTTTCCGGAAACGGGGATGGATTCCAGACCACCCGAAGCCCGCGGTCGGCTGCGCTTTGGATAATTTCCGCCACATGGCTGACTTCGTTTTGCAGGAGAATCAAATCATCCGGCTGAGCCGTATCCAATACCCTGTCAATATATTCCTGAGTCAGGCAATGGTTTGCGCCGCCATACACAATAATGGCGTTTTGTCCCGCAGGCTCAACCTGTATAATCGCATGACCGCTGGGCTGCTGCACCCTCATCAGAACGGAAAGATCGACGCCTGCCTTTTCCAGTATATCCATCAGAAAATCGCCGTCCGCCCCAACAGCACCCGCATGAACCACCTGCCCGCCGGCACGAGAAGCCGCCACGGACTGGTTCAGCCCCTTTCCGCCTGCAAAAGTATGCATCGCAGGGGAGCTGATGGTTTCTCCAGGCTGCACAGAATGCGCCACATCATATACCCTGTCAATGTTCAGAGAGCCAAAGTTGATGATCTTCAAGGGGTACAGCCTCCTGTCTTTATACGAGAATTCGACTAACACTGGCGCGAACCTTCAGTGTCGGCTCCAGCTTGGGGAGGGGTTTTAAAGATTGCTCCGGATGATGAATCAGCCGAATCAGCGTGGATACCGCCTGAGCGGCTACGTCGGGAATAGGCTGCGATACAGACGTCAGAGGCGGCTGTATAATATCAGCCAGCACCGTATCGTCCACGCTGACCACAGATAAATCCTCCGGTATGCGTCGATGCAGATTGCGCATCTCTCTGTATACACCGAATGCCAACGTATCTGAACAGCACAGCGCAGCGGTGACCTTCTTGCCCAGCAGAAACGGAACAGCTTCCACACCGGTTTGAATATCGTACTTGCCGTGGTAAATTAGGCTTTCGTCAAATGGCACCTGAAAATCCCGAAGTGCCCTGCGGTAGCCCGCCACGCGGTCGCGAACACTGCATATCCCCATCGGACCGGCGACACAGCCGATACGACGATGCCCCTGCTCCAGCAAATGCTGGGTAGCCATATATCCGATTTTTTGCTGATCCACCAGCACGGCAGGCAGGCTGTATCTTTCGTTGACACGGTCTACCAGCACGATTGGAATCTGAATATCTTCAATGGCTCGGAAAATTTTTTCGGTCTCCTCAGCGGCTTGGAAATCCGTCTGAGCGAGGATGATGCCATCCACCTGCCGATCGTAAAAGAAAAACAGGGAATTGCAGGTATGCTTGCAATCGTCATCCGTGCTGCTGACCAGCACGGTATATTCCTCCTGCATAGCGGCACGTTCAATGTGCTTCGCCAATTCGGAAAAGAACGGGTTGCCGATATCCGGCAAGACCAGCCCAATGGAATTGGACCGATTGGTAGCAAGCCCTACGGCAAGTTGATTTGGACGGTAATGCAGTGCCTTCGCCGCCTGCGCCACGGCGTTCTTGGTCTTTTCCGAAATAGCAGAATCTTTGCCATTCATGACCAAAGACACGGTAGAAGGCGATACGCCGGCAGCCTTGGCAACATCTTTGATGGTGGTACGCATATTGCCGCCCCCATTTACTTCTTCGTTAAACCGCTTTAAATATACCAGATTATGTGCAATCTGTCAATAACAATTTGATAATTTTTTAAATCAATATATATATGTGCTGATTTTTTAGCAAAATAATAAACGTTTTATGTTGAAATAAGCATCGAAATTCTCTCGGGTTATCGGAGATTTCGTTAATTAAAACGTTTTACTTGTGCCTCGAGTCTGAATCTCCGCAGAAAAAGTAGTTTGCCATGTTCGTGCACAATTTTTCTTGCAGGCATTCCAATTAAAAACATCAAAATAGAAATACACACCACAATGCAGCTAAAAACAGCAAAAAAAAGTATATGTTTAATCTGTTTGGCAAGCTGAGAAATCGTCCAATCCACCGCTTTCTCCGGCGACGGCGGATTTTTAGGGAGAGACAGTTCCCGAATTGCGCCCATCAGCTTTTTCAAAAATTCCATCTGAACCGGCGGCGACATCGGTTCTTTTTCATCCATGTCTTTCTTGATATCCTTGAGGATAGAGAGAAAGATATTTTTTATGCGCTCGAAATCCGCTTCATGGAAAACGACATGGGTGGATACGCCGTTCGATTATACAGCATCTCAGTAAAAACGCATATATGAGTTTTTCGCCCGAAATCTGCGTACATACGTACAAGCGTACCGAAATTCTGTACGGATGTACGTATGTACGCAGAAAAACGCGAAAATCTCCACATATAGAATTAGGTGGTGCACATGGCAAAAGCGCAATATGCCATCTTGAGATTTTCAAAATATAAAGGGCCAGAAATCGGCAGGATTGAAGCCCATGACGAACGTACCAAAGAAAAATACGCCAGCAATCCAGACGTGGATACGAACCGGAGCGCGCTCAACTTCCACCTGATTCAGCCGGAACATTCCTATCGAGAGGAAGCCGAACGGCAGATTGCCGAAGCAGGATGCCGCGTGAGATCGGACAGCGTGAAGCTGGTCGAGGTCCTGATTGCCGGTACGCCCAGTTTCTTTAAGGACAAGACGCAGGATGCGATCAAGGAGTATTTTGAACACGCGCTTGAATTTCTGAGGCAGAAACAGCGTGCGGAAACCTTTGTATCCGCCGTCGTGCATCTCGACGAGAAAACCCCGCACATGCACGTCACGTTCGTTCCTCTAACGGAAGATAACCGTTTGAGTGCCAAAAAGATTATCGGCAACAAGGCTAAACTGAGCCAGTGGCAGAGCGATTATTGGACGCACATGGTCGGCAAGTATCCTGATCTTGAACGCGGCGAAAGTGCCGATAAGACCGCCCGCAAGCATATTCCGCCGCGTGTTTTCAAAGAAATGACCCATCTTGCCAAGCAA